>Ga0335081_10008819_pt1 | contig 16194 bp, 12 predicted proteins | sample Lox_Sample_35_FD_206713 | JGI IMG/M metagenome (GOLD analysis project Ga0335081, IMG submission 206713) | Soil microbial communities from Loxahatchee National Wildlife Refuge, Florida, United States - Lox_Sample_3.5 | ecosystem: Environmental > Terrestrial > Soil > Wetlands | place: USA... | reverse complement strand
ACCTCTGGAACGGGCATCGTGCTATATGTCGCAGTGGTGCGGATCATCCTGTACTTGCTCGCCGCACCGCATTATGGGTACTTTCGCGATGAGCTCTACTATCTGGCGTGCGGCGAACATCCCGCCTGGGGCTATGTTGACCAGCCGCCGCTAATTGGCTGGGCCGCGTGGCTGCTGGAGCACACGCTCGGAACGTCGCTATGGGCGCTGCGGCTGCTGCCCGCACTCGCAGGGGTAGCGAGCATTGTCCTCGCCGGGCGGCTTGTCCGCGAACTGGGAGGCAGCCGCTGGGCGATGTTTCTGGCGGCGCTAGCGACCTTAATGGCGCCGATCTTCCTCGCGCTGTCGCACCTGTTCACCATGAACGCCTTCGACCCGCTGCTGTGGACGGCGATCGCGTTGCTCATCGTTCGTATTGCAAACAGCGGCCGCGAGCGTCTGTGGCTTGCCGTCGGCGCATTGGCAGGGATCACCCTGCTCAACAAGTATGGAGTGATCTTCTGGCTGTCGGGCGTGCTGGTTGGTCTGTGCCTGACACCGCTGCGCCGCAGTTTTGCTCGGCGCTGGTTGTGGATGGGCTGCGCGATCGCAACGCTCATCGCGCTGCCCAACTTCCTGTGGGAATGGCGCAACCACTTTCCATTTCTCCAACTGATGCGCAATGTGCGTGAAAGTGGCCGCGATATCGTACTGGCTCCGCTGCCCTATCTGGCCGCGCAGGCGCAGATGCTGGGCTTTGTCGCGGCGCTGCTGGTGCCGTTTGCTTTGCTCTTCTTCTTTTCAAGACGCGGGCGAGCCTACCGCGTTCTGGGATGGGCCTACCTGGTGTTTCTCGCCGAGATGCTGTTCCTGCACGGCAAGATGTACTACCTGGCGCCGGTGTATCCCATGATGTTTGCCGCCGGAGCGGTGTGGGTGGAGAGCGCGACCGAGGCGAAACGCTGGGTCTGGGCAAAGCCCGCGCTCGCCGTCGCCATTACAGCAATCTCCACGCTTTATCTTCCCACCATCCTGCCGGTGCTCAGCGTGCCGCACTTCCTCGCCTACGAGCACAGGACGGGAATTGAGCAGCAGAAGTTCGAACACATGCCGCAGGGAGTATTGCCTCAGCTCTATGCCGACATGTTTGGCTGGCAGGAAATGGTGCAGCGTGTGGCGGCGTTCTACCACACGCTGCCGCCCGACGTGCAGCACAAGACCGCCATCTTCGCCAATAACTATGGAGAGGCCGGCGCGATTGACTTCTTCGGCCCGCGCTACGGCCTGCCCAAAGCGATCGGCGGGCACCAGAATTACTGGATCTGGGGACCGCGCGGCTATACCGGCGAGAGTCTCATCGTGATGGGCGAGCACGACGAACGCAACATGCAGAACGATTGCACGAGCTATCGCGTCATCGGCACTACGGAAGACCCGCTCTCGCGTCGCGACGAATGGGCTCCGATTTATTACTGCCAGGGATTGAAGTGGAACTTGCAGACCATTTGGCCCGAACTCAAGCGGTGGGGATGAGCGGCGTGATTGCGCCCCGATCGGCAAGCGGAGGCGATAGACGCCCCAACCCGCAAGGTATGTCGAGCAGCCGGCTGCCCTCGCGTAGTGGGAGGAGTTGCCATAGGCCATCTGCCTCGGCAGTCTGTCTGCTCCGCATCCGTGAGGATGCCCCAGCCGCGGAGCCAAACCAGACAACTATCCGACAGTGACGCGAACGTCACCAAATTTACGGAAGTCCTGATCGAAGCTCGCCACGGGCATCTTTCGGGCGACGGCGGTGGCAGCGATCACACAATCCACAAAATGGATCTTGGTTCGTCGGTAGCGGTCGAGTGCATCGAGGTGAATCGCAGTCTCGCTGATCTCGACCCCTGGACTGGAAATAAGTTGGCTGAGTACCGCCGCGATGTCCGCTCGCGGATGCTCATAAAACGATTCCAGCACAAATACGCACTCCGCCAGCACCACGGGCAATATCACCAGAACCACATCGCCACGATCGCAGGCCTCGAAAAGCCTGCCCGCTGCGCGTGAATAGCTTTCGTGGTCCTGCACCAGATAGCGAACAATCAAGTTGGTATCGACAAGCCTCCGCTTGCTCACCTTGATGCCTTATGGCTCTGTACCGCTACCGCCGCGGCCCGGCGAATCTCCCGGAAAGACATTCCCTCTCCCTTGTTGCTGGCAAGCGCTCCTTTGAGCGATCGGGTTCCCGGATGTACCCGAACGATGACGCGTTCCCCCTCCACTTGGTATTCCAGGCAATCGCCCGGCTTGATTCCCAACGCCTTTCGAATTTTCTCCGGGATGGTCGTTTGGCCCTTACTTGTCACTGTGGAATGCCACATAAGATTATTCCTTGCTGACACGACAGTCGATTACCAGCATGATATTCCTTACGTTGGAGATTTCGCAAGGAGGATTTATATGCTTCCTGCCGGCCTGTACACTCGCCATCCTCGCTTCTTGGCGACCTGCTCCAGGTCAGGATTGGGATTCACGCAGAACGGCCACTGCGCCAGCTCCAGCATCGCCTGGTCGTGAATCGAGTTGCCGAAGACCGCCTCCATCGGCTTGCCAATGACTTCACGAATCACCACGGCCTTCAGTTCATCGGTGGGCACGCGCATCAGGCGATCCGTGGCTTGCCCATCCTCGACATGAACGCAGGCTGCTAACACGCGCTCACGCTGGATTCCGAAGCGCTCGATTCCGGCTTCCACCACCCAATTGTTCGTCGACGACACGGCCCACAGCTCGCAGCCTTGCTTAACTAACCGGTTAGTTAGCACCTGCAGCTCGGGAAAGATGCGCGGCGCCACCACCTCGTCGAAGAATTCTGCTGCGGCGCGCGCCAAAGTTTCGCAGGAAACACCGCGATTGATGGTCACCATCTCACCGCACATCTCTTCCTCACCCAGCTTGCCCGCCCGATACTCTTCGTAACGGCGGCGCGCCCACGCGCCGACTTCTCGGCTGACAATTCCCCGCTCGATCTCCCAATAAAAGAAATCAGCCCCGGCATCGCCGCTCCACAGTGTCCCGTCGCAATCGAAGACCGCAATCGACGGCCTCAACGCCAGGACCGCTTCCACGAAGTCCGTTGCCGGCTGCGGCCCCTGAGACCTCAAGCCTGCTTCTCCGACGAGATCATCTCCGCGGCCGCCAGGCGAGCGTAGTCTTCCGGCGTGTCGATGTTGATGCCGATGCGAGGATCTTCAACCGGCACGTACTGGATGTGCCGCTGGTACTGGAGTTCGATCTCGCGAGCCGTGCTGGTCAGCGGCGCGTGCAGGAAGGCGTGGATCATTTCGCGCCCAATCAGGATGGGATGGCCGTGCACCACCTGTTCACCGCGGGTGACTTGCGGAACCACGGCCCACACGTCGGAGCTGGCGTAACGGAAGGCCTCGCACAGTTGCTGCACCGTCCGAGGCAGCACCGGCGGCCGGTCGATCAGCGCGATCAGCGCCGCGTCGCGCCCCTGGTTCAGCACTTCCTGCAGGCCCACCTGCAACGAACTGAACTGGCCGCGCTCGGGTTGGCGGTTCACGGTCAGGAAAGCAGCGTGGGTGTAGACGACCGGTGCGATGACTGCGGCATTCTTGCCGGCGACGACGATCACCAGCTCGGCGTACTGTTGCAGCAAGTCAATGGTCGCGCCCAGGAAGGTATTCGCCACCGGCGTGCCTTCCGCTACCGGCGGCCAGGGCAGCAGCGCCTTGTCGCGTCCCATACGGGTCGAGGCGCCGGCGGCAAGAACCACGCCGCAAATGTTGGGCGATAGGGCCATGGGTTGAAGATATCAAAGCAGGGCAGCGTTTGGCACTTGGCAATTAGCACTTGGAATTTAGCAATCAGCATTCAGCCTTTCGCGAGGACCGCCCGCCTACAAGGCGTGAGCCGGTTCTTTTGAAACCATCAACCATTGTTCATCGATACCTGAATGCGGAGTGCTGAATGCTAACTGCTGCCTCTACAACTGAAGTTGTAGTCACCTACCGCATATTGGGCATTGGCATTGGTTAGCGGTGATGGCAGAATGCCTTCATTGGGATTCAGTCAGAGAAGGTGAAAGCACCAGCGAGACGCAGGCTTAACTCCTTATCGAACGAACCAGCTTTTGGGTTGGCGGAATTCTTGGCCTAACGGCATCGGATGTGCAACTGGGCGCTGCGCTTCCGGAGGGGATTCCGCCCTTTTTCTTCTTGGGTATTCCCTAATCACCTCCCAACGTGAGTCCGGTCACACGCAATCGCCGGCTTATCTGATATTCCTACCGATAATGTGGTAGGCGTGCAACCACCCCATCGCGCCAAAGGAGGACGCGCTGGGGATCCCGGGCCTTCCCTTGCATGCTCTACAAGACGCTTAGCGCCGCCGTCTACGGCATCGACGCCAGCCTCATCGAGGTCGAGGTCGACGTTGCGCCCGTCAAGAGCGACAAGGATTACTTCGCTACCGTCGGTCTCCCGGACGCGACGGTGCGCGAGAGCCGCGACCGCATCCGCGCGGCACTGAAGAACAGCGGCTACGACATCCCCCAGACCAGCATTACTATCAACCTGGCTCCCGCCGACATCCGCAAAGAGGGCTCCGGCTTCGACCTGCCCATGGCGCTGGGCATTCTCGGGGCATACGGCGGGCTGAACAACAAGCCGCCGCAGGACGCACTGTTCGTGGGCGAACTCTCGCTGGACGGCGGCGTGCGCGGGGTGCGGGGAGCGCTGCCGATCGCGGTGACCGCTCGCACCAACAACATTCGCAAGCTGATCGTGCCGGAGGTCAACGCCCGCGAAGCCGCGCTGGTCGAAGCTGTCGACGTCTACCCGGTGAAGTCGCTGATGGAAGTGGTCAGCCTGCTGAATACCGGCAACGGCATCCAGCCGGTGAAGGTCGACACGCGCGCGTTGCTGGAAAGCTCGCAGGATTTCCTGGTCGACTTCCGCGACGTGCGCGGACAGCAGAGCGCCAAACGCGCTATCGAGATCGCCGCCGCCGGCGGGCACAACCTGCTGATGATCGGCCCGCCCGGCTCCGGCAAGACGATGCTGGCCAAGCGCATGGCGACCATCCTCCCGCCGCTTACCTTCGACGAAGCGTTGGAGACGACCAAGATTCATAGCGTAGCCGGCGTGCTCGACGCCGCCAGCGGACTGGTCGGCACGCGCCCCTTCCGCTCGCCGCATCACACCATCTCCGACGCCGGACTCATCGGCGGCGGCATGATTCCTCGCCCCGGCGAAGTCTCGCTCGCGCACAATGGCGTGCTCTTCCTCGACGAGCTGCCTGAGTTTCCGCGCAACGTGCTGGAAGTGATGCGCCAGCCGCTCGAAGACGGCACCGTGACCATCGCGCGCGCGGCCATGTCGCTCAGCTTCCCCGCGCGCTTCATGCTGGTGGCCGCGATGAACCCCTGCCCCTGCGGCTACTTTAACGACCGCAGCCGCGAGTGTCACTGCACACCGATGATGATCCAGCGCTACGTTTCCAAGATTTCCGGCCCGCTGATGGACCGCATCGACATCCACATTGATGTGCCGTCGGTGAACTACCGCGAGCTGCGCGGCAGCGGCCCCTTGCCCGAGAGCTCAGCCGACATCCGCAAGCGCGTCATTCAGGCGCGCGATGTGCAGCTCCAGCGCTTCCACTCCGGCGGCGAGCGCGTCTACGCCAACGCGCAGATGGGCTCGCGTGAAATCCGCAAGTACTGCGAGCTGGGCACCGACTCCGAACACCTGCTGGAGCGGGCCATGGTCAAGCAAGGCCTGAGCGCCCGGGCGCATGATCGCATTCTGAAGGTAGCCCGCACCGTTGCCGACCTGGCCGGTAGCGAGGTCATCGAGCCGGGCCACATCGCCGAGGCGATCCAGTACCGCACGCTGGATCGCACCTTCTGGGCGTGAGAAAAGGCGTTTTCACCACGGAGGCACGGAGGACACGGAATTTTGAAAGTGGAATCTGAAGCTGAACGGCTCACTACTGGTCGAGGAGAAAGCACGTCGGACCGTTTTCGCCTGATGGAAGCCGATCTTACGGAAGAGATCATCGGAGCTGCGGTTGCTATTCACCGAGAACTGGGGCCTGGGCTGCTGGAATCTGCATATCACGCTTGCATGTGTCGCGAGCTATCTCTCCGAGAGATTCCGTTTAGGTCCCAAGTCGAGCTGCCCGTCCACTACAAAGGCCTTCTCCTTGATTGCGGCTACCGAATCGACCTCGTAATCAGGGACCGTGTGATTGTCGAACTAAAATCTGTCGAGCGGTTCTGTTCTGTCCATGAAGCACAACTGCTCACCTATCTTCGACTCAGCAAACTGCGCGTAGGCCTACTTATCAACTTCAACGTCCCCGTCCTGCACAGGGGAATTGTGCGAAGAGTTCTATAACAAACTCCGTGCCCTCCGTGCCGTAGCCTGCCCTGAGCGTAGTCGAAGGGTGGTGAATACCCTCGCTCACTGCGCAGGACTCGCGAATTGGGCAATCGTGATAAAGGACCTGAGCTACGCAAGCTTGTCCGCTTCATCGTCCTTCCCCATCGCGCGAAGGAGTCCCGCCAGATTGTTGCGGACCGTAATGGTGCTCGGGTGGTCTGGCCCCAGCGATCTCTGGAAGATCTCGACTGCCCGGCGCATCAGCGGCTCCGCCTCTTGCAGTCGATTGGTCTCCTGCAGCAACTGCGCCAGGTTGTTGAGGTCTCGGGCGACATCGGGATGGTCCGCGCCATAGGAGAGTTCGTCGATTTGGAGCGCGCGGCGCATCAGCGGCTCCGCCTCGTTCAGCCGATTGGTGGCCTTCAGCAACAAAGCCAAGTTGTTGAGGCGGATGGCCACACTCGGATGGTCGGAGCCAAGGCCTTTCTCGTCAATTTCGAGCGCCCGGCGCATCAGCGGCTCCGCCTCTCCCAGCCGATTGGTGGCCTGCAGCAACGAAGCCAGGTTATTGAGGCGGATGGCGACCTTCGGGTGCTCGAAGCCAAAACTCTTCTCGTCAATTTCGAGCGCCCGGCGCATCAGAGGCTCCGCCTCGTTCAGCCGAGTTGTGGCCAGCAGCAGCGAAGACAGGTTGTTGAGGCTGACTGCCTTCCTGGGATCATCCGGACCGTACGTGTGCTCAAAAATGCCGAGGACGCGTCGCATCAGCGGCTCCGCCTCGTTCAGCCGGTTGGTATCCCTTAGCAACCCGGCAAGGTTGTTGAGGCGAATGGCGACGTCCGGATGGTCGGAGCCAAGAGCTTTCTCGTCAATTTCCAGCGCCCGCCGTATCAGCGGCTCCGCCTCTTTCAGCCGATTCGTAGCCTGTAGCAACTGCGCCAGATTGTTGAGTCGAATGGCGAGCTCGGGATTATCCGAGCCGTATAGCCTTTCGGCAATTGCCAAACTCTTCCGGTAGAGCGGCTCCGCTTCTACGTTTCGGGCTCGCTGGCGGAGATAGTACCCCGCCTGATTCAGCAAGCGCGCCAGCTCTGGCGAGGACAAGTCACACTCTTCCGCTAGCGACGCGCACGCCTGCGCACTGGGTACAAGCCTTTCGCACTTTGCCCACGCTTCAAACTCCACCGACGGGAACGCCGCATCGACCGCACGTATCGCCCGCTCGGCAGTCCGCTTCTGCTCCTCGTCGCTCATCTGCGACTTCAGCACCGCCTGCACCATGCGGTGAACAGCGAGCAGCTTCTTCTCGGGGTCGCGCTCCAGTAGCGAATACTTCAGCGCGGCGCCGATAGCTTCATCCCATTTCAACGGATCGGAAGCCGTGGCGCTCAGCTCCGGCCCGAACTTGGCCGCGCCTTCGGTGAAGATCTCCTCTGGAATCGCATCCGGCGGAAGGAAGGCGCATGCCTGCAATAACTCAGCAGCCGCGGGATTGAGTCTTTTCAGGTTTTCGAATGATGTGAGGAATGTCTTGGCGACGGAGAGATGATCGGAGTCGAGGCCGCCGCGCCGGTCAAGCAGGTCGTTGGCTCTCTCGCGCAGCAAAGTGAGATAGTCATTGAGGGCTGAAGCGTTCTCTTCGATGTACGCGCCCGCCTGGTCGAGCGCCAGCGGCAAGCCTCCGACCTCATCAGAAATTTCCCGCGCCGATGCGGCCTGTTGCGAATCAGCATCCGACAGCGCCGCATTGGCGGCCAGCCGATTGGCTCGCCGCAGCAGCAATAGGGCGCCCTGACCGCGATCCATCGGGAGCACCCTCTGCCGCGCAATGCCGCCCAACGCCTGCCGTTGCGTTGTAAGGATGATGTGATGATGTCGACGGGGATCGGCCTTCCGCGTCAGGTCGCGGACGATCTCGTAATCTTCAACGTTGTCCAGCACCAACAGCCAACGCTCCTGCTCATCGAGCCAGCGCTTCACCGCATCCAGCACGACGCTCTGTTCCCTAGCCTCGCGCTCAGGCAGACCAAGGCGCTCGGCCAACTGTGACAGGTCTGCGAAGAGCGTCTCCAGGCTCTCGGCTCGCACCCAGAGCACTGCGGGATACTCATCGCGATGGCGATGCGCGAATTGCGCCGCCGTCTGCGTCTTGCCCATCCCGCCCAAGCCCGTCAGTGCGGCGATACCGCTCTTGTCGAGGTCCGCTTTCAGGCTGTCGAGAACCTCTTCGCGTCCCGTGAAAAAAGGATTCTCCGGGAAAGGAACCGTGAAGAGCCGGTTGAGTGGCTTTGGCGTCGGCGATTTCCTCTCCAGCGGCTGTACGGGTGCCAGCTCGGGAGTTGCCGCCGCCACCGCTGCTGCCGTTTCACGCTTCGGCATTTGCCGCAACTGATCTGCGATGGGCGAAGGCGTCCGCTCCGGCTGGCCGGTGATGCGCCTGAACAGATTTTCGTAACTGGCGTCGTCGAAAAGTTGGTAGTAGGTGAAGGGTCGCAGCTCAATGGGAATGTGTTCCTTGTCGCCGGACGAAAACAGGATAGGAATGAACTTCTTGTTCCTCCCTTCGGCTTCGTACAGTTCCTGTGTTATGACCAGGCCTTCCCACTTGCTACCCCGACCTTCGCCGTGGTCTGCCTTTCCCTCATAGCGATGCAGGTAAGTCTCGGTGCAGGCGACCAATACGAATTCGCATTCTTGTACCTGGTTGCGCGACCACCGTGGCCAGCCCTGTTCCGGCTCGCCATGCTGGTCGATACGGCAGTCCACGCCGTCGCCCCGGAGCCGCTCGGAGAGATTCCAGACGCGGTCCAGGTGCTCCTGGCTGTCGTGGCTGTAACTGATGAAGACGCGAAGCGGCGGCATGGCTGCCGAATGATAGCGTGAACGGCAGACGGCTCCAACCGTAATCTCCCGGCATTCGACAGCAGCGCCCGCACGGTGCCGGCGCTCTTGATCTGGTTGTGGAAAAGGACAGTCGCGTGCACGGCCCGACTAGCCCGCAACTTACTAACAGGCTTCGGGTTAACAAAACTTTACGAACATTTGCTTACTTTTTGCGTCTAAGGGGCAGTCGTCTGGTGAATACTGATTAGCAGCCACATTCTCGGAAGATTTTGCTTGACTGGCTTGGCTGAAAGGGCTACCGTACTGTTTTGCCGTAAGACGTAGTCCTTGAGCTCCAGTCCAAAGGCAAGTCCTGCCCCGAAACGGCCCCGCGAACAGTCTTCGCCAAGCGATAAGGAAGACAGAGTAGTTTGCGGTCGCACGTCGAAACTCGAGGAGATTGCTGCTAAGTTGTTGCTGGATAATTCTTTGTCGTAAAACAAAGCCGTCAAGAACGGGCGAAAAATTGCCGAACCTCAGTCGGAACTTCAGCATCTAAACGAGTGGCTCCTGTTCTCGACCAGGTTCTAGTCCTTGAACTCATATCAGGAGCAGTAAGTCCGCTCTGGTACGGCTCTCAACCCCAACGCGCCGAAGGAGGACGCGCCGGGGGATCCGGAATTCATTCATACATCGAGGAGAACTATGACAATGAGGTCTGAACTGGTTTTTGAGGCGGTACACACACTGCGCAATCGATACACTCTGTGCCAACTGGCTTCGAAGGCCACACGCAAGTTCCATAAGCCGAACACCCGGATTCAGGACACGACCAACGAGGTGTTGACCCGCATTGCCGATTCGGACCGGCGCGCGGTGATTCTCGAACCCGAGAAGGTTTCCGAAGCCCAGCGGCGCGCAGCATAAGCTTCCGCCCCGACGGGCGCAAAGAGGCGCTCGTCGGGGGCCCGGCTTCGGTGCGTCCCTCGAACGTTCCTCTGGCCCGCCCTTCTGCAAATTCCCCGTAGGTGACACCACAATGACAATCTCAGAACTCAAGGAAAAGAACATCACCGAGTTGACCCGTATAGCTCGGTCTCTCGAGCTGCCCGGCGCCAGCGGCCTGCGCAAGCAGGACCTCATCTTCAAGATCCTTCAGGCCCAAAGCGAAAAGGAAGGTCACATCTTCGCCGAAGGCGTGCTGGAAATCCTGCCTGATGGTTACGGTTTTCTCCGCTCGCCCGACTATAACTACCTTCCCGGCCCAGACGACATTTATGTTTCGCCGTCGCAAATCCGCAAGTTCGACCTGAAGACCGGCGACACTATTAGTGGACAGGTTCGCCCCCCGCATGAAGGCGAGAAATACTTCGCACTGGTGAAGATCGAGGCGGTGAACTTTGAATCGCCCGAAGAAGCGCGCAACAAGATCCTCTTCGACAACCTGACGCCGCTGTACCCGCAGGAGCGGTGCAAGCTGGAGACGGTGCGCGAAAACATCAGCGCCCGCGTCATGGACCTGCTGACGCCGGTGGGCAAAGGCCAGCGCGGCCTGATCGTCGCGCCGCCGCGCACCGGCAAGACCATGCTCTTGCAAAATCTGGCGAATTCCATCACCACCAATCATCCGGAGATCGTGCTGATCGTGCTGCTCATCGACGAGCGCCCGGAAGAAGTGACGGACATGCAGCGCTCGGTGAAGGGCGAGGTCATCTCGTCAACCTTCGACGAGCCGGCCGCGCGTCACGTGCAGGTGGCCGAGATGGTGATCGAAAAAGCCAAGCGCTTGGTCGAGCACAAACGCGACGTCGTCATTCTGCTCGACTCCATCACGCGACTGGCGCGCGCTTACAACACCATCGTTCCGCCGTCGGGCAAGGTGCTCTCCGGCGGCGTCGATTCCAATGCGCTGCAGCGGCCGAAGCGGTTTTTCGGTGCGGCCCGCAACATCGAGGAAGGCGGCTCGCTGACCATCATCGCCACCGCGCTCATCGAGACCGGATCCCGCATGGACGACGTGATCTTCGAAGAGTTCAAGGGCACCGGCAACATGGAAATCATCCTCGACCGGAAGCTGGTCGACAAGCGCACCTTCCCGGCCATCGACATTCAGCGCTCGGGCACCCGCAAAGAAGAGCTGCTGATCCCGAAGGAAGACCTGGCGCGCATCTGGGTGCTGCGCAAGATCCTCAACCCGCTGTCGCCGGTGGAAGCCATGGAGCTGCTGATCGACAAGCTCGGCAAGGCGCGAAGCAACAGCGAGTTCCTGGCGAACATGGGGAGTTTGTGAGAGCAGCCAGCAGTCAGCAGTCAGCCAATCCAGAATGGTAGAGCGAGCCTTCAGGCTCGCGTCATCGCGCCGTTGAAATGAGATGGTGGGCTTCAGCCCGCCATCAAGAGCCAGAATCCCTCATTTCCTTCAGAATTATCCCCCAAAGGTGGGGCTTGTAACTTCCCTGATTGCAGCAGTTACAAATCCACCAAATTGTTCTACGTAGAACAATTTTGTTGGCTGTAAGCCACTGATATAGCGGCACTTACGACCCACCACTTAAGTCGAGTAACTAAGGCCCGCGGCCACAGTAACCAGTGCACCCGCGCGGTCCGAATGACGAATTCCGCGGAATACCCAAGCGGCTTAGGTTACGCTGCGCTGTGGCCTCGGTTTGCCTCTCGGGAGTGCTGTTCGCTGCCTATCCGCAGGGCGGGTGCCGCTTTGTAACAGGGCATGACTTCAGTCTTGCCAGGAACATTCTCCCTCAATTCTTGTTCTTGCGAGCCGGCTTCAGCCGGCGACGGCCTGGGCTTGCGGTTTGGCGGCGCATGTGTCGCGGCTAGAGCCCGGTGCCCCAGGTTCGCGTCCTTCCGTTGGACGCTAACCTGGGCTGCCGCGCATCCCGACCCAGGTTAGCCCAACCGAAGGGCGAACCTGGGGGCACCTTGCCCTATTCTTCATCGTTCGTCTGGCCTTAGCTTCGTGAGAAAGGAAGCTACTCCAGCGCCACCGTTCCGGCGCTCCTGCCGGGTGCCCGACTCATGCGCTCTTTTCGGATGAGTGGGAGAATGACTGCGGTAAGGAACAGCCGTTCATTCTGATTCACCCATTCATTCGAACCTCACGGTTGAATGGGGCACCCCGCTGGAATCTGGCGGCCGGTCGAGGACGTATTGATATTCAACCAGCCCGACTCCCGGCTCAGTTCCCCTCGTACGCCGCTTGCAGCTTGGCGATGTCGATTTTGTCCATGGTCAGCATGGCCTGCATCACCCGCTTGGATTTTTCGGGGTCGGGATCGCTCATCAGCTTGCCCAGTGCCGTGGGGATAATCTGCCAGGACAGGCCGAACTTGTCCTGTAACCAACCGCAGCGGCTTTTCTGTCCGCCCCCGGCGAGCAGCTTGTCCCACAGCTCGTCCACTTCCGCCTGTGTCTCGCAGTTCACCAGCCTGGTGCCCCAGGTTCGCCCTTCTTTTGGGCTAACCTGGGGTCAGCGCGAGAGGATCTTCCCGACCCAGGTTAGCGTCCAAAAGATGGACGCGAACCTGGGGCACCAGCCTTACTTCTTACGCGACGGCCTAACGGTTCTTAGAACGTTCCCTTCAGAATCAAGAATCTCGATAGACTTCACATCCCGATTTGTTCGCAGCCAATCGCGCAACGCGGCGGAGATGAGTTTAACGCCCTCATTGATGGTCGCTCCGGCAGCGAGCAAAAGAACATCTTTCGCGAGCGCATATTTAACGTTGGGAGGCCTCTTGATTGGGCGCCATTTCACCTCGTCAAACTGCAGCGATAGGTATTGGTGCAACGCCATGCCGTCTGGAGCGTATCGAATAGCAGAAGAACGAATCATCAAGTGTTGTACACGAGGCTGTTTGGTGGTCATTAGAGTTTATCCCCTACCCAGAATCCGAGGCAGGTGGCCGGATACTCTTATCCAGCTCTCAGATATTCCGAGGGAGTGATGATGCGCGTTCCCTTGTACTCGCCGAGAGTCAGCAAATCCTTGTCCCCTGCAATCAGCAAGTCCGCTTTGGCAAGAGCGGCACACTCCAGAAACATATCGTCGCCCGGATCACGACACTCCTTTCCCGTGCCTCGAATCTTCACGCGGATGCCGCGCGCCAGAATTACTTCGAGCGCCGATGTTGCCTGGGGTTGTTGCCAGCAGAACTTTTCCGTCAGGACGCGCACAATCTCCGCGTCCATCTCATCGCAGGTGGCGATCACGTCTTCGCTGATAGCCTTTTCCAGCGCCCGCGTCGGCGTGCCGGGTTGTTTGGCAAACTGAAGCGCCGAAATCCAAACGTTGGTGTCGATGACGACGATCACCCGTTCGACCGCACCCTGCGGCGCGGCTTTCCGGCACGCACTTCTTTAATGAGCCGGGGAACATCGGCCTCGGTGTAGCCCTTCGGATTGCGGCCAGCCGCATACTCGCCCAACTCATCCAGTGTCCGCCGCGCCTGCTGCGCGGAATAGGTGCGAAAAGCTTCCCGGAACAGTTCGCTCATGGTGCGGCTGTCCCTCTGAGCCAGCGCCTCAGCCCTTCGTGCAAGTTCGGGCGGGAGGCTGATCGTGTAGACCTTCGATTTTCTTGCGGTAGCAGTAGCCATACCAAAATATTACACTGTAATGGATTCCATTACTTCTTTGTGCTAGAGCCCACCCCGAGTGTAGCCGGGGGGCGGAGCATTTTGCCACATGTGGACTGCCCCGCCCCAGCCAAAAGATGGCTGGAACGGGGCACCCACGGTCGGTCATTTGATACGGCCAGCGTCATGGGATACGCCAGAAACGATACTTCCACTCCCCAAATCGGTTCAAACTCTTCGCAACCTCCGCCGTCGCAGCCACATCTAAACCTTGACAATGATTCACTCAAGTTCTATAGTAGCTCAGCTATTAAGTGCTTTGGTTGCTGTACTAATTAACTGATTATCAGCAACTTAGAGTTTTCGACAAGGAGTGGCTGCAATGGCAAAGATTATCGGAATTGACTTGGGCACCACCAACTCGGTCGTCGCCGTCATGGAAGGCGGCGAGCCCAAAGTCATCCCCAACGAAGAAGGTGGGCGCACGACGCCCTCGGTGGTCGGCTTCACCAAGAACGGCGAGCGGCTGGTCGGGCAGGTCGCCAAGCGCCAGGCCATCACCAACCCGGAAAACACCATTTACTCCATCAAGCGGTTTATGGGCCGTCGCTTCGACGAAGTGAACGAAGAGATGAAGATGGTGCCCTACAAGGTCGTCCGCTCCGGCGACCACGTCGCGGTCATCGCGCAGGGCAAGGAGTACACCCCGCCGCAGATTTCCGCCTACATTCTCCAGAAGCTGAAGAAGGCCGCGGAGGACTACCTCGGCGAAACCGTGACCGACGCCGTCATCACCGTGCCGGCGTACTTCAACGACGCGCAGCGCCAGGCGACTAAGGACGCCGGCCAGATCGCGGGCCTGACCGTGAAGCGCATCATCAACGAGCCCACGGCGGCCGCGCTGGCCTACGGGCTCGACAAGAAGAAGGACGAGACCATCGCCGTCTACGACTTTGGCGGCGGCACCTTCGACATCTCGATCCTGGAAGTCGGCGAAGGCGTCATCGAGGTGAAGTCGACCAACGGCGATACGCACCTGGGCGGCGACAACATCGACCAGCGCATCGTTGACTGGCTGATCGACGAGTTCAAGAAAGACGAAGGCCTGAACCTGCGCGACAAGGGCAACGAGATGGCGCTGCAGCGTCTGCGCGACGCGGCCGAGCGCGCCAAGATCGAGCTCTCGACTACGATGCAGACCGAAATCAACCTGCCGTTCATCACGGCGGATGCGAGCGGCCCCAAGCATCTGGTGAAGACGCTCACGCGCGGCAAGCTGGAAGAGATGGTGAAGGACATCATCGATCGCTCCATCGGGCCGTGTAAGGCGGCGATCAAAGATGCGGGCGTTTCGCCCGACCAGATCAACGAAGTCGTCCTGGTCGGCGGGCAGACGCGCATGCCGCGCATCCAGCAGCTGGTGAAAGAGCTGTTCGGCAAGGAGCCGCACAAGGGCGTGAATCCGGACGAAGTGGTTGCTGTCGGCGCTGCCATTCAGGGCGGCGTGCTGGGCGGCGAGGTGAAGGACCTGCTGCTGCTCGACGTGACCCCGCTGACGCTGTCGATCGAGACGATGGGCGGCGTGGCGACGCCGATGATCCCGCGCAACACGACCATCCCGACCAAGAAGTCGGAGATGTTCTCCACCGCGGCCGACAACCAGACGTCGGTTGAGGTGCACGTGATGCAGGGCGAGCGTCCCATGGCGCGCGACAACCGCACGCTGGGCAAGTTTCACCTGACCGGCCTGCCGCCGGCGCCGCGCGGCATTCCGCAAATCGAAGTCACCTTCGACATCGACGCCAACGGCATCCTGAACGTCAACGCGAAGGACATGGCGACCGGCAAGGACCAGAAGATCACGATCACGTCGTCTTCGGGCCTGAGCAAGGAAGAGGTCGAGCGCATGGCGAAGGACGCCGATGCGCACGCGGCCGAAGACAAGGCCAAGCGCGAGGAGGTCGAGGCGCGCAACCAGCTCGACGGCATGGTGTACAGCATCGAGAAGATGCTGCGCGAGCACGGCGACAAGATCTCCGGCCAGGAGCGCAGCGATGTGGAGAACGCGCTCGCCGACGCCAAGAAGGCGCTGGAGGGAACGGACGCCAAGGCCATGCAGGCCGCGCGTGACCGCTTACAGGCGGCCTCGCACAAGCTGGCCGAAGCCATGTACAAGGCAAGTTCGGCGCAAGCGCCTCCGCCGACCGGTGGACCGGCTCCGGGAGGAAATGGCGAAGCCACCGGCGGCCAGAAGAAGGACGAAGGCGTGATCGACGCCGAGTACGTGGACGTGGAAGACAAGAAGTAACGCCATTCGCTATTCGCCGTTCGCTTTTCGCCAGACAGGGGCGCGGGATCGCGCCCCTGCTCACAAAAGGCTGAGCGAAACGAAAGTTGGCGTTTGCATC
>Ga0335081_10008818_pt1 | contig 16195 bp, 23 predicted proteins | sample Lox_Sample_35_FD_206713 | JGI IMG/M metagenome (GOLD analysis project Ga0335081, IMG submission 206713) | Soil microbial communities from Loxahatchee National Wildlife Refuge, Florida, United States - Lox_Sample_3.5 | ecosystem: Environmental > Terrestrial > Soil > Wetlands | place: USA... | reverse complement strand
GGTTCATCGTCCACAACGACCCAGGCCGCACGATCCATCTGCGACGGACTGGAACGTGAGCGCACCGAGATCGTCTTGCCCGCCCCGATGGCCCTGCTGATGAAGACCGCGCCCGTCCCCGTCCGCGTCTGGACGGCCCTGTGGGAAAGCACCTCGCTGCCTGACACCCGTCCGGCCGGACACCCCGGCCGAGACCACCCGAAGCAAGGGACACCATGAAACTGCTCAAGACCGTCGTTGTCGAAAAACCCCTGGACGCGGTGTTCGGCTACCTCTCCGACTTCACCACGACCACTGACTGGGACCCGGGCACGGTGACCACCGTGCGCCGGCACGGCACCGGCGGAGTCGGCACCACCTACCTCAACACCTCAACATTTCTCGGCCGGACGACCCAGCTGACCTACGTCGTCGATGAACTGGTGGACCAGAAACTCATTCAACTTCGCGGGGAGAACAAGACCGTCATCGCCGTTGACACCCTGACCTTCCGGCCCGTGGCGTCCGGAACCGAGGTAACCTACGCCGCCGAGTTCACCTTCAAAGGCCTATCGCGCATCGTCGCCCCCCTGCTCAAGCCCGCGTTCGAACGCCTCGGCAACGAAGCCGAAGCCGGCATGCGCAAGGCGCTGAACCGACTCTGACCAAGGTAGTCCCAAAATCGCCGCCCGCCTCGTCAACGTCGCCTGCCAGCGGCCGGCTGCGGATCACCCGGCATCGGTGCATGAGCCATCCTCGTCAGGACCATCGTGGCTGCGTCGTGATCACGCGGCCCGGTTTTCGCCAGGCACGACCGGGGCACACCACGGCCATGAAGACGACGATCGTCACCGTCGGCGCCGTAGCGGCCGCCGCGGCGATCGGCGGTGTCGCGGCCGACCCCGGGTCCGCCTGGTATCGCAGTCTGCGCAAGCCCCGGTGGCAGCCTCCGCCTCCGGCCTACGCGCTGGTCTGGACGCCGCTGTACGTGACCATCGCCTACGCAGCCGCCAGGGCGCTCACGCGCGCCCAGGGCCGCGATCGCAGCCAGCTTGCCGGCGGCCTGATCCTTGACCTGGCGCTCAACGCTGCCTGGACGCCATTGTTCTTCCGCGCTCGCCGGCCTCGCGCCGCGCTGGCCGAGATCGCCTGCCTCAACATCGCCAACGTGCTGTTGATCCGCCAGACGTGGCGGGCCGACCGCACGGCGGCGGTCCTGCTGGTGCCCTACGCCGGCTGGACCGTGTTCGCCACCGCGCTGAACGCCGAGATCGTCCGGCTGAACCCCAGCGCCTGAATCAGGGGATCCCAGGCCACGGGCTCCACCCAAACGCAACCACGCGTCCGTGCCAGCAGCCGCGGTCCCATGCCGGGCCGGCCCGGCATGGGACCGCCCGGCACGCCAGCGACGGCAGAGGAGCCCGGGCAGGCTGGCAAGTAAGGGCAGCAGCGGTGCGGCCCGGCGTCGGCGCTCTGCCCGGTATAACACCGCAGATACCAGCGCCGCCCGGCTAGGTCAGCCAGGGTGACCGCCACCAGCCGCGCTCGCAGCGAGGGCTTCGAGCCGGGCGCGGGCGTCAGCATGCACCGCCCGTAGTGCTGGCCGTTGCCGAACCTCCGGAGCTCAACCTCCTCCGTGGGCATCCCGGCGAGCTCCCCATCGATGTGGCTGTACCGGGTCACGATCGTGCCGTCCTGCTCAAGCCGCGGCGGGTGACCAATCAGCACCCCGTACTCGAACCGGCAGTCCCGCAGCCCCAGCACGTCGATGAGCTGCTTGCGTACATGATCGACGACGGCCTGGCCGGAGGCGGCCGACTGAGTAAGCGCCGCGGCCTCGTGGATCCGCGCGAGGTAGGCGGTTCGGTGATGGTGATCACCTTGACGGGAGGCTTGCCGTCGGCGGCCATTGGTCCTTGCCCTCAGCTGAGGGAAACGATCTGACAGGCCAACACCGGTGGTACCAAGCCTGGGCAGCGACACGCCCCTCGTCACGCGGACACGCTTAGATCTGGCGGACACGGGCACCCACCCCGCGTCGTACGCTGCCGTTCGGGCTCGGCGACGACACTCCCGTGCCGGCCATCTGCGAGCTGGAGCCTGATGACGCGATCCGGCCTCCGCGATGACGCCACGTTGTTGCTGGTCCAATGGACTAGTACCTAGCCGGCGTACAGCCGCGCTGACCCCGGGTTCGCCGCGGCCCGGCTGTGCTGCCGCTCCGGGCAATACATGCCCGACACTGGGCACCGGATGCCGACACCACTCGTGCGCCGCCTAGCGATCATGGCGGAGGCCGGAAGCAAAGCTGCGGGGCCCGCTGTGAGTGCTCCACTGCTTCTGCGGCCGGGTTTCCGCGGCGTGCCGGAACGAGCGGCTGCTGGCTCGCCGACGCCTTGTCCCGGGGCCTGCCGGGTCGTGGTACCCAGACGCCCGCAGCCGCACCGGCCCAACTTGACGGCCGAGGCGGTCCGCGATCGCTGACGTCATTACGCGGCACGTGTTGTTTTGGCCGCGCTGACTGACCAGGGGTAGTCGGTGGACCTGCTTCGCGGAGCAAACGCGAATATTCAACGTGTGGGGGAGAGATCGACCCGCAGGAGAGGGGTTTGTTGTGATGAAGGGCGGCGTAGGGACCGCACTGGCGCTCGGTGTGGGCTACATCCTCGGTCGGCGGCGCAAGATGCGCCTGGCCTCGATGCTAGCCATCGGGGCGGCAACTGGAGGCGCGGCCAAGCTGGGGCCGGCCGCGCTGCGGCAGGGAACCAAGTACCTCGGCAAGTCTGATATTGCTGGTGCGCTCGGCCCCTCAGGTTACCGAGATCGTCAGTACCGTTCGCGGGGAACTGCTCGACGCGGCCAAGGGCGCCGCCGCTGCGGCGGTGAGCAGCCGGATCGACTCGCTGAGCGACAACCTGCACGAGCGGGCCGAAACGCTCAGGAACCCCGAAGCCGCCGTGGGCAAGGTCGGCGACGCCGCCGAGGAGACCGTGGACCGCGCCGGTGAGACCGTCGGCCGCGCGGGTGAGACCGTTGGCCGCGCGACCGGGATGCGGCGTCGCCGCCGCCGGGCCGCCGGACGGGCGAGGTCATCCGGGCGCACGAGCCGGAGCAGCGTCGGCCGGGGGACCGCCAGCCGGCGGACTCGCGCGGGCGCCGCGTCGCGGCGAGGAGGTAACACATGACAGTTATGCAATCAGGCGGCGGCGGCGGGCCATCGCCCACCAGGCTAGCCGATGTCATCGAGACGATCCTCGACAAGGGGATGGTGATCGACGCCTACGTGCGGGTCTCGCTGGTAGGAATCGAAGTGCTCACCATCGACGCGCGCGTCGTCATCGCGAGCGTCGACACCTACCTGCGCTTCGCCGAGGCCGTCAACCGCCTGGACATCAGCCAGGAGAAGCAGGGCCTGGCCGATCTGGTCGGCCCGGGGGCGGGGAAGGCGGTGCAGTCCGGCGCCAAGCACAAGACCAAGGGCATGCTCGACGCCGCCACCGACAAGCTGAAGGACTTCGCGGACAACGGCGAGCGGGAGCGACCGAGCGCCCGCCGCCGCCGCCGGGAGGAGTACTGACATGCCGACGTCGACCCAGGAAAAGTCCGGGCCCGATGCGGGGCAGCAGACGGCCGTGTACGTATACGGGCTCGTGCCCGGCGACGTGAAGCTGAACTCCGGAGTCCATGGCGTCGGAGACCCGCCCGGCGAAGTCAGGCTGGTGCGCTGCGGAGACCTGGCCGCCCTGGTCAGCGAGATAGACGTAACCAAGCCGCTAGGGACGCCGGAGGACCTGCAGGCGCACCAGGAGATCCTCGACGCGGTGGTTGCCGAGGCACCCGTACTGCCACTCCGCTTTGGCGGGGCTCTGGCCAGCGAGGATGCGGTTGTCGAGGAACTTCTCGAACCCAACCACGATGAGTTCGCCGCGGCCCTGAGCGAACTCGAAGATCGTGCCGAGTACATAGTCAGGGGCCGTTACGACGAGCAGGCCATCCTGGAAGAGATCTTGTCTGAGGACTCCACTGCGGCGCGGCTGGGGGACCGGATCCGGGGAGCTGATGCCGACGCCACCCGCGAACTGAGGATCCAGCTCGGGGAGATCATCAACAACACGGTCGCGGCCAAGCGCGAGAAAGACACGCGCACTGTTCTGGCCGCGATGAAGGACCACTGCGCGGCCAGTTTCGTCCGGGAACCGACGAACGAGATGGACGCCGTCTATGTCGCCTTCCTCATCGAGGACGACACAACCGGCGAGCTCGAGCATGTGGTCGCTGATCTCAGCGACCGCTGGCAGGGACGGGTGGAGCTGACCGTCCGCGGGCCGATGGCTCCTTACGACTTCGTGGGCGGCATGCAGGAGGCGGGCGGCTGACATGGGCCTGCTGACGCTCCTGCTCCGGCTGCCGTTGCTTCCCGTGCAGGGTTTGGTGAACATCCCGGGTTCACCACGGTCGGCCCGGGTCCCGGACCAGGTACCGCAGCGTCAGCCTGGCCAGCGCCGCGAGCCTGATGTCCTCCTGATCCGAGCCGTCCGGCCGGGGCGCCGCACCAAGGCCTTCTACCCGGACCGGGCCCGCCCGCAGCGGGCCAGGAGACGGTCATAGGTGCCGGAGCCTGACGGTGAAGCCGTCATGAGCATGCCTGAGCGTGACGTCGATGCCGAGCTGGTGGATGACCCACAGCCCGAGTCCGAGCCGCCGGTCGCTGATGCTGCCGGGGGCGGGAACCAGGCCCGCCAGGCGATCGGCCGGGCCCGTGGCCGGTTTCATGAACGGTGACCACGATGCGGTCCGGCGCGGCCCAGATGCGTACCGTCGCGGGCGGGCGGCCGGACCGCTGGGCGTTGCTGACTGCCTCGGTGAGGCTAAGGAGCAGGTCCTGCAGCGCGGTGCCGGGGATGCGGCCGCGGCCGATCTGGGTGAGCGCGTGCCGGGCCTGGGCGGGGGATGGGCTGGCCAGTTCGGTCAGCGGCGGGGATCCTTCGAGCGGATCGGGCGCGTACGGCAGGGGTTCGAATGCCGTGGCGTCTTGGTAGCGGCCGCTGGCTCGGCGGTCCCCGGTGGGGGACACGATGCGCGGGTGGGTCCGTTCGGCGATGTCGAGGACCGCTGCCGGCGCGGTCGTGGTGTCGTACAGCCACAGGCCCCACACGGGGAAGTCCTGCCAGACGGTGTTGACGGCCGATCCATACCGGTCCCATCCCTCGAACCGGCCGCCCTTGCCCGGGCGGGGCACGTCCCCGGCGATCCGGATCTGCCCGGCGCCGGCCGCGAGGCGGGTTGCGAATAGCCGCTGGTAGGTGGCGATCGCCCGCGCCGGGGTGGCTTACAGGGGCGTGTCACAGATGAATTCGACAGCGGACGGATCGGTGAGCCAGGATCGAAGCAGGCCGGTTTTGCGGTCGTCATAGCCGAGGATGACGGGTTCGCCGACGGCTGCCGGGTGGCGTCGGGATCCTGGCCCCGGATCAGCTTCCCCAGCCTGGCCGCTTCGGGTATCTCGGTCAGTACCTCGGCCAGCACCGCCTGCTCGACGTACCGGCCCTTCACCACGTACTGGGCGCGGCCTTCGACGTCGGCCAGCGCGGCCGTGAACGCGTCCTGGTAGGCCGCGAGGAGGTCCCCAGCCACTGCGTCCTTGGTCGCCATGACCGTGCCGAACCGTAGCGGCAGTACCGGCACCTCGACGGCGGTCGCGTCCAGGATCTGCGCGTGCGCCCGCAGATCAGCCGGGGTCCCCAGGCTCCCGGTCAGGTCTACCTCGCTGACCAGGGCCGCCAGGCTCCCATACCGGACCAGCTCGACCCGCGCGGGCGGGTCCCCGACGCCGCGGACATCGCCGGCCGGCTCGACATCGGCTGGCACGATGCCATACACATAACATCCGGGCTGCTCCGGTCCCGTCGGCGCCATGTCAGTGCCCCTCCCGGGAGCGCCGCCCCGAAGCGGGCTTGCTTTCGGAATCGGCGTACTCGCGGAGCTTGTCTCCGACCCCCTGCAGCACTCCCTTGGTAATGCGCGTGGCGCTGCTTTGCCGGCCCCCGCGAACCAGGCCGGGCAGTCCTTCCTTCTCCTGGGCGATATCGAGCCGGCTGACGGCTTCGGCGAAGCGCAGGTAGGTGTCGACGCTCGCGATGACGACGCGGGCGTCGATCGTCAGCAGCTCGATGCCGACCAGTGACACCCGGATGTAGGCGTCGATGACCAGCCCCTTGTCCAGGATGGTCTCGATGACGTCGGCTAGCCCCGTCGGCGCCGGACCGAGGCCGGGTCACGCAGCTGTTGTTCGGCGTGGTCATGGAGCACCTCCCCGAGCTGGATGACTTTGCTCAGCGGCATGAGCGGGAGGCGGAAAAGCAGGGTGAACGGGTTCATGTCAGCCCTCCGGCTGGGTTGTTCCGGTGAAGTGGTATGCGGCCACCGGCGGCGGCAGACGCAGCTAGTCAGCCGCCCTGCTGGCCCTGCGGCGTGCGGACGCTGGCTCCGGCCCACTACAACGCGCCACGGTCTTGGCCGGAGGCCTGGCCGGCTTGCGGCCCTTTGCGCCGTCGCCGCCTGCCGCCGTGCGGCCGCGGCGCCGTGCGTTCCGGGCTGTCTCAGTGGCACCAGCATGGATGGGCCGGGGGACAGCCGTGCCGGGATCGCGCACCAGTCCGGCCCGTTCCTGTGGTGGGACCGTCCGGGATCGGATCTGGCTGCTGGCCACCGCGGTGGCGCCGGTCGTCCCGGCGCCAGGCCGCTCGCCCAGCTGTGCGGCGGCTGCGCCAGGCGCTTGTATCTTCAGGCCGCAGCGCAAGGCCGCGCCGCCTAGCCCGCCCAGGCGCCCCGCCGCCGCAGCGGCCAGCACCGGCGCGATGCGCCTGATGCACTGTCGGCCGGGCAGGTAGCCGACGCTAAGTGCCAGCGCAGCGTGCATGCTGCCATCATGAGGCCCCCTGTGATCCGTGAGCCGCTGCGTCCGCGGCCGGCGGGTCCCCCCGCGCGGGCGCTCGTCGGGCAGTTAGCTCGACTTTGGTGGTCCGGTAGTGCCTGCGCAGTTACCCGGCGAAGGCAAAGGTAAACGCGTGGCATGGCGATCAGCGCGCTTCTCCGCCGGTCCGCTGGTGCCGTATCGCGCCGTTGTGCCCGTCGTCTTCACTGCACTGCGCTCAGGTCCGCCATCAGGCCGCGGACGGCCGTTTGATCCGCCGGCTGAGGTGTGCGCGAGGGCCTCCTCCAGGCTGGTGAAGTTGGGGATCATGCGGTCGATGCCGGTGATCGCGAAGACGCGCAGGACCGCGGCATCGGGAATGACCAGCCGCAGCTCGCCGCCTTCGGCCTGGGCGCGCTTATGCGCGGTCAGCAGGGTATGGAGGCCGGAGGAGTCGCAGAACCGGGTCCGGGTCAGGTCGGCCATCAGCGTCCCGGCCCTGCCCGCGGCGGCCGCCAGCAGGGCCGAGCGCAGCTCCGGGGCGTTGGTGATGTCGATCTCCTCCGGTGCCGCCACGACCGGCACGCCGCTGACCAGCTCGACGGGGAAGCTGCCGTCACCCATCTGTGTCTCCTCCCGGGGCGGCGGGCCGCGCTGCGGTGCCCGTGCCGTGCGGACCGGGCGGGGCGGTGCCCGGCCTGTGGTACCAGCATCGGCCAGCGACCCTAGACCTGTCAATAGAAACACGAGAAAAACTTCGCGTTTTTCCTCTCGCGGGAAATCACTCGCGAGTTATATACTCAGGGGACATGAGCGACGATAACCAGAGCGGCGGGTCCTGGACGCTGCTGACCGGGCACGGGCACGTGCTGGTGGAGATCGCCCGCAACCCCGAGGCCCGGATCCGCGACATCAGCCCGGCCGTTGACCTCACCGAGCGCACCGTGCAGGCCATCGTGGCCGACCTGGAGGCCGCCGGTTACCTCACCCGGACCCGGGTCGGGCGGCGCACGCGCTACACCGTGAACCCGGACCGCCCGTTCCGGCACCGCGCCCAGGACGGGCTCCGGGTCGGCCCGCTGCTTGATCAGCTGACCGCGATGGCCGACGCGGACACACCCGGCCCGGAGGCGACCGGGACGGGCCGGGCAGCTGATCCGCGGGCGGCCCGGGCTACGCGCCGCCGGCCGGGCCCGGGTGCGGTTTGCGGGCCTGCCGCGGGGAGGGCTGCCCGGATCCCCCGGTGAGCTCCCTGAGCCGGGCCAGCTCCGCCTGCAGCTGGCGGGTCTCCTCCTGCAGGGCCAGGACCCGGCGGATGCCGGCCAGGTTCAGCCCGTCGGCGGTCAGCGCGCAGATCTCGCCCAGCTTCTCGATGTCCCGCCGCGAGTAGCGGCGGGTGCCGCCCGCGCTGCGCGCCGGGTCCAGCAGCCCCTCCCGCTCGTAGATCCGCAGCGTCTGCGGGTGCAGCCCGGCCAGCTCGGCGGCCACCGAGATGCTGAATAGCCCCCGGTCCAGGTCCGCCCACCCCGGGTTCACCACGGCCGGGCCCGGTCGGCGGCCAGGTACCGCAGCGCCAGTTCCGCCAGCACCGCGAGCCTGAGGTCCTGCTCATCCCAGCCGCCCGGCGGCGGTGCCGGGCGGGGGCCTTCCACCCGGACCGGGCCTGCCCGCAGCGGCGGCCCCGCCATGGGCATCAGAGGCGTCAGGCCACCCGGGCCACCGGGGTCGGCCACCCGCCGTACCGGCACCCGGCCCGGCGGAGCCGGAACCCGGGCCGCAGGCTGCTGCTCGAGGGCCAGGGCGCGGTCATAGACGGCGCGGCGGGCCGGGTCGCCGAGCACTCGCCAGGCCTCGGCCAGGGCGCGGAACCGGCCCGGCGCGGCCGCGTCGGCCGGCCGGGCATCGGGATGCTCGGCCCGGGCCCGGCGCCGCCAGGCCAGGGCGATCTCCTCCCGGGAGGCCTCCCGCGGCACCCCGAGCAGCTGGTACAGATCCGGGCCAGGCCCGCCGTGATCCCCAGCGGCCATCACCGTCACCTCCTGCCAGACGGGCCTGACTGTCCTGCTCCCAGTATGCGACATGACAAAATCTCTGTCGAGGCTTGTCAGATAAATCCAAGGCATGCTATATAAATCCCCGTGAGCGTGACATGACAACCCAGACCAGGTGAGGAGGCATCATCATGCTCATGCGCACCGACCCGTTCCGCGAACTGGACCGGCTCACCCAGCAGGTGCTCGGCACCAACGCCCGGCCCGCCGCGATGCCCATGGACGCCTACCGGCACGGCGACAGCTTCTACATCTGCCTGGACCTGCCCGGCATCGACGCCGGCTCCATCGACCTGACCGTGGAGCAGAACGTGCTCACCGTCCGCGCCGAGCGTGTCCCGGTGCAGGCCGACGGCGCCCAGATGATCGTGGCCGAACGGCCCTACGGCACCTTTACCCGCCAGGTCTTCCTCGGCGAGACCCTGGACGCCGACCACATCGCCGCCGACTACGCGGTCGGCGTGCTCACCCTGATCATCCCGGTCCGCGAGGCCGCCAAGCCCCGCAGCATCCAGGTCACCAGCAGCGATCGGAAGCAGGCCGTCACCGCCTAGGCTCCGGCCGCGGCATCACGGCATGGGCCGCCACACTCAGAGGGCGGCCCATGCCGCACCCGGCTAGCTGCTCATTTCGGCACTCCTCCACCCGTCCGGGTCGGTCGGCCGGTTGTCCGCGTCCGGGCTCAGACCGTCACCGTCTGGCGTGATCAGGCGGGCGCTTGTTCGCGTTGCCAGCGCAGGACCAGAAGCGCGATGTCGTCCCGGGGTACTGGCTTCCGACCAGGGCTTGCATTACCGAGACGCAGACGCTGTCTGGCGCCCCGGACGGCACGGTCTGGCATAGCTGGGTGACGCCGTCATCTATCGGCTCGTCCCGGCGTTCCACCAGCCCGTCGGTGAACAAGCACAGCACGGCGCCGGGCACCAGAGCCAGTGAGGTGACCTGTCTGCGGCAGCAGCTGGTGACGCCGATCGGCGGGTCGACGGCGATCTGGGCCACCGCACCGCGCTGGTCCGGCGCCGCGATAACCGGCGGGAAGTGGCCCGCCGAGGATATGCGCAGCTGCCCGGACCGGAGTCCGGGTCGAGCACGGCGTAGGACACGGTGGCCATGACATCGCCCTGCTCGAAGTACTGCATCTTGCGGTCAAGCTTGCCCAGGACCTCGGCCGGGCCGGGGAACTTCAGCGCGTACGCGCGCAAGGCGCTGCGCATGCGGCCCATGATGACCGCAGCGCTAAGTCCGGAACCCGCGACGTCGCCGACAACCAGGCCCAGCGCGCCTGACGGCAACCCCAACACGTCATACCAGTCGCCGCCGACCCGGCCGGACCCGGGCACGTACCGGGCGGCGATCTCCGCTCCCCGCACTGCGGGCAGCGCCGAGGGCACTAGGCTGCGCTGCAGGGCGATCGCCGCGGCCTGGTTCTCGCCGGACCGCAGCGACTGCACGGCCAGCGCCGCTGTCCAGCAGGATCGGGTTGAGCACATTGCCGGGTTCGAGGTGACCGAGGATGACCGGCCGCCGCTCGGCAGCGATGCGGCCCGCGAAACCCTGGCCGACCGGAATCCGGACGCCCTGGCTGACTTCTTCCTCCAGGCCGCTCGCCGCAGCGGCGGTTCTGCGCTGCTGCGGGGGGTAGTGGGTCCGCGTGCAGCAGATTGCTTTTGCCGGCCTGGGCCGGATGGGCCTGCCGATGTGTGCGGCCCTGGTCCGCGCCTGCCATCAGGTCACCGCGACCGATGAGCGCGCCGAGGCGGAGGAAGCCGCCGTGGCGTGCGGGGCCACGTGGCAGGATACGCCCGCGCAGGCAGCCGCGGCAGCGGGTGTGCTGATCACCATGCTGCCAGGGCCCCGCGAGGTGCAGGCGGCGATGCTGGGTGAGGCCGGCGCCTTGAAAGGGCTGGCTGCCGGAGCGGCCTGGATCGACATGACCAGCAACTCCCCGGCCGCCGTCCGGCCCATCCGCGAGCACCGTTTAGGACTCAATCCGGCGCCCGGCTGTTCACGCCAGAAGGCGATGGCATCAGATGGCTTGCTGGAGCATCGGGCAAGGGACCAGGCTCCGGCGTGACCCTGGCTGATCGCGGCCGGGCATGATTATCGTGCGCTGTCTGCATCCCGGCGCCCGGGCCGCTGCGCAGGTAGTCCAGGAGCTCGGCGGTGATGCGCTCGCCGGGGATGATCACCGGGATGCCCGGAGGATACGGGGTGATCTGCTCGGCGCAGGTGCGCCCAGCCGCCTGGTCGGCGCGGACGGTTTCCTTGGCGGCGAAGAAGGCGTCGCGGGGCCGCATGACGGGCTCGAGTTCGAGGTCTTCGGCGCTGGGCAGCTCGACAGGCTTGGCCTGCGGCAGGTCGGCTGCATGCTCCGTAGGGGAACGCAGCGCCGAGATCAGCCGGGCCGCGGTCTGGTCGTCGTCGGCGATCGACAAAGTGGCCTCGATGCGGCGGTGGTCGGACAGTCCCATGTCGAGGCGCTGCTGCTCGCGCAGCCAGTCGGCGGCGTCGTAGCCGCTGACGCCCAGTGCGGAGACGTCGATGACCGCGTGCAGCGGATTGAGGTCGTGCGAGGCCTGGGCGCCGAGGAACTCCTCTCGCAGCACGCGCATGCCGGGCAGCGCCCTGATGTCGATCCGGACCTGATCGGCGAGGACGAGCGCGGCGTCGAGCAGGGCATGGCCGTGCTCGACCATCTGCCGCCGCCAGCCGTCCAGGGCCGCGTAGACCAGCACGTTCGGGCTGGCCGTCATGAGCATGTCGGCGCAGGCGGACAGCTGGTCCGGGTCTACTAGGCCGCCCTGGACAAGGAAGACCGACCCCTGCTCGAACCCGGCGCCCATCTTGTGCACGCTGACCACGCACACGTCCGTGCCCGCGTCCATGGCCCAGGTCGGCAGGTCCTGGTGGAACGGCAGGTGGGCCCCCAGGCCTCGTCCACGATCAGCGGCTTTCCCCACCGGTGGCAGATGCCAGCGATCGCCTCGATGTCCGCGCAGGCCCCGTACGGGACCGGACTCACGATCAGCACCCCGGCCGGATCCGGATGCTCCCGCCACGCCCGCTCCACCTGGTCCGGCGACGGAGGATGGGTCACATGCAGCCGTTCGTCGTATCGGCGCCAGATCCACTGCGGCTGCACCCCGCCGAACACCAGCCCGGCCACCACCGACTTGTGCGCATCGCGGCTGACCAGCAGGTCGCCCCGGCCGTCGGCCACGGCCAATCAGCGGTACTTGCCCCTGTTCCCGGGCTGCCAGTTCCATGCGCCCGCACCTGGCTTATCCGCTGGGTTGGGGAACGCAGCGGGGTAGCCGGGCGCGGTACAAACCGTGAGTGAGCGATGCACCCCGGCTACCCGGTCGGCGACGCACCACCGTAGCGCAAGCGGGCTACCTGGGTTGATTGCTGGAGTCGTGGTCCTCCTGCATCGGTGTCGTCATGATGACCGGCAGCGCGATCTGCGTCCGCGCGTGCGTGAGGGGTGTCCGCCGCCGGTATCAGCGGCGGATATGGGACGGGCTCAAAGCCATAGCCGTCGCCCCTGCGATTCAGCTGCTGCGTGTGTCCTGGTGACTGGCCTGGTCCGGTGGGCTGCCCTGCTTGTCAGCAAGGTCCGCGCCGCGGTCATCCAGCGGGGCGCCGGTATCCCAGGCCGATCCCTCGACGGCGGGCAGGCCACCAATAATCGGAGCGATCGAGCCATCCTCGCCGGCAGCCTCGCCTGTTTTCGTGAGGTACCCGGGATCGTCGGCGGGCTGGGAAGCGCCCGGCTCTTGCTGGCGCGACGGGGCCGGCTCCTGCTCGGGCGGCGTTGATCGGGTCGGATGATTGTCGGTCATGCTGGCATCTCCTTGGGCGAGCACGTTCACAGTCCGGTGCAGAAGCATTGCCTAGCCTGGCCCGCAGGAACGGGACAAGGCCGAGCTCCGGCCGACCCAACGCCTACTCGGGCTACCCCCGGGACGTGGCTCCTAACTGAGCCGTGGGCGCCGCAAGAAATAAGGTTGGGCGCAGGCCTGGCTGGCCTCGCGGCTGAGCGAGCGAACCGCTTCGGGCCGTCCGCGCTGTCAGCGCCGCGCGATACGAGCCGTCGAAGTGCAGCACCCGCTCAGGAGGCCGACTTCAGCGCGTCCCGGACCGCATCGCGTGTCCTGTCCAGGACCGCGGCGAACGGCCCGGCGAGCATGTCGGCCGCGGGCGTGTTGGGCGTGGACGGGTGGGGCCGCGTCGGTGCCGCCTTCTTGGCCGTCTCGTAGGCTCGGCCCATCTGCGCCAGCCGCTCGGTCGTCTCCTTCTTGGCCACCCTGGGAAACTCCTTGGTTTCCTCGGCTTCGGCGTGGCGTTCCACGTCCCGCCGCAGCTTGGCCAGCTTGGCGGTGAACTCGGCCGACCCGGGGTCGAGCTTTTCCATGTCCTTGAGCAGTTCCTCGGCCCGGCTCTCTTCCTTGATCCGGGCGTTGGCGATCGCCTTTCCGGCGTCGCGCTTGCTCACCGGCCGGAGGATCTCCTCTTCGGCGACCTCATGACGCACAAGCTCGCCGACAAGCTGCTGGAACAGGTCGCGGCGCCGCTTGCCGGTGGCGGCCTCCAGCCGGGCGAACTTCTTGCGCAGTTCTTGGTGATCGTGACGCAACGCCTCGATGATTCCCTGGGCCACTGATCTTTCTCCTGCCTGCTCCGGGCAGTCTCAATGATGCTGCCGGGGCCGCCTCTACCCGCGGCCGCAATGGGTAACCGCGCACAGCGCGCCGCCTATCCGGTGCTGTCGCGGCCGGCGGTCGGCCGGGCCGCGCACTCGAGCAGCAGGGCACGTACGAAGGCCTGCGGCAGGTTGCCGCGGAGCTGGCGCTGGGTGACGTCGTACTCCTCGGAGAGCAGGCCGGGCGGCCCGCAGGCGGCCCGGTTGCGCTCGAAGTAGCGGATCGCCGAAAGGTGCTTGCCCTGCTGGTGCTCGGCCAGCGCCCTGATGACCCGCACAGCAAGAATGCTCCCTCGGCGTCGCCGGGCGGACGCTGGTCGTGGCACAAGCGGCAGACGTACTCCTCCCGGGCCAGCCGGTCACGGACGGCGTCCAGGGTGGCCATGGTCCGCGGGTCCGAGCTGGGCAGGGCGCCGGGACCGGCGGCAGCAGCAGCGCGGCGTCCGGCCGCTGGTCGCGGGGGGCGCTGCCAGTAGCCGTCCGGGTGTGCGGCCGTCCGGGCGGTCTGGACGACGATGGTGTCGGCCAGCGCGGCGCAGTCGCCGAATCCGGTGCCCGGCAGCGCGGCGGCCCGCGGTCAGTAGTTGTTGACGAACCGTAACCGCTTATCGCCGTAAACTGCGTTTCTGGCTCTCAGCGGTTCTCATCGTTTCATGCCGCGTTCGGCGCTCACGTGCCCTCGATGTGCCCTGCCGCGCTGGGGTCAGCGATAACGACTCCGTTCCGTGGGCAGCAGGTCCCTGCAGCGCCAGGCCGGGCCGCGCTCCAGGCCGCCGGAGACGATGATCCGATATCGGGGCATACGCACACCTCCAGCTAGGTACCAAGCGTGCGCGGCGCGATCATCCTGCGCCGGCTTCTGCCTCTGGCTCGCCCATGGTTGCTCGTCGGATCGTGAACATCTCAGCCACGCCCAGTACCGCCAAGATCCTGGCCACGGGGCGCTGCGGGTGCAGCAGGCCCAGCCGCCCGCCCCGCTCATTCAGCGTCGTGGCGGCCAGCACCAGCACCCGTATCGACGCCGTATCGGCGAACCGCAGCCCCGATGCGTCGATCGTCAGCTCCACCGTGCCCCGGGATAGCTGCCCGGAAATCAGCGCGGTCAACTCGGCGGCCGAAACCAGATCGGCCGCGCCGGACAGCGTGATCACCGGGCCGGATCGCCCGGCCGCGACTGATGCCTCCAACCCGTCCAGAGCCACCAGCTCACAGTCTCCTGCCTGGCAGGCCGGGCTGCCGGGCCAGGCGGCGCACAGTGGACGGCGGCGGGCGCAAGGGCCGGATCACGGCACCGGGCCTGGGGGCCAGGGCCTCGTCCAGGCTGTCAAAGAGGGGGATGACCAGGTCCAGGCGGGTGATGGCGAAGATCCGGGCCACGGCGCTCCCAGCGGGGATGACCAGCCGCAGCTCGCCGCCTTCGGCCACTGCCCGTTTGTGCGCCCGGACCAGGACGGTAAGCCCGGCCGAATCGCAGAACCGGGTGCGGGTCATGTCCACCACGACCGTGGCATGCCCGCGGTCGGCCGAGTGCAGGAGAACTGCCCGTAGCTGCTCGGCGGTGGTGACGTCGATTTCCGGTGGCGCCGTCACCACGGGCACCCCGTTGATGGCAGCCGTCTACCGCTGCCGATTGGGGGGCAGAGGGCGGATCGGTCAGAGGTGCCGTGCCGTCTTCAGCTCGTCCAGGCGCGCACCAACGCAGGCCCGGCGCTGCCTGATCTCATCCCGGGGACCCAGGTTCGCTCTTGCTGTGCCGGCTACCCCCGCTCACCTGCGATCCGGCTCCCGTGTCACTCGCTCAATCGGCGGCGACGACAGATCCTGGGCCAGGGCCTGTTCCAGGCTGGCGAACCGGGGGATGAAGCGGCCCAGGCCGATCGCGCGGAAGACCCGGAGAACAGGGCTGCTGGCGGGGATGACCAGCCGCAGCCCGCCGCCTTCGGCCAGCGCCCACTTGTGCGCTCCTATCAGAACGCTGAACCCGCGGCGGTGCCCGCCGATGGCTGGGCGTGCCGGGCGCGGCGCATTCGCGCTATCAGCTCGGCAACCGGCTTGCCGGGCCATGCCGGGTCCGGTGCGCGCCATCCGACGCCGGGGAGCCGCGCCAGGTAAATCCCGGAAGCCGGCGGTTCCATCCAACTGCGCCAAATGCCGCATCCTGGTGCGGAGGAACGGGCCAGGCAGGATTGAGACACCAGGCCGGATGGCCATTACAACTACCTGCCCGGCCGGAATTAACGCGCACGCGCCGGGTAGCGGGTACGGCTCGTGAGCGATGCGGACCCTTAGGAGGAGACATGACGACGCCGTCCGCTGGCCAGCCACCGCCGGGCCAGGAGCAGGAATACCCCGGCCGGACCGCCGAGATGGACCCGGAGCCGCGCGATGAGATGCGCGGCTACGAGGGTCGCGGCCTGCTCACCGGCACCCGCGCCCTGATCACCGGGGGTGACTCGGGCATCGGGCGGGCCGTCGCGGTCGCTTTTGCCAAGGAAGGCGCCGACGTCGCGATCGCGTACCTGTCCGAGGCCGAGGACGAGGATGCCGCCC
>Ga0335081_10008817_pt1 | contig 16196 bp, 15 predicted proteins | sample Lox_Sample_35_FD_206713 | JGI IMG/M metagenome (GOLD analysis project Ga0335081, IMG submission 206713) | Soil microbial communities from Loxahatchee National Wildlife Refuge, Florida, United States - Lox_Sample_3.5 | ecosystem: Environmental > Terrestrial > Soil > Wetlands | place: USA... | reverse complement strand
TTGAGCTCGCGATCGAGCGCCGCGAATGGATCGTCGAGCGGGTCCATGAAAATGCGCGCCATGGCGTTGATGACGAGCGCGCGGGCGCCGTTCTTGGCCTCGACGACGGCGGCGCCGCGACCCGGCGTGCCGGGCGGATAATTGACCGGCCGAATGAGCTGCGGCGCGCGCTCGATGAAGACCAGCGCCTCTTTCTGGTCCCAGGCATGATTGCCGAGCGTGATGGCGTCGACCCCGGCCTCAACGAGCTCCTGATAGATCGCCTCGGTGATGCCAAAACCGCCCGCCGCGTTCTCGCCATTGGCGACGACCAGATCGAGCTTCCAGTCGCGGATCAGCCGCGGCAGGCGTTCGGTGACGATACTTCGCCCGCTGCGCCCGACAATGTCGCCGACGAAAAGAATGCGCATGCTCAACCTTTTATCTCGATCACCTCGCGCTCCGTAAGCACGAAATCCAGCGGCTCATCGCGCTCCATGGCCGGCACGGCGGTAACCTCCTGCATCGCGAAGGCGATGCCGACGGCGGTTACCTTTTTAAGCGAACGCAAGCGGGCAATGGTCATGTCGTAATAGCCGGCGCCGTAGCCGATACGCTGCCCCGAACGGTCGAAGGCCAGGAGCGGCACCAATAATACGTCGGGATCGACCTCCGGATATTCGGCCTTCGGCTCGCGGATGCCCCACTGCCCGGTATCGAGCGGCGCACCCCATGTCCATGCGCGCATGACGAGCGGCCTGCCGCGGCCCGCGATCTTCGGCAGCGCCAATTGCGCGCCGGCCTCGGCAAGCGTCTTCATCAGCGGCAGCGGATTGATCTCAGTCTTCATCGGCATGAAGCCGGAGACGACAGTGCCCGGCGCGATCGCCAGCGGAAACGGCCGCGCCGCGATGGCCTCGGCCGCCGCTTTTCGCGCCTGCGCCGGCAGCGCATCGCGCCGCGCCGCAGCGTCGCGGCGGAGGTCGGCTTTCTCTTGAGCGACAGCGTCTACGATCATTCCGTCATCCTGAGGCGGCCGCGAAGCGGCCCTCGAAGGATGCGGCCGAAACGCCAGGGCTGTCGCCCTTCGAGGCTCGGCTGTCAGCCGGGCTGCTCAGGGGGACGGAATAGGTTAGTGCGCACGGCATGACAGGAAAAGAGTGCGGAGCCGCGCCGGCCGTTGGAGCATCGATCCCGGGTTCCCTACGAAAGTAGGTGGGCACCGTGTGACCGAACCCACGAGCTCGGCCAGGGACAGCTCCCTAAGAGATCGATAAGGCCCCGAGAATTGGCTCCTGACGCACCGGGCAGCCCCGCCCGGCGAATGTAATGTGAGACGGCGCGCCGCGCCATGCCCGGGGTTCCTGCGACTGGTCTTATGGAAGACATATTAACCGGCCATCGCTGACACTTGCCCGATGCAAACTTGCCGCCTAGTCGGGATGACTGCGGCAATCGAGGACAGTGTGCCGCAGTCACCTTGCGCCGATGTAAGGTGACTCTTCGGCGGTGTCGTGAATAGAAGGCCTTTATGCAAAAGCTCATCCATCTTTCGCTTGCGGCGGCCGCCGGTGCGGCGATCGCGCTCATTGCGACTACGCCCGCGCTGATGCCGTTCCTGTCCGGGGCGGTCGCCTCGCCGACGGCCGGCACCGCTGGGACCTACCGTGAGCTCGAGCTGTTCGGCAAAGCCTTCGATCTCGTTCGCCGCGACTATGTCGACAGGCCTGACGGCAAGAAGCTGGTCGGCTCGGCCATCAATGGCATGGTGAGCGGGCTCGATCCGCATTCCAACTATATGGACGCGAAGGCCTTTCGCGACATGCAGGCGGAGACCAGCGGCCAATTCGGCGGCTTGGGCATGCAGATCACGATGGAAAACGGCCGGGTTAAGATCATCTCTCCCATCGACGATACGCCGGCGGCGAAAGCCGGCATTCTGGCCGGCGACTTCATCACCCGCATCGACGATCAGGTGATCGCCGGACTTCCCCTCAACGAAGTGGTCAGCAAATTGCGCGGAACGCCGGGCAGTTCCGTCAAGCTCGAAATCCGGCGCGCCGATAATCCGCAGCCGATCGAGAAGACGCTGACGCGCGAGATCATCAAAGTGCGGTCGGTGCGCTCCCGCGTCGAGGGCGGCGACATCGGTTATATCCGCATCACCGAGTTCAACGACCTCGCCGGCGGCGAGCTGACGGACGCCATCAAACAGATTTCGTCGCAAGTGCCGGCCGACCGGCTCAAGGGCTATGTGCTGGATTTGCGCAACAATCCCGGCGGCCTGCTCGATCAGGCGATCGCGGTCTCCGACGCATTCCTCAAAAGCGGCGAGATCGTTTCGATTCGCGGCCGCAATTCCGGAGAGAACCAGCGCTTCTATGCCAAGCCGGACGACCTCACCGCCGGCAAGCCGCTGATCGTTCTCGTCAACGGCGGTTCGGCCTCGGCCTCCGAAATCGTCGCCGGCGCGTTGCAGGACCAGAAGCGGGCGACGATCGTCGGCACGCGTTCGTTCGGCAAAGGCTCGGTGCAGACCATCATCCCGCTCGGTGCGGGCAACGGCGCGCTGCGTCTGACCACCGCGCGCTACTACACGCCGTCCGGCCGCTCGATCCAGGCGGAAGGCATCACGCCCGATGTCAAAATCGAGCAGGAGGTGCCGAAGAATTTGCAGGCCGCGGCCGAGATGGGCGTCAGCGAAGCCAACCTGCCCGGACATCTCGCGGCGAGTGGACCGGAAAAGACCGGCTCGCAATCCTATGTGCCGACCGACGCCAAGGACGACAAGGCGTTGCAGACGGCGCTCGCTTTGCTGCGCGGCACGCAGACCAATCCCGCCTTCCCGCCCAACGGCACCATGGCGGTCGCGCATTAAGGCATCTGAGCCAGCGCTGTGAACGGTGACGTGCGATGGAACCGCGGAGACATGCGTCCATTGAGGAAGCGTCGGCGCAGGGCGTTGCGCTCCTCGCCGAGCTCATCGCCGCGCTGGCGCTCATCGTGACGCTGCTCGGTTTCCGCGCCAGGCGTTCCCAATTCTGGCTCGCCGCCTTGATCATCGCCCTCATCGCGTTCATGGTGGCCGCCACGATTGTTGTCAGTTCGACCGCTTGAGCGTTTCCCGAGGCATCCGGCCCTGCCGTCGGGGTAATACGGCAGCTTGTCCGCGTGCTCGGCGAGCCTTAAAATTTGCGAGGATTCCGGCTGGAGAGGCTCATGTCCGGCGGTTTGAACCGCTTGTGCAGCGCCGCCGCACTGTCGGCCGCGGCGCTGCTGATCGTTGCGGCGACGCCGATGCCGGCCGCTGCGGCGAGCCACGAGCAGATCGTCGACGCGTGCCGCCAGCAAATGCGTCCGCAAATCATGGCCTGCGCGCTGGCCAAGGGACTGCGGGGCAATCCCGAGGCGGTGCGCCAGCAATGCGGCGCGCCGCTGGTGCGGCCTTGCGTCATGCGCGCGGAAGCGAAGCAGGCGGCGGGCGTCGCGCCGCCGGCGGCGCCCAAAGAAGAAGTCCCGATCGCACCCGCCGCGCTGCTCCCGCTGGCGCCGACCTTCGTTGCGCCGCCGCGTACCATCACCGACATCACGGCCATTCTCGATAGCGAGAAACCCGACCCGGGGAAGATCGCCAAGCGCAAAACCGACGCCGAGGCCGAGCCGCCGAAGGCCGCGTCCGCCTCCGCGCTGGCGCAGTTCTATTATGACCGCGGCAATGCCCGCGCCTTGCTGGCCCGCAACAAGGATGCGCTGGCCGACGGCCTGCAAGCGCTGGAGGCCGCTAAGGGCGGAGCCGAGTTCCGCCAGCTCACGCGCATCCGGCAGTTTGTCTCGCTGCAATACCGAGCCCTTGGCGATCCGAAGAACGCAATCGCCATGTCCGATCTGATCGTGCGCGGCGGCAACGCCCCCGGACGCCGCGGCAGCATGATCAACGCCTTGGCCAACATCGTGCGCATGCTGATTTCGATGGGCGACGTCAACCAGGCCAGCGCCTATGCCGGGCGCATCGAAGAACTGGTGCAAGAAGCACGCGGCAGCCCGAACCCGCTGTGGCGCGCGGCCTATGCGCTCTACGGCCATGCCTGGGAAGCCGAGAACGACGCGGTGCGCGGTACCATGTTCGACGCCCGCGGCCAATATCCCGAGGCCGAGGCCGCCTATCGGCGCTCCGAAGCGTTCCGCCGCGCCTCGCTGAAGGATCTGCCGCGATGGCAATTTCCGCCGCCGCCGGAACAGATCATGCAAGGCGTGGACATCACGATCTTGGCGATCGCGCGCAACGAAGCCAGACAGAACAAGCTGAGCGAGGCCGAAGCCGACGCGCGGCGCGGCTTGCTCGATATCTTGAAGACGGAAGGCAAATATTCCCCGGTGACGCCGCAATTCATCATCGGCCTTGCCGGCATCCTGGTCGATCAGGGCCGCTATCGCGACGCCGAGAAGCTGGCGCGCTCGGCGCTCGAGGTGCAGCGCTCGCTCGGCATCGCCGACGACGCGCCGCAGACCGTGGCCATCCTCTCCGGCCTGGGCAACATTTTGATCGCGCAGCGGCGCGCCAGAGAGGCGGCCGCCGTCTACGCGGAACTGGAAAAAGCCATCGCTCAATGGACGCCGCAGCAGCGCGAAACCTTCGAGCTCAATGCGTCGCGCATCGCCGCGCTCTACGCGACGGGCCAGCTCGGTGCTGGGATCACCGCCGCCGAAGCGCTGGTCAAACGCCAGACCGCGCGAACCGGAGCCGGCAGTTATGACACCGCCTCGGCCCGCGGCACTCTGGCCGTGGGTTACGCCCGCGCCGGACGCGACGCCGACGCCATCCGGGAATTCAGGGCGGCCATTCCCATCCTGATCGCCGCGACGCGCGAGACCGGCGACGGCGACCCGACGCTGGTCGCTTCGCGCAACGCGCGCCTGCAGCGGATCGTCGAAGCCTATATCGGCGTCCTAGCGCGCGGCCAAAATCCGTCGAACGACGTCGCCGTCGAGACCTTCGCGCTGGCCGACGCCCTGCGCGGCCATGCCGTCGAGGAGGCGCTCGCCGATTCCAGCGCCCGCATGGTGGCCAAGGATCCGGCGCTCGCCGAACTGGTGCGCCGCGAACAGGATGCCGCCAAACAGCTCGGCGCCCAGCTCGGCGCGCTGAACAATCTCCTGGCGCTGCCGTCGGATCAGCGCGACGATCAGACCGTGCGCGCCGTCAATGCCGAAATCGTCAAGCTGCGCGCCGATCGCAACGCCGCGCTGCAGCAGATCACGCGGCAGTTCCCGGCCTACGCCAATCTGATCAATCCCAAGCCGCCCGCGGTGGAAGAGATCAAGGCGGCGCTGCGGCCGGGCGAGGCGCTGCTGTCGTTCTATTTCGGCCAGGATGCGAGCTTCGTGTGGGCCGTGCCCAAAGACGGCGCCGTCGCCTTTGCCGCGGTGCCTTTGACCGCGATCGCGCTCGAAGCGAAAGTCCGCCGGCTGCGTCAGGCGCTTGAGCCGCAGGTGTCGAGCGTCAGCGACATCCCGCCGTTCGATCTGACGCTGGCTTACGAGCTTTACGCGGCGTTGCTCAAGCCGGTGGAGGCCGGCTGGCGCGATTCAAAAAGCCTGATCGTGGTGACCAATGGCGCGCTGGGCGAGCTACCGCTCGGTCTGTTGCCGACGGCGCCGGCGCAGGTCGACATGAACGCCACGCCGCTGTTCGCCGGCTATCGCAATGTGCCGTGGCTGGCGCGCAGCCACGCGGTGACGATGATCCCGGCGGCCTCGGCGCTGGTCACGCTGCGGCATCTGCCGGCCGGTTCGCCGAACCGCGAGCCGCTGATCGGCTTCGGCGATCCTTATTTCAATGCGCAGCAGGCGGCCGAAGCCGAGGCCGAGCAATCCGCCGCGGCCACGCTGCAGGTCGCCTCAGCAGGCGATAGCGGCGCGACGGTGACGCGCGGCATTCCGCTCAAGCTTCGCGCGGCGCCGCACACCGAAGACGTTGACGTCGCGGAGCTGGCGATGCTGCCGCGATTGCCCGATACGCGGCCCGAACTGATCGCGGTCGCCAGGGCGCTGCAAGCCGATCCCGCCAAGGCGCTTTATCTCGGCAAAAGCGCCAACGAACAGAATGTCGAGACGCTCGATCTGACGCATTACCGCATCGTCGATTTCGCCACTCACGGATTGGTGCCCGGCGACATCGATGGCCTCACCCAGCCGGCGCTGGCCTTGACCGCGCCCGACATCGCCGGCGTCAAAGGCGACGGCCTGTTGACCATGTCGAAGATTCTCGCGCTCAAGCTCGATGCCGATTGGGTCGTGCTGTCGGCCTGCAACACCGCCGCCGGAGCCGGCGCCGGCGCCGAAGCCGCCTCCGGTCTCGGCAGCGCGTTCTTCTATGCCGGCACGCGCGCGCTGTTGGTCACCAACTGGTCGGTGCATTCCGAATCGGCGCGCCAATTGATCTCCGATCTGTTCCGCCGCCAAAGCGCGGATCCGACGCTGCCGCGCAGCGAGGCGCTGCGCCAGGCCATGATGGCCCTGCTCGATAATGGCGGCTACAAGGATGCCGATGGGCGGACCGTGTTCGTCTATGCGCACCCGTTGTTCTGGGCGCCTTACAGCCTCATCGGCGATGGCGGATAGCCGCCGGTGGCTCTAGGCGATGACGGCCGCTTCACCTATCCTGCGCCCCGGGCCGCTTTCACGAAACGGTCTTAAAGCAAGCTCGGAGGGGCAATGGCGGGCAAAGTGGCCGCGGTTCTGACTCTGATCGCCGCGATCGCGGCGTCGCCAGCCGGGCCGTGCTTTGCGCAATCGAAGGCGCCGTCCCAGCCGATCGTGCTGATCACGGCCGACGAAGCCAAGCGTCCGCGCCAGCCGGCGGCGGACCTCGCCTTTCGTGCCGGCATTTCGCGCGGACCGGCGATCGATCTGTTGACGCCCGCCGCCGCGCCGGCAGCGGTCCAATCGCCGGTGCATCTTGAGCTGAAATTCGCGGCGCATAGCGGCGCCAAGATCGACAAGAGTTCGTTCAAGCTCACCGACGCGGTCGTTCCGGCCGTCGATCTGACCGATCGCGTCAAAAGCTTCACCAGGGCCGACGGCATCGACATCCCCGCGGCCGAAATCCCGCCCGGCACCTACACCATCCATGCCGAGATAAAAGATTCCGACGGACGCTCCGGCTCGTTGACCTTCACTCTCAACGTGACGAAGCCTTAGATCGCCGAGCAGCGCCATGCGTTGTCCATTCTGCGCCGAAGACGTCCGTGACGACGCCGCGGTCTGCCGCCATTGCGGCAATGACCTCAAAATTCCGGAACCGCTGCTGGCCGAGAACCTCGAGCTCAAGAAGCGATTGACCGCCTTGCAGCAGGAATTGACCGCGCTGCACGGCAAGTCGGCGGCGCGCACCCGCCGCCGTCGCGGATGATTTGCGATGCAGTGCCCATTCTGCGCCGAAGAATTCAACGACGAAGCGCTGGTTTGCAAATCCTGCACACGCGATCTTCGGCTGGTCCGGCCGCTGCTCGAGGAAAACCAGGCGCTGGTCGCTCAGATCGAAGAGCTGCAGGCCCGCGTCAATGCTGCCCGCGCCGCCGAAGCGCGCACAGCGACGCCGTTGACGTTCTGGTCGATTCACGCCGCCGTCTATGTATTGATTCCGGTCGTGCTTCTCTTGGCGGCGCATTTCGTGGTCACCGTCGTCCTCGACACTTCACCGCTCTATTTGCACATTGCCTCCATCATCATTCCCCTGCCGTTCGGCTTTGCGCTGCTGTGGTTCTCCCATCACGGCCTCGGCTGGTCGGCGCTGGACGGCATATTCGTCGCCGTGCTCAGCGTCGCCGGCATGCTGACCGTCGTCGCCTATACCGACAACGTGCCGATTGTGCCGGACAATCTTGTCGATCTGCGCGAGACGGCCGAATTCGCGGTCAGCATCGCGCTCGCCAATGTGACCGGTAACGAAGTTGCGCTGTTGGTACGTCGCATGCTGCCGCGCACCCTGGATGCGACCGGCGCGCCGGGGCCGCTGGCGGTCTTGCTGGCCAGATTGATCGGCCGCCATGTCGGCGATCAGGCGCTGCGGCGGCGCGCCCAGAAAATTCAAAACAATTTCGGCACCATCGCCACAATGGGCGGCGCGCTGCTGGCGGCAGCCGGATCGATCTACACGGGGCTGCGCGCTCTTCTTGCCGGCTTTTGAGCCGGCGAGCGTCGACCAACTCCTTGCCTCGACGATCATGCTGCCTCCTTGCCTCGACGATCATGCTGCGCCGGCAGCCGACGAAGCGCGCCGCGACGACGGGTGTCTTATTCGATGACCTCATCGGCAGTCGCCAGCAGCGTCGGCGGAACAGTTAGGTTGAGCCCCTTCGCCGTCTTCAAATTGATCACCAGCTCGAACTTGCTCGACGTCTGCACGGGCAGGTCGCCCGGTTTCTCGCCTTTGAGGATGCGGTCGACGTAGCCGGCGGCTTGGCGGTATTCGTCGACAACATCGGGGCCATAGGAGACGAGGCCGCCCTCCGTCGCACAGAACCGCAGCGGATAAACCGCGGGCAGCCGGTAGCGCTCCGCCAAGGCAATGATCTGCCGGCGCACCGCTATGTCTTCCGCGATCCTGAGCATGATCAGGCCGCCATTCGGCGACTGGGCGAAGGCGTCGACGCCGCGCGCGATCTCATCTGGATCCTTAACGCCGATCAAGCTGATGTCCACGCCGGCCGTCGGCGCCGCGGCTTTGATGGCCGCGATCTGCTCTTGGCCGCCGAGATTGCCGGCCGCCTGAAAAATCGCCGCTCTTTTTACGTGGGGCGCGATCTCCTTCAAGAGCTCGAGCCATTTGCCACTGATGCCGACTTCAGCCGGCGAAAAGCCGGTAAAGTTGCCGCCGGGATGAGCGAGGCTGCGGACAATGCCGAGCGCGATCGGGTCGGTGACCGCAACGAAGACGACCGGCACGGTGCCGGTTGCGTGCTGCAAGGCGACGACGCTGGGCGGCGCCGTGGCCAAGATCACGTCCGGTCCGAGACGGATGACTTCCGCCGCGATAGCCTCCACGTCCGGTCCATCGACATCGAAGCGATAATCGATGTGCAGGTTTTTGCCATCGATCCAGCCCAGATCGGCCATCGCTTTCACAAAGACGTCGATGCGACGCTTGGCCTCCGGCTCGCCCTTGGAGTAATTTATCACAAAGCCGACGCGCCGCACGCGAGCGGAGTTTTGAGCCCGCGCCGCGAGCGGCCGGAGCCCCGCTGCGCCGCCGAGCAGCGTGATGAAGTCGCGCCGCCTCATTCGATCACCTCATCGGCAATCGCAAGGAGCGTGATGAACTCGCGCCGTCGCATCGCTCCCCCGCAAAAGGCCCAAGGCTGTTCTAATGGGTACAAGGCTATTCTAATGGGTAAAAGCCCATTCTAATGGGGAAGCCTTGCGCGGCGGAAGTGTCCCCGCGGCTGCGGATCAAAATGTCGGAATCGCGGCAAGAATGGTCGTCGCGGGACCCACGGTCGCAAGGGGCTGCAGTTGACCATCCGGGGCGGGGATGAATACGCTGTGGATTGTTATCAAAACCAGCGGCCTTGACCGCCGGCCTTGACCAGCGGTCTTGTCCAGAAGCCTTGGCGTCAATCGGGGGGACCATGCCAACCAAAAGCAAGCATCCGGAAACCATCGCCTTGCACGGCGGCAGCTATCGCGCCGATCCGGCCACCACCGCGGTCGCGGTGCCGATTTATCAGACGACGTCGTATCAATTTAATTCCACCGAACACGCCGCCAATCTGTTCGCGCTTAAGGAACTGGGCAACATCTATACCCGCATCATGAATCCGACCCAGGCCGTGCTCGAGGAGCGCATGGCGGCGTTCGAAGGCGGCGTGGCGGCGCTGGCGCTGTCGTCAGGACAGGCGGCCTCGCTGTTCGCGGTGCAGAACATCTGTCACGCCGGCGACAATTTCGTCTGCTCGACCGACATCTATGGCGGCACCTGGAACCTGTTCCAGAACACCATGAGCACCATGGGCATCGAATGCCGTTTCGTCGATCCGGCCGATCCGGAAAATTTCCGCAAGGCGAGCGACGCAAAGACCCGCTGCTGGTATGGCGAGACGCTGCCCAATCCGAAGCTCGCCGTGTTCCCGATCGCCGAGGTCGCCAAAATCGGCCGCGAGATGGGCATCCCGCTGATCATGGACAACACCGCCTGTCCGGTGCTGTGCCGGCCGATCGAGCACGGCGCCGCCATCACCATGCACTCGACTACCAAATATATCGGCGGCCACGGCACTTCGATGGGCGGCGTCATCGTCGACGGCGGCAATTTCGACTGGGAAAAGCACGCCGACCGCTTCCCGATGCTCAACAAACCCGACCCGAGCTATCACGGCGCGGTGTGGACGCAGGCCGTCAAGCCGCTCGGCCCCATCGCCTATATCATCAAGGCGCGCGTCACTTTGTTGCGCGACATCGGCGCCGCCGCTTCGCCGTTCAACTGTTTCCTGCATATCCAGGGGCTGGAGTCGGTGGTGGTGCGCATGCGCCAGCACTGCGCCAATGCCGCCGCCGCGGCCGACTGGCTTAAGAAGCATGCCAAAGTCTCGAAGGTGATCTTCCCCGGTCTGATGACCGGCGAGCCGAAGCGCCGCGCCGACGCCTATCTCAAAGGCGGCTACGGCGGCCTGCTTGGCTTCGAGCTCAAGGGCGGGCACGACGCCGGCCGCAAGTTCATCGACAGCCTGAAAATGTTCTACCACGTCGCCAATATCGGCGATGCCCGCTCGCTCGCCATTCATCCGGCCTCGACGACGCATTCGCAGCTGACGCCGGAAGAGCAGGCCAAGACCGGCGTCACGCCCGGCTATGTGCGGCTCTCGATCGGCATCGAGCATATCGACGATATCATCGCCGATCTCGATCAGGCGCTTGCGGCGGCCTAGCGACGCCGCCGCTCGCCGGCGCGGTAATTCGGCTCCCGAACCCCGCCGGCAATTGTCCGGCTGTCGTGCCTTGAGCGCCGTCCTACTTCGCGTTCGTCAGCAGCGCTGCGAAGGAGGCTAGATTGCCGCGGCTGTCGTCGTCCTTGGCCGCGGCCTCGGCCGCGGCCAACGCGTCGGCGATGGCCGGCCGGTCCGCGGGCAAAATGGCCGTCGCCCACACCGCGCCGGTGGCGCGGATAGCCGCGCTGATCAGGCGGGCGTTGGCCGGCTTCACGGCGGTCGTCCATATCAGGTCGCTGCGCACGATTTCCGCGTCGGCGACGCGCATTTTATAAAGGCCTTCCATCCGCACCGGCGTGCGCTGTGCCGGCGTGAGCTGGTCGCTGAATGCGAGCGCGGCCTGCATTTCGCGCGCGAAGAGACGAAGCAGGAAATCGGCCGCCGCCGCTTCCTGGTCCTCGTAGTCGGCGGCGTTGCGCTGCAGCGCAGCCGCGTCGGCAAGGAGCGTGACCGGCGGCGCGATGCCGAAAAACTGGATCGCTTTGAATGCCCCATTCGCGGCGTCGCCCCAGTCCATGAGCCACGGCAGATCGCCGGCTTGAGCCGGCGGCAGCGCCGTCAAGTCTTTCACGTCGAACACACGGCTGAACTGGTCGGCGAGCGGGGCTGTCGAATAATCGGGCCGGCGCCCGGTCTTGGCGATCTGGTCCAAGGAAAGCCGCAGCGCGCCGGCGGCCTCCCTCGCCGCTGCGGCCACAGCCGGCTCCTTGCGCGCCTGCACCTGCGGCACCTGCGCCTGCGCCGGCGACAGCAGCGCGGCCGACAGCGCCAGCGCGCCGATCGATGCCATGATTGATGCCGGACTCGATGCCATCAAGCCTCCTCGCCGGCTGCTACCGCGCCGCTTCCAGTGCCGCGCCGAAGGACGCGAGATTCTTGCGCGCCTCGGCATCGGTCACGTCGCGACCCGCCTCGGCGATCTCTTGGCGCAGCTGCGGCCGGTCCTTCGGCAGCACGTCGCCGACCCAGATATCGCGCGTATCATTGAGGGCGGCGCTGATGCGCCGTTCGTTTTCGGGCTTCATTCCGCTCATCAGCATGGTCAATGCCCCGTCGACCAATTTCACGGCGCCGATGCGCGCGGTGTTAAAGCCGTCCTGGCGGATCGGGGTTAGCTGTTCGGGCGGCAGCGCGTTTCATGTAAAGCCGCGTTGCCAGCCGTTGGCGCGCCGTGACACGGACCAGCAATTCGGTGAGCGCCGCCTGTAGGTCCTCGAAATCGGCCATGTTGCGCATCATCGTCTTCGCGTCGGCCGGGCCGGGTGGAAAGGCGACGCCGAAATACATGATCGCTTTGAGAGTTCGAGCGGCGGCGCCGCTCCAGGCAATCAGCCAATTCAGGTCTTGCGCCGTCGGCGGCGGTTGCGCCGCCAGCTGTTGCAGATCGACGATGCGGGCGACCAGGTCCGCCGCCGGCGGCTTGGAAAAGTCCGGACGCCGGCCGGCTTTGGCGGCGGCGCCGAGATAGGTCTGCAATTGGCTTGCAGCGGCGCTGGCGCGGGCGGCGAGGCCGGCGCCATCCTCGGCCCTTGCCGGCGACACCAGCGCGATCAGCAGCAGCAAAGCTCGAAATAATGCGATGGCCAGCCCCCATCCAAAGAGCTCGGGTGCAGTCGGAGCGCGCTCGCGCCACCACGGCGGCGGCGCGCCGGATGCTGCACGTTAGTCAGCCGCGCGCTGGCCAAGGTTCAACTGACTCAATCGGATCGTCATGGCGAGGCGCAAAGCGACGAGCATCCTTCCCACCAGACTTCACTCTGTCTCGCAGAAGACCTAGCAGTGGCGTTTCCAATTTAGCCGCTAAGCGCACAAGCTCGCCTGATATCCGTAGCGCTTCCATCGAACGGGCGCAGATCAGCCTGGACTGCAAATAGAATTGCGAATTCGCGCGATCGCTTGACGGTCGGCAGCGATTTCACGACGATTGATGCTGGTCCTGTTCATATGCGTTCAACTGGGATGCCTCAACGAGGTTCGGTTTTGGGAACGCAAGATTCGCCGCGCGGTCCGCCGACCGCTCTCGCGGGCCGGCAACCGGCCGCAAATGGGCCTGGGCTGTCGCCTATCACCGGTGAGCGCCAAACGATATCAGCGGGATGATCGCAAAGATCATGCTCCGGCGAATTATCCTGGACTTATGATCCGATTCAGCTTGATTGGATCGTGATCTAGGCGGGAAAGTCGGTCAGGAGCCGCTTGAGCGCCTCTTTTCCCGCCCGATTGGCCGCCTCAACGGTTGCATAAAAGACCGCCGAGCTCTCTATCGGGCTTTTTCGACCGGCCCGATATATCTCCCATCGCCACGGTCTAGGCGGTGGCGCGCGGTTTTTAACGACGACCGAGAAGTCGGTTAGGTCGAAAAAAGCGCTCATTTTTTCACTATGCGCGCGGCGCCCTCAAAATACCACCCGCGTGACGCCGCATCAGCGCGATTCCCGGAAGGACTCGAACGAACCGGGTTCGACGGCCGGCCCGCGGCCTTTCCCCAGGTCGGACGCGGCCCTTGTTGAGTTCGGCCGCGCCCCGTATGGTGCGCGGCGAAGTATTGGGAGGCAGAAATGGCTACGGGTACCGTGAAGTGGTTCAATCCGACCAAGGGATACGGCTTTATTCAACCTTCGGGCGGCGGCCGAGACGTGTTCGTCCACATCTCAGCCGTTGAGAGGGCCGGCCTCAGTTCGCTGAACGAGGGACAGTCCGTTGAATACGAGATCGAGAGCAATCGCGGCAAAGAGTCGGCGGTCAACCTCAAGGTCAAGTGACCGTTCTGCCGACGCGTCCGCTTGAGCTTGCCGCGTCAGAATGTCGAGCCTGTGGAGCGTGCTGCTCGTTCTCGGCGGAGTGGCCGCGCTTCTCGCTCGAAAGCGACGCCGAGATCGATCAGATCCCCCACCGTTACGTCGACGCCGGTTTGGGACGCATGCGATGCGACGGCGATCGCTGCGGCGCGCTTGAGGGAGAAGTGGGCGTCGCGACAGCGTGCGCGATTTACGCCGTAAGGCCGGACGTTTGCAGAGCGTGTTTGCCGGGAGACGACGCGTGCCAAATGGCGCGGCGGCGTTTCAATCTCTGAGCCAACCGGGCGCTCGGTACTCCCAGAAGTCCGGCACCCAACGGAAGGCCTCGCCGGCGGCCGCGACGTGGCCGAGAGACGGGAACGACATGTGGGTCGCCACCAGCGGCTTACGGTTTGCCGCCAGCTCCCGCAAAAGATGAACCCGGACGCGAGCCGCCTCCTCGGGATCGTGCTCGAAGCCGTTATGCCAGTCGGGATGGTCGAACCCGACCTGGAACACGGCGTCGCCGGCGAATGTCAGCCGGTCGCCGTCGCGACGAGTCGAAGTCGGATATTCCGCGATGTCCGCATCACGTCCGCGTCGCTTCCGAAAGCGGATGTACGTGTGGTGCGATCGACAATCGCCTCCCACTCTAGGAACGTAAAAGTACAACACGCACTCCCGGCGGCACGCCGGCGGTGGCGATTGTACAGCGGACGTTCGATCGGATTCCGATGCGGCAAGTCATTTGACACAGAGCCCAGCAAAAACTTCATCGCGCTGGCGGCGGGAGGCGCGCCATCGCGGGAAGAGGGTCGTGGACAAAATGCCGGATAAAAGTTCCACAAGATTCATCAGGGTCTGCTGAATATCGGGGTTCCGTGGGTTGAATTCAGGTTCCGGGATATCCTCGGGTCGAACCGCTGTGGTATTGGTGTCCGATGGACAAGACATCTCCCGATGGGTTTTGGCCTGGCGCCAGCAAAATGGAACTCATCGACCCCCGAGAATCCGGAGGGGGCATGGCAACACCCCGGGGCATCTTGCAGCGACCCGGCGCCGCCGATCTGATCAGCCGAACCGAAGCGACGGTGCGGGACAGCGAGCAGCGGGCCCGCCAGCTCGCGGCGATTGTCGAGGCGAGCAACGATTCCATCGTCGGCACGGACCTCGCACGCAGGATTACAAGCTGGAACCCGGGGGCCGAGCGCCTTTTCGGCTACACCGTCAAGGAAGCGATGGGCATGCCGATTAGTGTGCTCATTCCCGAAGAGGTGCAGGATCAAGAGGCCGCAATATTCGAGCGCATACGACGCGGTGAACGCGTTGAGCCCTTCGATACCGTCCGCCGAGGCAAGGTCGGCAGTTTGATCGATGTGTCGCTCAGCGTCTCGCCCCTGCCAGACCTGGACGGCCAGATTGTCGGGGCATGCTCAATTACCCGCGACATTACCGAGCGAAAGCGCAGCGAAAACCGCATTGCCATGCTTGCTCGCGAGGCCGAGCATCGAACGAAAAATGTCCTCCAAGCCGTTCAGACCATCGTCCATTTGTCTGAGGCTCAAACTCCTGAGGAGCTCAAGCAGTCCATAGAAGGTCGCCTGCAAGCGCTCGCCAAGGCCCATGGGCTGCTCGCCGAGACCCGTTGGAGCGGCGCTGACCTCGAAAAGCTCGCGCGGCAAGAGCTTGCTCCCTATCTCCGGCAAGAACGACGGCATGCTCGAATCGACGGGCCGCATGTTCCGCTCCAGCCCAAAGTGGCCCAGGCAATCGCGATAATTTTGCACGAACTGGCAATCAATGCGGCAAAATACGGCGCGCTATCCGCGACCAATGGACAGACAGAGATCAAATGGATTGCGCTCTCGCCTGATCGACTGCTGCTGACCTGGACCGAAACAGGCGGTCCGGTCACCATGCCGCCATCCCGGCACGGCTTTGGGACGAATGTGATGGAAGCCTTGATAAAGATAGATCTCGGCGGGGAACTACGTTTCGATTGGCGTCCACAAGGGCTCGTCTGCGAAATCGAGTTGCAAATCTGATTTGCGGAAATGTTTAGACGAAAAGCTGATCGACCCCTAGCTCGCTACGTTTGCATCGCGTCCGCTTTCGCTCCGATAGTGGACACGCGAACGTGCGATCAACACAATCGCCTCTCCCCTTAGGGCAAGATACGCGGGAAAGAGTTCACCCCGGCGCCACGCACTGGTGATGACGCGGCGCCGAGCTCTCTGTGATGCCCTCGATGCGCCCGGCAGCGGCCGAGGGCGCGCGGCGCTTTGCTCCTACCAACGGACATGTGAGTGATCAACGGTTACGTCTGCTATGGGCCGATTTTGTTGCAGAAGTCAGTTGATGTTTGCCACGGACCATGATTCACCGGCGATGAGGTGATCGAGGACGGAGGCGGACGATGATGGGGCAGCTCAATCGGGACCAAGAGCAGCTTTTT
>Ga0335081_10008816_pt1 | contig 16197 bp, 10 predicted proteins | sample Lox_Sample_35_FD_206713 | JGI IMG/M metagenome (GOLD analysis project Ga0335081, IMG submission 206713) | Soil microbial communities from Loxahatchee National Wildlife Refuge, Florida, United States - Lox_Sample_3.5 | ecosystem: Environmental > Terrestrial > Soil > Wetlands | place: USA... | reverse complement strand
GGGCGGCGTGTGTCTTAATCGCGGCTGCATTCCCTCGAAGGCGTTGTTGTACGCGACCCAGCTCATCACCGAGGCGCGGGACTCGGAGCATCGCGGCATTTCGTTCGGCGAACCGAAGATTGATCTCGACAAATTGCGCGCTTGGAAGAACTCGATTCTCGACAAACTGGCCGGCGGTGTCTCCGGCATCGCCAGATTGCGCAACGTCGAGGTGTTGCAGGGACGTGGTTATTTTGAGGACTCCAAAACATTGCGGGTCGAGACAACGGAAGGCCAGAAGTTTGTCACGTATGATTCGGCGATCATCGCAGTGGGTTCAAAATCGGCGATGCCGAAAGCGTTCGACCTCGGCAACCCGCGGATCATGACGTCACGCGAGGCGCTGGAGGTGCCGGATGTGCCGGACACACTGCTGGTTGTGGGGGGTGGGTACATTGGGATGGAGTTGGGGACAGTGTACGCGACCTTGGGCAGCAAGATCGTGGTGGTGGAAGCGCTCGGCTCGATTCTGATGGGAGCCGATGCCGATCTGGTGCGGCCGGTGCAACGCTACGCGGCGAAGGCCTTCAAGGAAGTGCGTGTGAAGACCAAAGTGACGTCGATGGCAACCGCGGGCAAGCAAATCAAGGTCGTCATGGAGACTGACGGCAAGAAGATCGAGGAGCTGTACGACCGTGTGCTGGTATCGGTCGGCCGGATTCCGAATCACGCGGATCTGGGCCTGGAGAACACGAAGATCACGAAGGACGACCGCGGATTCATCAAGGTCAACGAGAAACAGCAGACGAACGACCCGGCCCTGTACGCTATCGGCGATGTTGTCGGCGGGGTGATGTTGGCGCACAAAGCGGCCCGCGAAGCGCGGCTGGCAGTCGACGCCATCACCGGAGAATTTGAATCCCTCGACAAGTATATTATTCCCGCGGTGGTGTTCACGGACCCGGAAATCGCTTGGTGTGGATTGACCGAAACGGAGGCGAAGGAGAGGGGCATCACCGTAAAGATTGCCCGTTTCCCGTGGGGTGCGTCGGGACGGGCGCTGACCTACGACCGGCCCGAAGGGTTGACGAAACTGATTATCGATCCGGAGACGGAGCGCATCCTGGGGGCCGGCATTACGGGACACGGGGCGGGCGAACTCATCGGCGAAGCCGTACTGGCCATCGAGATGGGGGCGACCACGTATGATTTGGCGTCGTCGATTCACCCGCATCCGACGCTGTCGGAGACCCTCATGGAATGCGCGGAGGTCTTCTACGGGCATGCGACCCACACGTTCACGCGCCGGGAAGCACCGCGTCGGGAATCGTAAGGAGCGTTCATGTCGAATCTGGATATCAAACAGATTGTGTCACAGCGGCTCGGGGAGAATTACGAACTGCACGAGAAGTACATCAACCCGACATTGGTGAAGGTGTTTCGCACCATCAGGTTCGACAAGGTTTACACGAAGGCCAAGGGGCAGTATTTGTGGGACAAGGAGGGCAACCGCTACCTCGACATGCTCAGCGGTTTCGGCGTGTACTCGATTGGGCGCAACCACCCGACAGTCGCGCAGGCCATCCGCGACGTGCTCGATCTGGATTTGCCGAACATGGTGCAGATGGACTGCGCGTTCATGGCCGGGCTGCTGGCCGAAGCGCTCGTCAAGCGCTGCCCGCCGCATCTGGAAGCGGTGTTCTTTTGCAATTCGGGCACGGAAGCCGTCGAGGCATCGTTGAAATTCGCCCGCGCGGCAACGGGCCGCAGCAAGTTTGCGTATCTCGACCATGGCTGGCACGGGCTGTCGCTCGGTTCGCTCTCGATCATGGGCAATGAAGAGTTTCGCGAGGGCTTCGGTGAGATGCTGCCCGGAGTCGAAGTGCCCTACGGCGATCTGGAGGCCCTGGAGAAAGCGCTGTCGAAAAAGGACGTCGCCGCGCTCGCGGTGGAATGCATTCAGGGCAAGGGCGTGCGCGTCCCGCCGGACGACTATCTGCCAGCCGCGCAGGCAATTTGCCGGAAGTACGGCACGTTGTTCTTCTGCGACGAAGTGCAAACCGGCTACGGACGGACCGGCAAGCTGTTTTCCTTCCAACATTGGAACCTGGAGCCCGACATCATTTCCACCAGCAAGGCCCTGAGCGGCGGATATGTTCCTGTCGGCGCGATGATCACGCGCCGTGACATTTACCAAAAGGTATTCAATCGCATGGATCGGTGCTGGGTGCACTCGTCGAGTTTTGGCCGCAACAACCTCGGCATGGCGGTGGGGTTGGCGACATTGCAGGTACTTGACGATGAGAACCTGGTCGAACGCAGCGCGACGCAGGGCCGGAAACTTCTCGACGCGGTCAATGCATTAAGGGCGAAACACGAGGTGCTGATGGAAGCCCGCGGCAAGGGTTGCATGATCGGGATTGAATTTCACGAGCCGAAGAGCCTCAAAATGAAGATGGCGTGGAAGATGGTCCACGCCGCGCATGATGGACTGTTCGCGCAAATGATCGTCATGCCGTTATTGGAGAAGCACCATGTCCTGACGCAGGTCAGTGGCAATCACGGGGACATCATTCGCGTGTTGCCGCCGTTTGTGATCACGGACGAGGACATCCAGTATTTCGTGAACGCGCTCGACGATGTGATCAGCGATTGCTACAAGCTGCCCGGCCCGATGTGGGACCTGGGCGCGAACCTCGTGAAGGCAGCGCTCGCCAACAAGGGCAGCAAGAAGGCGGAGCGCCAAACGGTCGCGGCCGGGTAGTGACCGGCCGGACTTGTCTTTCCATTTTGACCATGCGATAACCCCTCGCGCGTGGTTTCTGATGCGACAACGCTTCTTTAGTGGATTAGCCAACAGTATTTCCCGCAAGCCATTGACGTACGTGGTTGCGGGCGTGCTGCTCGCGGCGGTTTCGGCCTTCTACGCGGCGCGGCGGCTGGAGTTCAAGACCAGCCGCAACGATCTGATCGGCCGTGATAGTGACTACTGGCGGCTCTACAGCGAATATGCCCGGGAATTCCGTGGCGAAGAGGACTATATCGTCATGGTCGAGAGCGGCCAGCCGGCGCGCAACCGGGCGGCCATCGATGCGCTGGTCGCCGAAACGCTGGCACCGGCGAACAATCCCGGTCCGCGGGATTTGGCCGGCGCGCAGATGTTCACTCGCAACGATCTTTATTATCGGGTGGACTTCGACGCGCTGAAGAAATGGTTCCTGTACTACCTGTCCGTCGACGACCTGAAGCAGATCCGCGATTCCCTGAAGGACTTCAAGCAGCTCCTGACGATCCTTCAGCACCGCCCAAAGCTCGACACATTTTTCGACGCGATGAATCGGATGTTGACGCAGATGGACATTGCGCCGGAAGCGCAGCGGCGGCAGATGGAGGCGTTCCTGCCGACGGTGAGCAGTATCGTGACGCAGATGGGAACATTTGACGGGCGGGAGAAGGAGGGCGAGTTGCTCTCTCCCTGGGCGAGCGCGTTCTTCAGCCCGGAAATGATGAGCGAGGCCGAAGAGGAGATGCGGTGGCAGGGGTATCAAACGTTTCGCAACGGGCACATGTTCCTGTTGCTGGTGCATCCACGGGTCGACAGCGGGAGTGCCGAAGCGCTGCACGAGGCCACGATACCCAAACTGCGGCGCATCATCACGGACATACAAGAGAAGTACCCCGACGTGCAGATTAATCTTACAGGCGAGCCGGTCCTGGATTACGACGAGATGCGGCAATCGCAGAGTGACGCCACGAAGGCGACCGTGTTGACAGCGGTTCTTCTGTTCCTGTTGTATGCTGTGACCTTTCCCCGAATGATGCGGATTTCGCTGCCTGTCGCCTGCATGCTGGTAGCGATGCTCATTGCCTCCATGGCGATTGTGCTGGCGGTCTCCATGGGATACACGACCCTCACGGTGGGCCACCTCAACATGATTACCGTGACATTCGCAGTGATGATCCTCGGGCTGGGCATTGATCTCGGCATTCAGTTCATTGCGCGTTACGAAGAGCAACTCAGCAAAAGCTCCCAGCGGGTGGACGCCGTGCGGATGGCGATCGAACACACCGGGCCGAGCATCGTCACCGCCGGTGTCACCAACGCCGCGGCATTCTTTGCGATGGGATTGAGCGGGTTTCGCGGGGTGACCGAGTTAGGCGTGATTGCCGGGGGCGGGATGCTGGTGGCGACGGCAGGGATGATGACCGTGCTGCCCGCGCTGCTGTTGCTCGTCCATCGCCAGGGCGAAGCCACGCAGATTCCCGCGAAGTCGGTGGCGACACGGTTTGAGCAACTTCTGCTGGCGCGGCCGTACCTGATGTTGACCGTATTTGGAATCATCACCGCGGGGGCCCTGCTGGTTGCCTGGAGAGTGCGGTTTGACTACAACGTTCTGGATCTGCAATCCAAGGGGTTGCCGGCAGTCGAGACGGAACTGCGATTGCTGAAAGCGGACGTGGAATCCACCCTGTTCGCGGCGGTCGTCTGTGATAGCCTGAAACAGACTCGCGATTTGCAAGAACGCCTGAGCAAACTTCCGAGCGTGGCGGCGGTCCACAGTATCGCGGAGTTGATCCCGGAACAGCAGGAGCAGAAGGCGGAGATCATCCGGGCGATTCAACGGGAACTGGGTTCGGTGCAATTCGAGATTCCCCCCTACGACCCGGCGGACTCCGAGTTGGTACTACGGTCGCTGTCATCATTGCGCTTGCACGCCAGTCAGTTACTCCGCAAAGCGACGGATCGCGGGGATACGGCAAGTGAGGCCGCCTTGAAACCGCTGGCGGAAGCGGCGGCGCAAACGCGCGCGAAACTTCAAACCTTGGATCCCAGTGACCTCCAGCAGAGGCTCGCCAGATACGAGCAGCGATTCTACGGTGATCTACAGGCCCAACTGCAGCTCATGGCTGATCAGGTGGTGGACCGGCGCATGGGTCTGGATGACGTCCCACAAGAGGTGCGTGAGATGTTGGTCGGGAAAACAGGCAAGTTTCTGGTGCGCGTGTTTCCGAAGGAGAACATCTGGGAGCGGGAGCCACTGGTAAAGTTTGTGCACGAGGTGCAGTCGGTTGCGCCAAACGCCACGGGCACGCCGCTCGGTTTGTACGAATTTGTGGAGATCCTCAAGACCGGATATCGCAACGCCGCGCTCTGGGCGCTACTGGTCATCGCGATCCTCATCTTCGTCGATTTTCGCGGCGGGTATGCCACATTACTGACAATTCTGCCGCTGTTGGTGGGGACGGCGTGGATGTTCGGCACGATGGTGGTGCTGGGGATCAATTTCAACCCGGCCAACATTATGGTGTTGCCATTGATCGTCGGGATCGGTGTCGCCTACGGGATTTATGTGGTCCAACGGTACCGGGAGGGTCACGAAGCCACGTTCTACAGCAAGAGCACCGGGCGCGCGGTCATTCTGTCCGCGCTGACGGCCATGTTTGCCTTCGCCAGCCTGCTCATTGGCAAGCACCGCGGCATCCGCAGCCTTGGCTTGGTGACGACCATCGGCGTGTTCGCCTGTCTGATCGCCGCGCTGGTCCTCCTGCCATCGTTGCTGGAAGTTGCCCGCCGCAAGGGCTGGAAGGTGTAGCAAGGGTCAGCACAGTGCCTTGCGGAAGTGGATGCACCGGCCGCATTCCGTGTAACCGAGCGCGCGGTGAGTTTTCTGACTCAACTTGTTTGACAGTTCGGTGTCCGAGCCCATTTCTTTGCAGCCTCTCGTGCGGGCCCATTGTTCGGCAGCCCTGACAAGCTTGCGTCCGATACGCTGACGACGCGCCTCACCGGCCACGTACCAACCTTCGATGTAGCCCACAGGAGTTGTGCTGCAGCCGTGAGTGTAATCGCGACGGAGGCTGGCTTCGAGAAACCCTTGCAGGCCATCAGCCGACTCGCTGACGAAGATCGCAAACTGCGATGGTTTGCGCCGTACGGTTTCCCATTCCTTGCGGCATTCACCCAGCGTGACGTGGGGCCACAGGATACGCCGCATCCGCGCCCAGTCGTGGAAGTCGTTGGGCTGAAGACAGCGGACGCTCATAGGTTGCGCGCGGCGAGGGCGGGGAGATGGAGCTGCGTGACGGCGGTTTCGAGGAACCGGGCGAGCTTGGCGCCGGAGCGCCTGGCGCGATAGCCCAATCGGGCCAGGTCGCCAACCACACGCGGGTCACGGGCGCAACTGGAAAAGACCCGGTCAGGCCGCAACTGGCCGAGGACGAAAAAATCGTTAAACTCATCGGGCAAATCTTCGGAAACGTTGTCGGTAATACAGCGCACCGCCAGAAAGTCGGTCTTGCGCGCGCCACAGACCGCGGCCACGGCACTTGTTTCCATGTCAACCGCGAGAGCGCCGGTGGCCTTGCCGATGCGCGCCTTGTTGGCGGCGCGCAGCACCATCTCATCCGTCGTCATGATCTTGCCGTAGTGCACCCGAATCTCCGCCCCGTTGTCGCTGTGGATGCGGGTGGGACGAAGCGGTTTGTAGGTCGAGTCCCATGTGATGGCATCGCCCTGGTCCCGGCGAAGTTCGAGGATTTCGGTCCCGACAACGATGTCGCCGTCCTCGACATACTCCTGGAGCCCGCCTCCAAAACCGGCGCTGATGATCAGATCAGGGCGGTAACAGCGAATGGTCATCTCGGCAGCGATGCGGGCGCATTCCTTGCCGATGCCGAGGGCCAGAAGCGCGACGGGCTGGCCACCGAGCGTGCCCTCATGGAAATCAAGGTGTTCCTGGCGGACGACATGGTTGGCGTCTGCCCGTCGCAGGATGGGCTTGAGCTCCTGGCGAACAGCGACAAGGATGGCAATCATGTCCCTCGGCCCTCAGCGGGACGACGGTGGACACGGGCTAGCTGGCGCAACAGCCGTCGTGACCACTGCCGTTTTGCGTCGCGGCCAGAGTTGCGGCGACTTCCCGGTTCGCCAACGTTTGCTGAATGTTTGCCTGCACGGAATCGCGCTTGCCGGTAAGATGGCCGCGGCCGGTGGTGACGCCGTTGTAGGCATCCACGTGGGACGCATCAGCGATCGGCTTGGGCTTCGCGCCGAAGTTGTAGCGGATGAGTTTCCAGGTGTCGCCGCGCTGGGTGTCGATGCCGAGCGACGGTGTCGGTTCATAGCCGCAGTGTGTCATGCAGTTCTCGCAACGCGGGTCGCGGGCGACGCCGTCGAACACCCCATACTTGTCCCAATCGACCTTTTCGAGCATCTCCTGATAGCGCTCATAGTGCCCATCGGTCATGAGGTAGCAGGGCGCCTTCCAGCCGCGGACGTTGCGGGTCGGAATGGCCCACGCGGTGCAGTGGAGGTCGCGTTTGCCGGCCAGGAATTCGAGATAAATGGGCGAGCCAAAAAACGTGTACTTCTGGCCCCACTCGACGACCTTCCTGAATTTCTCGCGCGTGAGCTTGCGAGTGAGGAAGAAATCCTCGGGTTGCCTGTTGAGGCGCTTGATCATGTCTTTTTTGGCGGCATCGTATTCGTAGCCGGGCGTGATGGTGTGGCCGTCCACACCGAGATTCGACAGGAAATCGAACATCTTCTCGATCTCGTCCATGTCAGTCTCTTTGTAGACCGTGCAATTCGTGGCAACCTGATAGCCAAGAATCTTGGCCATCTTGATGGCTTCGACGCATTCCTTGAACACGCCTTCGCGCTCGACGATCAGGTCGTGAATGTATTCGAGGCCATCAACATGCACGTTCCAGTACATCCACTTCGACGGCTTGATACTCGGGCGTCCGTCGTTTTTGCCCTTGCGAATCTCGGCAACTTCCTTCTCGGTGATGAGCCGTTGTGCGAGCAACGCGTCGAGCTTCGGTTCCACGGCGGCGCTGTAGGTGCGGGCCAGAAACTCGCGCATCTTTTTGCGCATAAACATGCCGTTGGTGCAGACGTACACGATCCGGCCCTGATCCAAAAGGCCGGCGACGAGTTCCTCGATCTTCGGATAAATGAGTGGTTCGCCGCCGCAGATGGAAACCATCGGGGCATTGCACTCGATCGCCGCGCCGAGGCAGTCCTCGAGGCTCATCATGTCCTTGAGATTGGTGGAGTACTCACGGATACGACCGCAACCCGTGCAGGTCAGGTTGCACGTGTGGAGCGGCTCCAACTGAAGCACCAGGGCGAACTTCCCTGTCTTCTTGAGTTTGTTGGTGATGATGTGCCGGGCCATCTTGGCCGACAAGGTAAATGGGAATCTCATGTTGTGCCTCGTTTGCTTTCGAAACCTACACTTCGGTCAGGTGCGCCAATGCCCGCAGGCGGGCCACCTTGCGGAGGAGCCGCGGCTGTTTGAAGAACAACTGAATGACCCGCGATTTCTCCAATTCGCGCGGCACGGGAGCATAGCCCTTCAGGACGTGGCGCGCGTACATGCCCAACGCCATCAGCGGGAAATAGTGGCGGTAGTAATGGTAGCGCAGATAAAACACGCGCGGGAAGCCCGTCCCGGTAAACTGCTCCTCATCCCATGAACCGTCCAGCTCCTGGCGGTTGCGCAGGTACTGAATGGCGCGGGTGACTTCCGCCGAGTTCGCTTCCCCGGCCGAGATCAGGCCCATGATCGCCCACGCCGTCTGTGACATGGCGCTTCGGCCGATGCCCTTGAATTGAGGATCATCGTAGCTGCGCAACGATTCACCCCAGCCCCCGTCGGCATTTTGCGATGACTTCAACCAGGCCACGGCCCGGCGGATATAGGGCAACCGCATGTCTTCACCGATGACGCGCAGGCCGCGTAACACCTGCCAAGTCCCGTAAACATAATTGGTGCCCCAGCGTCCGAACCACGAGCCATCGGCCGACTGGTCACGTTTGAGGAAGCCGACGGCTTTTTGAACGCACTCGTCTTCCATCGTAAACCCAAAATGCCCCAGAGACTCTAGTACGCGGGCGGTAATGTCAGACGTGCTCGAATCAATCATCGCGTTGTGATCCGCGAACGGCACCTGCGTAAAGAGCCATTTATCATTGTCCTTGTCGAAGCTCGCCCAGCCGCCGTCTTTGCCCTGCATACCGAGTACCCAGCGGATGCCACGCCGCACGGCGGCGGATTTTTCGCGGTCAAACTCCGTGCTGACGCGATTCAGCGCCATGAGCACCATGACCGTGTCGTCGACGTCCGGGTAAAACTCGTTGTCGTACTCGAAGAACCAAGCGCCGACGGGCTTGTTCGGCTCAGTGTACCGATGGCTTTCCGAGTGTTTGACCCGCCAGTCGCCGGGCCGATGAACTTCCTTGTCCAGAAGCCACCGCGTGGCGGCCTGCAGGGCTTGGTGATCGGACGGGAGACCGGATTCGTGGAGAGCATTGATGGTAATGGCGGTGTCCCAGACGGGAGAGAAGCACGGCTGCAACCGGAGGGTGTCGCCTTCCTCGATTTCCAATTTTTCCATCTCGCCGATCCCATGGGCAACGAGGTAGCTCTCGTTGCTGTACCCAAGGACGTGCAGCGACATGACATAATTGGCCATGGCGGGGAAGATCGCCCCCAAGCCGCCGCGAGCCCGCCCATGCTCGATCACCCAGCGTTCCGCCTTGCGCATCGCGTAGCGGCGAACCAGTGGCGCCGGATGATGAGTATGAACGAATTTGAGGAGGTGATCGATCACAAGAAAGAAGTTGTGCCACGTAAACGTCCGCTGATCTCGCGGGAGTCGGATGTCAGCGCGACCGCGTCCGCCGATCCACAGTTCACCAATCTGCCACTCACGCGGCAAGGGTTTGACAGGCTCTCGCGAGCGGATGATCGAGAGCGGCACAAGCATCGCGCGAGACCATGAGGACATGTTGTAAATACTGAAGCTGAACCACTTCGGGAGGAGAATCAGCTCGGGAGGAATCGCGGGGCAACCATCCCACGGGTACAGTCCGATCATCGCCAGGGAGATCTTCGTGAATGTGTTGCATCGAGTGAGACCGCCGGCTAGCAGAATCGCCTCGCGTGTCTTGGCCATATGGGGTGCATCAATCGGGTCACCGGCCATTTTTAGCGCCAAGTACGCCTTGACGGATGCGCTCAGATCCACCGGGCCATCGGGGTAGATGGACCAACCACCGCAGGGAAGGATTTTGGAACGAATGTAATTCGCAGCCTTGCGAATGATTACCGGGTCAAGCCTGTCAATGAAATGCAGGTAAATCAGGTATTCAGATTCAAGTATGGTGTCGCCCTCCAATTCGGCGCACCAATGCCCGTCCGTAGCCTGCTGCCCCAAGAGCCAATCCTGCGCGGCAGCGATGGCGCTCTCAAGACGGTCGGTCGATTGTAGATACGGATTCTCTCTTGCCTGAATCATGCTCCTCAGCCGTTTCCTCCTTAACACCCTAGCACTAAGAACTATAGCAAGCGAGCTTGGATTGTAAAGCGGATTCACCAAGCCCGCCAGCAGCGGTCAGGAACCCCAAAAACCTGCCAACTCGTTTGCCAGATCATACCCGGCACGAATGTCCGCCATGCTCTCTGACCAGTCCGGGGGAAAAAGCGTTGAATACTGCGTTTGCGCAAACCTCTGGCATACAAGAACTGCCACGCCCCGGTCCGTTTCGCTGCGAATCAGGCGCCCGACGGACTGGATAACGCGGTTCATCCCCGGGTACAGGTAGGCAAATTCGAACCCCTTGCCATAGTGATCTTGGTAGTATTGGCGCATCAACTCCCGCTCGAAGCTCACTTGGGGCAGGGCGGGACTGACGATGATGACGCCCGAAAGCGTTTCGCCGGGATAATCCACGCCCTCGGCAAAAAGCCCACCTTGGACGGCGAGAATGAGCTTCGGAGGCTGTGGTTCCTTCAATGCGTCCAGCAGCGACGACCGCTGTTGTTCGGTCATCTTCGGTTCCTGGACAAGAACTTCCCAAGGCCCCTGGGGCACGCGCCCCGCCACGCCGCGCAGGAAGTCGTAACTCGGAAACAGCGCCATGTAATTGCCGAGCCGGGCGGCGGCGGTCGTGGCGATGACGTTGGCGATTCTCCCGTAGTGGGCCGACCGGGCGCGGAACGTTGTTGAAACGGTTGGGACGACCACGATCCGTCGGTTCTCCTTCGGGAAGGGTGACGGGAAGCTCGCTTGACCGGTGCGCTTGGGATCAAATCCCAACATTTGACGGTAGAAATCCATCGGCTCCAGCGTCGCGGACATCGCGATGGCGCTGTGAAATCCGTCCAGCCGTTGCGCCAGTTGCCGCGATGGGTCCTTGCACACGATCTTCAACGACTCACCGCCCGTCGTGTCGTAGACATAGGAGAACTCCTCGCCTTCCATCGCCAGCACGGCGCAAAATTGGCCAAACGCCGAAAAGAATTCATCGACCGGATCATCAGGGATGGCGCGTCCGCGCGTCGTTTTGTCCAGCAGGTAGCGCATGGTCAACTTGTTGAATGTGGGCTTCAGCTCTTCGAAGAATTCCCGGGGCGAAGGGATCAGGTATTTATCCCGGCTCATTTCACTCTCGTCGAGTTGGGTGTACTCGTCGCCCTGTGGCCGAACCTGACGGCGGAAGAAGTCTTCGAGCTCTCCGAGAAACTTCCGCAACTCTTTGGCCAGTGACGGTTCGACGTGTCGTAGGTCACCTTTCAAATCGCGGAGTTGCTGACGTGACAGGCTCGGCGAGTAATAATCCAGCGCGCGTTGCACGAGATTGTGCGCTTCATCGATGATCAGGATGGCATTCGAGTAGTCCGCCTCGAGGAAGAACCGTCGAAAATAAACCTGCGGATCGAATATGTAATTATAATCGCAGACGATGACATCGGTCAGCTCCGCCTCGATCAATGCGAGCTCAAACGGGCACAGGCTGACGCCGCGGCCCGCCTCGACTGTGGCTTCCGGCGTGATGAGTTGTTCCGCCAACAGGCGGTCCACCACACCCGTCGCATGAAGCTTTGGTTGAAAGTCGCGCAAATGCGGACAGAACTCCTCGCGGCAGGCGTAGACATCGTTGATGCACATGGTTTCGCGGGACCGGAAGAAAACCGCGTTCGGGTGCGCGGCCCCGGCCAAAACCATCCGCCGCAGCGTTTCGAGGACGATCTGCTGCTGCGTGTTCTTGGCGGTGACGAAAAACACGCGTTTATCGTGGGCGAGCGCGTACCGCAGTACCGGATAGAGCGCCGCCGTTGTCTTGCCCACGCCGGCGGGGGCTGAAACGAGCAAGTGTCGTCCTTCGTTCAGGGCATGCTCGACCGATGCGATCATCTCGTCTTGATGCGGCCGCAGTTTGTCGTGCGGAAAGCGCAGGGCCGAGGATTGCATCCGCCGTTGTTGCCGCCGGCGCTCTTCCTCCTGGGCCTGTGCGATCAACGCGCGAACCCGCTCCTCGATCAACCCCTGGCAATCATCAAACGGCCCGTGAATTTCGATTTCTTTCGCCGTCCCGTCCGCCACGTTCACGAACACGAGACGGCCGAGCGCACTTTTCTGCTCCTGTTCAACGAAGAAGCAGTACAGGCGCAGTTGCTCGACGTAGTGCGGATAGGATTTCTCATCGAGCGCGGCAAAGACAAGCGGCGGCACAACCACAGACTTGATCTCTTCGATCACGTGCGCACCGCCGTTACGCGGCGGATGAACGCCGTCGATGCGCCCCTGGATCGTCACCTCAAACCCGTCGACGACGGTCTGGTAGCGCACAGCAATCTCCCGCACGTAGCCCTCGTACAGTCCGGCCTGGGTCCGCTGGTGGTTGACGTGCGCCTCCCGCCCGATGGCCAGGCGCGTCCACACGCCCATTCCCGCCACGCGTCCCGCACTTACCAACGGCTCCGCCACGAGGTCGCCGACGCCCAGGGAGATCTTCTTGTGGGCCAAATGAATTTTGACAGCCATCTGAATAACAGAATACAGTAGTCAGAATTCAGAATCCAGAATGAGACAAATCCTCGCCATCATCCTTTTCATGCTCCTGACTCCAAGCTTCTGGCTTCTGAATTCTCGGGCGGAGGGCCTGCCCACATACGAGGATTTTCGGCGGGTCGACCGGCTGCGGCGCATGACGGGCGAACTGCAAACCGCGGAATTGTTGAAGGTCACCCACATCGACCACGCATTGATCGAAGGAGTGGCGCGGCGGGCGACGAACGATTATCAGGCGGTCTGGGGCGCCGCTGAATTGATCGCCGATTGGCCCACGAAGCGCGCTCTCTTCCAGACGGCGTTGACGTCCAGCGGGACAAACGAGGCGGTCGCGTTGCGGTACGCGTGTGCCGCCGCCGAGCATCAAGACCCTGGAACCGCCGTACCGCTGCTGCGCGTGGTTGAGGAGGCGGATTCGGACAACATCGTGCCGTGGTTTATCGAGATGCGGCTGCTCCAAGCGCAGAACAAGGGTTTGGCAGACCTGAGGACACCGCCGTCCTGGGCGATTCGCTACCGGGATTTCGGCGCGGATGCCGCCCGGGCGCGCATCCACACGCTTGAGACTGCGGGTTATTCACCCTACGCAGCACGGCGGCTCGGGTTCATGCCGGACATGACGGTGCTGGCCATGGCCCGAGATTCTGCCGAGAAACCGATCCAGAAGCCGGCAGCCAAATTGTTGCTGGCGCTGGCGCGTGCCATGCAGGACCACCCCACGTATCTGGTAACGGAATTGGTCGGCCAGACATTGGAGCGCGCGGCATCCAGGGGAGGTCTGGACGGGCTGACGAGCGCCGAGGCGTCATTGCGGGCGACCGAGCTGGATCAACGCCGGGACGACATTCGGTCGATGTTGTCGGCGGTTGAACGCAATGTGGTGGACATCGCCACGGAGGATGAGATGGTGCAGTACTTCAACGACGTGCTCTCGGTCGGCGAGGAAAGCGCCATGCATCGCCTCTCCGAGACGGTCCAGGGCGGGCGTCCACAGCCGTAGATCACAGTTCAGTTTGGAACCTTCGGTTGCCTTGTTTGCTTCAGGTGTTCCAACTGGCTGATCGCCGCCTGAAGCTTGGGATTCGTCGGGTCGAGTTGCTGCAAGGCCGTTATCACTGCAATCGCATCGTCAAAGCGGTTCTCTTCCGCATACAATTGCGCGAGGCGGAAGTTCGCCTCCGGGCTGGGGGGATCCAGTGCTGCCGCTTGCTTGAAAGCGTACTCGGCCTCGCCAGCCATCCTCCAGTACGAATACACCCCGGCGATGGCCGACCGCAATTTGGCGTAATGCCCGCGCGTCCATTTGTTGGCGAGAAATTCCGGGTCGGCCAGCAATCGTCTGGTCAGCCCGTCCCAATAGTCACGGTCAGTGGCCACCACGGCAGGATCGATCTGTGACAGTGGCGTTCGGTTCAATTTCAAAATCAAGCCGTGCGGCTCAAGGTAGGGGTACATCCAGGGCATTACGAAGCTCTCTTCGTAATAAAACTCGCGATCCGGATTCTGGTCGAAAATGAGCTTGGAAATCCGTCCATCGAGGTTCATCGCATCCTGCACGCCACGTATTTGCACGGCGCCGCCTTTGGTTGTCGCCAGCTCATCGGGGCTGAGTCGCTCCCCGCGGGCCTGGCGGTCCCGAAGCTCGCCGGCGTATTCCTGAAGGCAACGCTGCACATCCTGCTCGGAAGCGATTTTGATCCATCGCCCGTACATCGAGCGCAGGTAGCCGAGATTGTCGTTCCTGTTAATCTGCCCGGTCGGCGTCTGCGTGAAAAACTTTGGGGTAATCGTGAAGAACGGATTGGCGTTGATTTGGGACGTGGACAGAGCGGTGATCACGAAACGGCCCCAATCCGTTCCGCCGAAATAGATGCTGCGGGGCGGAATGGAGTTGATCGTGTCCTGACCGAACGCGATCGCATATTTGTCACCGGCAGTGGCAAACACTTCAAGCGCGCCGCCGACCTCCAAAATCGGCTCCCAGGCCGCCTCGCACAGGCTTCGGTTATTGCCACCGTACGAGGGATATTGTTTTCGCATCGTGTCGAGCAGGTTGGTCACGGTCCCCGCTTCGCCCTTTGACGCTGCGGCGAAGAACATGGCAAATTCCGACGGTAATGTCTTCCCCTCTGCCTTTGCCAGTGCCTGGGCCTGTGCCTCTTTCGCGTCAATGAACGTCCTCAACTGACGGGAAGCGTCCGATTGATCGAGAGACCACGACTGGGATCGGTTGTTGTCGGTTGCCTCCAAGCGAGGATCACCGACCAGCAACCCGAACGTTGCCAGCATAAACGTCGCCGGCACAGCGGCTATCGTTCGATTCCAATGACGGCTCAGGACGCGGGCTGTACGCATAAGTGCGCCGGACAGCAGGATTGGGAGCTTGGGCAGTGATGTCAATGGCGAAATTCAGAACGGCTCGCAACGAAATGTGGAAATCGTGTCGGATTTGAGATGCTGGCGGCGATATACTCAGTGAAGATGCAAACAGATGACTGGGACCTGTTGCGCCAGTATGCCGAGAGGCGCTCGGAAGAGGCGTTTGCCACATTGGTCGGGCGTCATGTGGATCTGGTGTATTCCGTGGTCCCGTCGAGACTATCCAGCCGTCGGCTCTTGTTGAGAGGGCACGGCCGGCGGGGGCGTTACGGGTAGTGGCCCACCCTTGCGTTTTTGGACGGCCTGCCGGAGGAGGTACTCGATCTGGCCGTTGACGCTGCGCAGCTCGTCCTGCGCCCAGGCTTCCAGATCCGCCCAGAGCGCAGGATCGATCCGCAATAGGAAGGATTTTCTGTCTGCCATCCGATGTGTCAGTTGTAGAGGGTGCCGGTGTTGACCACGGGGTGGACTTCGGATTCGCCGCAGAGCACCACCATGAGATTGCTCACCATGGAAGCTCTGCGTTCGTCGTCGAGCTGCACTACATGTCTTTCGGCCAGGTCCTTCAGCGCCATGTCGACCATGCTGACGGCCCCGTGGACAATCTTCTGGCGCGCGGCGATGACGGCCTCAGCCTGCTGGCGGCGCAGCATCGCCTGCGCAATTTCCGGCGCGTAGGCGAGATGGGTCAGCCGGGCCTCGTCCACGGTGACGCCCGCCTTCGCCAGGCGCTCCTGCAATTCCTTGCGCAGCGCCTGCGAGACTTCATCGACACCACTCCGCAGGGTAATCTCATTTTCCTCGCCGTGGTCGTAGGCATAGATGCTGGCGAGGTGACGCAATGAGGTTTCACTTTGCGTTTCGACGTACTTCTCATAATCATCGACATCAAAAGCTGCCTGGGCCGTGTCGGCGACACGCCAGACAACCACGGCCCCGATTTCGATGGGATTCCCGCGCTTGTCATTGACCTTT
>Ga0335081_10008815_pt1 | contig 16197 bp, 4 predicted proteins | sample Lox_Sample_35_FD_206713 | JGI IMG/M metagenome (GOLD analysis project Ga0335081, IMG submission 206713) | Soil microbial communities from Loxahatchee National Wildlife Refuge, Florida, United States - Lox_Sample_3.5 | ecosystem: Environmental > Terrestrial > Soil > Wetlands | place: USA: Florida... | reverse complement strand
CCGGTGGGTGCCGCGACATCTTTGGGTAAAGGCGTCGGCGGATTCGGGAAGAACGTGGGCGTCGGCGCAGGCAAAGGAAGCGTCAAGATCGGCAAGGGCGTGGGCGGTGGCGCGAGAAAATTGGGCAAGAAGATTGTTGGGAAGAAGAAAGAATAAGGGGACGCGCTTCAATACCCCAAAACAACGGCCTAACTCTTCTATAGGTAGGCGGTAGCCTCGGTCTGTATGTGGTCAACATGGCCCATGAAGAGTCAACGGTAGGCATAAATTCAGTTAAGTCGGAGCCGTACCTTCGGGCCCGGTACGCTGACCGCCGGGACAACTCCTGTACCTTGGGCAGAACCTCCTGCGCCTCTCACAACGCCGCTCGCCTACTCGTTGGCGACTCAGAGTCGCTGGCAGGCGGTCCTTGAGCGTCGACTTTGTCCCTCGAATTTCGACTTCTCCCTTTGCGTAATCTGTGCCAATCCGTGTAATCTGTGGATTGGTCTTAACTCTCGACTTCTTCGTCGTATCGATGTAGGTCTGGGTAGTCGGTAGTGAAATCTTGGACCCCAAGGCGAGCAATGGACGTGATCAGTCGCGGTAACTTTTATCTCAAAGCAATCCTCGCAGTTACTTTGATAGTCGGAGGCCTTTTTACTCTCCGGTGGCCGGCGATCTCGGCGGTCGGACAGGCCAAAAAGCCGGGCGCACGAGGGACCACCGCGGAGGCTGGGTCGAAAACCGGGTCGAAAGCCCCGTCATCATCCGCTGCGGTGCAAACGCTGCGGAATGTAGGCAAGGCTTACTACGAGCAGGGCAAGTACCCCGAGGCGCTGCAGCAGTTTCGCAAAGTGGTGGCCAGCGGCCATGCGTTGGCTACTGACCACCTCGACCTCGGTCTGGCCTTGATGCAGGCCGGCCAAGCCAGCCAACTCGACGAGGCACTGGGCGAGATGACCACGGCCCGCCAAATGGACCCGAAGCTGGTGGCCGCCGATTATAATCTCGGCATACTCTTTATTCGCGAGCTGCGTTATCCGGATGCCGAGGCGGCGCTGAAGCGCGTGACCGCGGCCGACCCCGGCGATCCCGCCGGGTGGTTCAACATGGCCGCCGTCTACTTTGCCGAGCGCCGGCTCCCAGATTCCTTGGAGGCTTACAAAAAGGTCTACGAGATGGGTTTCGGCCGGGGCGAGAACTTCTACGTGGCGGCGCTCTTTCACATGTTCACCATCCTCACCCGCCTCCGGCAGCCTCAGGAAGCGCAGAAGTATTTGAAGTTGCACGAACAGTGGCGCGACAAGGTCCCTAACATCTCGCTCCAGAACCCCGCTCTACAAGGCGGCAAGTACGGAGCGATTCTGGTGCCGACCGCACCCGTGACGGCGGCGGTTCGCGGGGCCAGTGTGAAGAAACTGGCATTTGCCGACATAACGGCGAAGCTCGGTATCAAACTGGACGGGGTAACCATGCCGCCGAGCGATGGCTATCACTTGATCGCAGCGCAGCTCAATGAGCCCTCCATCGCAGTGGGCGATTATGACGGCGACGGTCATCCTGACCTGTACCTGGTGGTCCCGGCGGGCAAGAACCACCTGCTGCATAACAACGGCGACGGAACCTTCACGGACGTGACCGAGAAGGCAGGACTGGCCGGCCAGGGCGCCAGCGTTTCGGCATCCTTTGCGGACTACGACAACTGCGGCCACCTCAGCCTGTTCGTCACCGGAGTGAACGGCGTCACCATCTATCACAACAACGGCGACGGAACCTTCATCGACGTCACGGAGAAAGCGGGGCTGCGAAAGCCGAACGATGGCCAGCCCGGTCAGCCCCGTGAGTTGGCGACGCGGGCCCTGCTGTTTGATGCCGACAACGACGGGTTTCTCGACCTGGTGGTGACCGTCTACACCGACCTGAGCGCACCTCATAAAGAAGGAGCCTCTAGTTTTCCCGGCGACTTCCCGGGCGCCCAGAGCCACTTCTACCGCAACAACGGCGACGGCACCTTCAGTGACGTCACTGCCGTCTCCGGGCTCGCTTCTGCCAAGGGCAAGATGCGCGGGGCTGTCTTCGCCGACTTCAACAACGACGGCTACGCCGACTTGTTGTTCTTCCGCGACGACGGCGCACCGCTTTTGTTCAAGAACCAAGGCGAAGACAAGTTCGTGGATCGGACCGCTGAGGCCGGTGCGGCGATGGCCTCATTGGCCAAAACTGGCGCGGTCGACGTTGAGGTGGCGGACTTCAATCACGACGGCAAGTTCGACCTGGCGCTGTGGTCCCCCACCGGCTACTATGTTTTGCTCAATCGGGGCGGCGGAAAGTTCGAGGCCGTCGAGCACCTGCCCTCCATCTCACCGCCCAAGGCTCGCTCCGCCTTCCGGGGGACGGTGGCAGATCTGAATGCCGACGGTTTCGACGACTTGGTGGTTCTCGACGCCAACGGTAAGCCTCACTTTGTCGCCAACCGCGAAGGCCGTTTCCGGGAAGAACCGCTGGCGTGGCCCGCCGTTGGGGACGATCCCTTAGGGGATCTGGTTCCGGCGTGGCTGGGCTCGCCGGGTAAGCTCGACCTCGCGGCGGTCACGGGCCATGGCCAACTGGCGATCTTTGAGAAGGAAGGTCCGCCCGCGCATTGGCTGGAGGTGACCTTCGACGGCTACAAGAGCAACAAGGGAGGTGTGGGCGACATCGTTGAGCTGAAGGCGGGCAATTTCTACAAGAAGGTCGTCGCTACCGGCGGACCGCTTCGCATCTTTACCGGCGACCTCGCCAAGTTGGACGTGGTGCGCATCACCTGGCCGAACGCCGTGGTCCAGAACACCATCGACGCCGCCACCGACAAGCCGATCGAGATCCGCGAATCGGAGCGGCTGGCGAGTTCCTGTCCCTTCCTCTACGTTTGGAACGGCCACCGCTACGTCTTTTTCACCGATATTCTGGGCGTGGCGCCGCTGGGCGAGCTTCAGCCTGACGGTACGCGGACTAAACCCGATCCGGAAGACTTGGTGCGCCTGGGCGAGTTGCACTCTGAAAACGGCGTCTACTCGTTCCAGATTACCAGCGAGATGCGCGAAGTAGACTACGTGGATGAGACGCGCCTGCTGACGGTGGATCATCCGGCTACGGAAGAGGTTTATTCGAACGAGATTTACTCTTCGACGCCGGCCGAGCCCGCAGTCTATTCGGTCCGCGAGAAGCACTTTCCGGTGTCGGCCGTGGATGACGCGGGGCACGACGTGCTGCCGCTATTACGCGAAGCCGATGGGCGCTACCCCAGCGATTTCCGGCGCGACCGCATCCTGGGTCTGGCGGACCTGCACACGCTAACGCTCGATCTGGGAGACTTCGCAGATGATGCCAAAGTCGCCCTTTACCTGAACGGCTGGGTGTTCTGGACCGACTCTAACGCTTCGCGCGCGCTGATGTCGAATTCCAAAATGCAAATGGTCCCGCCCTACTTGCAACTGCGCGACGCTCGCGGCCGGTGGGTGACAGCGATTCCGGATATGGGCTTGCCCAGCGGCACGCGTCGCACCATGCGCGTGGACTTGGCGGGCAAGTTTCCGACGCGCGACCATCACGTGCGGATCGCTACCAACCTGTGCGTTTACTGGGACCAGATCTTCTTCACCACGGAGAAGGAAAAGCCCCTCCTCGTGGCGGGTTTGCTCCCGCGAACCACGCCATCGAGCAGCACTCTCCTTGAACAACCGAGGTTACCGATGGGCGCCTTGAACACCGCCTTCGAGGCCGCCGACCTGCCCCTCGTTTCCGCCGACCTTCACTACCGCGGCTTTTCCGCCGTCACCACCGACGCCGACCACGTGAAGCCCGACGAGTTCGATTACCAGCGCGTAATGGCCGACGCGCCGTGGAACCCGATGCGGGGCAGTTACACGCGCTATGGTCCGGTTGGAGGGTTGCTGAACCGTGCTGATGACCACTTGGTAGTCCTGTCCACGGGGGATGAGATCACGGTGAGATTCGACGGCCGCGGTCTGCCGTCGGTCCGCTGCGGTTGGAAGCGTGACTTCTTCCTCTACGTGGCGGGATACGCCAAGGACGGAGAGCCCAACACGTCCTTCTCACAAACTGTCGGGCCCATGCCTTTCCGTACCATGTCGAATTATCCTTATGGGGCGGCCGAACACGTGCCCGATGTCACGGGTTACGGCGAGTACTTGCGCGAGTACGAGACGCGGCCCGGTTATTTGTTGATCCCGCCGCTGGCACCGGCGATTCGGTAGCCTATCATACTGATTACCAGCTACAGACCTGCGGAGCGCCTGTTCAAGGGGACGCCATGATCGGTGCTGTATACTTCGTGACGACGGTGGTCGTTGCGCGGCTGACGGCGTTTCCCGGCCTCGCGAAGATCCGACGCGATCCGCTACTACCACGTCAGCTTCAGCGCCAACTGCACTTCGCGCGGATCACCCGGACCTCCGGAGGCATTGCCGGCCACCGGCAGCACGGTGTTCAAGATCCTGCCGAAGCTGGCAGAGGCCAGGTCACGCACGGGTATATCGAAATTGGCGCGGTTAAAGATGTTGAACATCTCGCCGCGGAACTCGATGTTCCTCGATTCGGTCAGCTTGAAGCGGCGGATCACGGAGAAGTCCCAGGAGTTGAGTCCCTGGCCGTTCAGGATGTTCCGGCCGGCGTTGCCGAAGGTGAATGCCTCGGGCGCGCTGAACCCCGAAGGCAGCACCCACTGGCTAGGCGTCTTGCTGGCGGGGTAAAATGAGCTGCCGGTAAGGTTGGGACGGTCGGTGGTGGGATTCCCGGAGGTGGCTGATTCGTTAGCGCCGCTGATGTTGCCGCTGATGATGGGCGTGAAATGCGGGCCCGACTCCGCCGTGAAAACGCCCGACAACTGCCAGCCCTGGATCAGGTAATTCACGTGCGAGTTCTCCGATTTCAAGAGGCGGTAGCCGAAGGGTAGGTCATAGACGTATCCGGCGACGGCGCGGTGACGGAAATCGAAGTCCGACAAGGCCCGCTCCGCCGCCAGGTTGTATGAGTTCTGAGGGAAGTTACCGTCGCGATTGTTGCTGAAGGGATCGGAAACAGTATCAATAGACTTCGAATACGTGTACGACGCGATCAGCGCCATACCGTTCGAGTAGTGGTGCTCCACCTTGGTCTGAAGCCCGTGATAGATGGAGCTGCCGGAAGATTCCGTGTAAGAGAAATCGGACAGCAATGGGTAGGGTCTCTGGCAGCCGAATGGGCTCTCACAGGCCGCCAGCGCCGCATTTCCGCCCGAGGTAAGGTTCATCGGTTGATTGGGATCGACCTCACGCGGCAGTTGCAGTCCGTGGGTGCCGACGTAGCCGATGTCGACTAGCCAGGAGTGGGGCAACTCGCGCTGAAGGTCGAAATTCCATTCCTGGATCGTGGCATCTTCAAAGTTGATCTGAAAAGGGCTCATGGTGGGGTACACCGGCGCCGCGATGCCGACGAGGGCCTCCTGAATCAGCGCTCCGGAGGCGATCGGAATCTGGCCCTGCAGGCAGGCCGCGGGAACGCAGAGCGCCTGCTCCGCGCCACCGATGTTGCCGGCGGTGATGCTCACAAACGGCGGGTTGGCGCCTTTTTGGAAGTAAACGTCCCCGAAAGTCTGGTTGTAGAAGAGGCCGTAACCGGCGCGAATCACGGTCCGGGAATCCCCGAACGGCTGCCAGGCAATGCCAAGGCGGGGCGCGAAGTTATACTTGTCGGGATACTGCAAGGCCCGATTCTCGGCGCTGCCGCCGAGGTTCTTGGTGCCGACCGGGGAGTACGTCGTAGCGCCGGTTTGCGGTTTGATGCTTGGGCACTCCACTGTGGCGGCTCTCGCTCCGGCCACCAGGAGCGCGCCGGTGGTCAATCCAAACGGTGCGCAAGCGGTGCTGGAGAAGTCGAAATTCGCTTGGCGGTTATACTTGTCCGTGGTCAAACCCTTGTACTCGTAACGCAGCCCCAAGTTCAGGGTCAGCCTCGGGCTTACCTTCCAGGTGTCTTGGCCGAAAAAGTCGTACTCGCCCAGGTGCGCGGAAATGTACTCCTGGAAGCCGTCGATCCAGTCGGTCGGCAGGCCGAGCAGGGCGTCTGCAACGCTATTGCCTGTGACGGCTCCCAAGAAGTCAAATTCGCCGCGGATCAGCGAGTCGATACTGGCGGTACCGCGCATCACGGACCGCAAGTCTGCGCCGTATTCGATCAAGTGATTGCCATGGACATGGGTCACGGTGTCGGCCAACTGAAAAGTGTTCACGGCTATCGACTCCGGCGCCGTGCTGTTCGAGCCTAGCGGGTCATAGCCCGTGAAGGTCAAGTTGGGAATGCCGAGTTGCTTGGGGTCGCTGCGCTCCAGGCCCTGGATGCCGAGTCCCTGGGCAAAGGTGTTGCCCTCGTCCTGGTTGTCCTCCCGGCTCTGCCAACGGTTATAGCCAAACTTGAACTCGTTGATTAGCGTGGGCGTGAAAGTATGAGTCCAATCGAAGCCCGCCATCTGGTATTCGTTATGAAGGTAGGTGCCGTAGCCCGGAACGTTACCTGCGCCCGCCACATAGAAACCCGAGGGTTCGAGCTCGTGGTCGAAGTTCACGTTGTAACGGAAGAAGATGCTGTCTTTCGGTCCCCAATGGTGATCCACCCGGCCCATGTAGGTGTTGTAGGTGATCTGCTGATTTGCCTGCTCCAGGTAGTTGGCATTCCCGCACCCGGCGTTGAGGTTCGTGGGCATTGGGTAGAGGTTGACGAAGGCTTGACCCAGCGGATCGAGTGACGGAATGACGCCCCCCGCCACTAGATAGTTCAGATTGTTGCCGGGAACCGGCATTCCGAGCAAGTTGAGGTTCACCGGCTGGGGGCAAGCCAGCAGATCGCTGAAATCGCCGCTGCGCTCGGAGACGGTCGGAACCACGGCCTGCCGGAAGAAGCCGCGGTGCTGCTGGAGACCCTCATAAGCAAAGAAAAAGAAGGTGCGGTCATGGCCGTCGTAGACCCCAGGAACCTCGAGAGGGCCGCCCACCGTGCCGCCGAATTGATTGCGGTGCATCGGCGGAGTCGAGGGATCGAAGTAGTTGCGCGCATCGAGGACGGTGTTGCGCAGGAAGTCGTACGCCGTTCCGTGAAACTCGTTGGTCCCGGACTTGGTGACCACGTTCACCTGCGCTCCGGCGTGAGCGCCGAACTTGGCTTCGTAGACTCCCGTCTCCATGCGGAATTCCTGGACCGCGTCGAGAGGGGGGGCCACCGTGTACTGCCCGACGCCGGTCGAGGTGTCATCCAGCCCGTCCAGCCAGAAGGAATTCATTGAGTCCTCGAGGCCGTTCACGTTGATGGCTCCGCCTCCGCCGCGCTCATTCACCCGGGACCCACTTGGGGCGGGGACGACGCCCGGCGCGAGCAACGCGAGTTCCAGGAACTGCCGTCCGTTGAGCGGTACCTGGTCCACATTGGTCTGACCGATGGTAGTACCCACGGAGGCGGTCTGAGTATCGACCACGCCCGGCGTGGCCTCCACCGTAATCGTCGTGGACTGCGAACCAACCTTGAGAGTGAAGTCCATTTGCTGCTGTTGGTTCACCGTAAGCTGAATGACGCCGCGGCTCGTCTTCTCGAATCCCGGCTTTTCGGCCGTTACGCGGTAGCGCCCCGGCGGTAGAAGTGCGATGTCGTAGAGGCCGTCGTCCCCGGTCACGGCGCTGCGAATCAAACCCTTATCCTGCTCGACCGCGGTCACAATGGCTCCCGCGATTACCGCGCCGCTCTCGTCCTTCACGTTGCCAGTGAGACTCCCTTGGAAAGTCTGAGCGAAGGCTGAGACTGCGCAGCCGGCCGAAAGTACCAGTAGGCAAGCCAAACCCGCAAGGACTCTTCGTACCATGCCGAAATCCTCCTCTCGAAGCTCACCCGCCCACCCGGGCAAGTACCGAGAGCTTATCATATCAGCGTTGAGCAAGTGGTGGGAAACAACATTCCCGGAACGTCGGCAAGTCAAAGAAACGCCACTTCCTTCTATCGCATCACAACCTCGACAATCAACTCCAATCCTCAGGGGCGAGCCGGGCGACCCGCCCCTGATCCGTCCTCCCCAGGGAAGCGGAAGGCTTCCCCTCCTTCAAAACCGGGAGGATCATACGCGGTCCTCCCGAACTTGTGGTCCCTGCCGCGTGGGTACGCCGTAGCCGGGTTCATTAACAGGCTGCTGAAAAACCCGTTTTGGCACTCGTAGAGGCCGGCTTTAGCCGGGCATCTTGTTGAATTCAAAGTGCCGCCCTAAAGGGCGCCGCTACGAAGACCGCTCGAAACGGGGTTTTTCAGCACCCTGTTAGAATTTCAATCGCAGCGCGAACTGAACCTCGCGCGGATCACCGGGCCCGCCCGAAGCTTGACCGGCGATGGGGATCACGGTGGCTTGAATCTGGCCGAAGCAGGAACAACTGGCGTCACCATTGGGCACGGCGAAGTTAGCCTGATTGATGATGTTGAACATTTCGGCGCGGAATTCCAGCGTCTTCGTCTCGTTCAGTTTGAACTCGCGGATGAGGGAGAAGTCCCAGTCCGCCAAGCCCGGTCCGGTGAGGAAGTCGCGCGCCACACTGCCATAAGTATACTGCGGGGCGGCAACAAAGGCCGCAGGGTTGGCCCACTGGGCAACCGTCCGGTGAGCCGGATAGACCGGAGCGCCTGGCACGAGATTGGGTCGATCGTTGCCATCCAAGTTACCGCTGGGGTTGTTCTCCACGGTGACGTTATACGGGCCTCCGGTCTGCACCATGGAGATGCCCGAAACCTGCCAGCCCGAGATGAGGTAGTTCACGGTGCGGTTCTGCGACCGGGCGATCCTGGTCCCCAACGGCAGGTCGTAGATGTAGGCTAGCGAGAAGCGTTGGCGCCGGTCGAAGTCCGAGAGGCCCTTCTCCGCCGTACGGTTGAAGGAGTTCTGGGGGAAGTTGGGGCTGGCGGTGGTGCCGAAGTAGGTGGAGTTGGTATCCAGCGACTTCGAATAGGTGTAAGCAGCGATCACAGCTAACCCGTTGACGTAGTGACGCTCCGCCTTCAACTGGAGTGAGTGATAGATCGAATTCCCGACGGAGTCGGTATACGACATGGTCAGGAAGTCGGGGTAAAGCGACGGCAGGACGCATGACCTGGCAACGGTGCCGTCCGCGCATAGGCCGCCGTTGCGATTCGGCATGTTGGGGTCCCACTCCATGGGCAGTCGCGTGCCGCGAGTGCCGACGTAGGCGGCGTCAAGCAACCACGAGCCCGGGAACTCATGCTGCACGTCGAAGGTCCACTGCTGCACCCTGCCGTCTTTCAAGTTCACGAGCACCGGGTTCATGGTGGGGAACAGTGTTGAAGCCAGAGCGGAAGAGGTGAACAAGTTCTGGATGAGAAGACCGGTGCCCAGGGGCAAGCCGCCTTGTTGGGGTGGCAGGACGAGGGCGCCCTCCACCGCTTGCTGCTGCTCGAGGAGATTGCCGGAGCTCAACTGGAAGAACGGCGGGTTGAAGCTCTTTTGAAAATAGAGTTCGCCCGCCATCTGGTCGTAATAGACGCCGTAGCCACCGCGGATGACCGTTTTGTCGCTGGACCCAGGCTGCCAGGCAAAGCCGATGCGGGGGCCGAAGTTGGTGCGGTCAGGCCGCTGCAGGGCCCGGTTCTCCGACGTACCACCCAGCTTCACGGTGGAGCCTGATGGAACAAACTTTCCGACTGGAAAACCGGACACCTGGCTAATGAACCCATGGAAACAAGCCAGGCCGGCGGCACTTTTGCCAGCGACCAGGATCGCTCCCGGGCTGCCGCAGACGTTAGTGTTGAAGTCAAACCCGCCAAAGCGATCGTACTTGTCGGTGATCATGCTGTTGTATTCGTAGCGCATGCCAAGCGAGATCGTCAGATGGCGTCGCGCTTTCAAGGTGTCCTGCGCAAAATAGTCCGAACTGGTCGCGGTTCCGGAGATATCACCCGAAAAACCGCGAGTCCAGGAGGTGGGGATGCCGAACATCGCGTCTGCCAGCCCGTTGCCGAAGCTGCACGTAGCGGGCGGGCATGCCTGGCCGAGCTCGGCCTCGATGGCCTGGAAGGCTTGGGGGGGAAGCGCCGACTGGAGGCCCGCCAGCACCAGGTCCTCCCCTGTCACTACGCCGTTGAAGCTGTAATTATCCCGGGCGTCGATGTCTTCAAAAAAGTTGCCGCGCTTGATCGGCTTAATATCCGCTCCGTAGGCTAGCTGGTGGTTACCGTGAATGTGCGTCAGGGTGTCGGCGAATTCAAACGTGTTCACCGCTCCGGCCTGCGGGACGCTGGTGTTTGCGCCTAGGCCGTCATAGCCCGAGAAGCTTAGGTTGGGCACGCCCGTATCGCGGGAGGCTGTCGGCGCTCCCAAAAGGCCGAGTTCCTGGCTGACCAACTTGCCTTGGTCTTCATTATTCCAATCGTATTGCCAGCGGTTGTAGCCGATCTTAGCCTCGTTGATGAGGGTGGGAGAAAAGGTGTGGGTCCAGTCGATGCCGGTTTGCGTGAACCAGTCCAAGCGCTTGGTTCCGTAGCCCGGCAGACCGGTCGGCGTGCCCGAGGGCGTAATCTCTGAATCCGTGGTTAGGGTGTAGCGGGTGAAGAGGGTGTTCTTGGCGCCCCAACGATGGTCGAAGCGGCCCACGTAGTCGTTGGTATAGATCTTGCGCAGGACCTGCTGCTGATAGTTGATGCCGCTACAAGTCGCGGCCAGGTTCGGGGAGGGATAAAGATTGCCCATCTTCTGGCCTACCGGGTCAAGGGTCCCCGACGGAAAGGCCGGCGCGATCGAGTTGAGATTGTTGTTTGGAATCAGCAACGGCGCCTGAGAGTTGAAAAGAATCAGCGGATCGAGCAGAAGGGTCTGGTGCGGGCAACTCGGGTCGGCGAGGTCCGAGAAGTCGCCGTTCTGCTCGTCCGTGGTCGGCACGTGGCCGCGGCTGTAGAAGACGTGATTGTCGCGCAGGCCTTCGTAATTGAGGAAGAAGAAAGTCCTGTCGTGGCCGTTGTAGATGTGGGGTAAGACGAGCGGCCCGCCCATGCTCGCTCCGAACTGGTTGCGGTGGAAGGGCGGAACGGTGGGCTCGAAATAGTTGCGCGCATCGAGCTTGCCATTGCGCAGGTATTCGTAGAGCGAGCCGTGAAGCTGATTGGTACCCGACTTCGTCACCACGTTGATCTGGGCGCCGGCCTCCGTCCCGAAGCGTGCGTCGTAGACGCCAGTCTCCATCCGGAATTCCTGGATGGAGTCGAGGGGTGGAGTGACCACGTACGTGCCCACCGCCACTGACGTATTGCTCATGCCATCAAGCAGGAAGCTGTTCATGGTCTCGCGCAGCCCGTTGACGTTGATCGAGCCGCCCCGGTTGCTGTTGAGCTCGGAACCCTGTGAGCCGGGTATCACCCCGGGAGTAAACAGCGTAGCCTCGAGAAAGTGGCGACCGTTAAAGGGTAACTGCTCCACCTTGGCCTGTTCCACGGTAGTGCCGACGGAAGAGCTCTGGGTGTCCAGCACCGGGGCGACCGCCTCCACGCTTACCGTGGTACTCGTGGCCCCCACCGTCAGTTGAATATCCACCTTCGCCTGCTGGTCCACGGTGAGGGTGATGGGACCTGCACTGTATTTCTCGAATCCCTCTTTCTCCGCCGTCAGGGTGTACTGGCCGGGAGGCAATAGGGGAATCGAGTATACCCCGTCGTGCCCGCTCACGGCACTGCGCCTAAAGCCCGTATTCTTGTCGATGGCCATCACCGTAACGCCGGGAACTACACCTCCCGAAGCGTCGGTGACGGTGCCGGTCAAGCTACCTTGCACCTGTTGCGCCCGGGCGGAAAGGCTCGCGCCGGCAAGAAGCACCAGCAACCCCACCCACGTGATAGGTTGAGCATGTCGCATGGCCATACTTCTCCTCGTTCGTTGTAGACACGGCGCGACCTCGCGCCTCGCCTCAAAGCCCGCTATCCCTGCCCTGCCTTACCCGCAAACCCTCTCAGAACATGAATCGAAGCGCGAACTGAATCTCCCGCGGCTCGCCAGGGCCGCCCGAGGCCTGGCCAGCGATGGGTTGCACAGTGTTGTTAATCACCCCGAAGTTCGCAGAGCTGAGGTTTGAATTGGGCAGATTGAAGTTTGCCCGATTCAGAACGTTGAACATTTCAGCCCGGAACTCCAGCTTTTTGTGTTCGGACAGCCTGAAGTCGCGGACGACGGAGAAGTCCCAGTCGCCCTCACTGGGCCCATTCAGCGTGTTGCGGCCCACGTTGCCGAAGCAGTATGGCGTCCCCAGCACCTTTGAGCAAGGTTCGAAGGCAGACGCCAGAACCCACTGATTTACTGTCCGGGTCTTGGGGTAAATCGGGCCACCGATGTAGGAGGGCCGGTCCTGCCCCGGACTGCTACTGTCGTTGGCATTGCTGATGTTCTCGCCAAGCTCGGCCGTAAAGGGGGCGCCGGACTGCGCAAAGACGATGCCGGCCAGTTGCCAGTCTTGGATGAGATAATTCAGCTTGGAGTTCGCGGGGTGCGCCACTGTGTGGCCGAAGGGAAGGTTGTAAACATAGGCTAGAGAGAAACGATGCCGGTAGTCGAAATCGGCACGTCCGTACTCGGCGGCAAGGTTGTAGTCATTTTGCGGAGCATTGTCACTGGCATTGCTAGCGTCGTAAGTGGAGTTCGTGTCTAACGTCTTCGCGTAGGTGTACCCGCCGATCACGGCCAAGCCTCGGGAGAAGTGACGCTCCACCTTCAACTGCAGGGAGTTGTAGGTGGAGTAGCCGACGGAGTCGGTATAAGTCATGTCCAGGAAAGGATAATAGGGTCGCGGGCAAGGGGTGCCCGGCGAGGTGCCCGCGATGCAGGTTTGCTGGCTCGAAGGTAACCCGGCATTATAAGACGCCGAAGGGTTGAAGAGCGCGTTGTTCGGCTGGTTGGCATTCCAAAACCAGGGGAGGTGCGTGCCGCGCGTCCCGATATAGGCCACATCCACCAGCCACGATCCGGGAAGCTCCCGCTGCACCTCAAACGACCACTCATAGATTCGCGAGTCCTGGAGTTTGACGACCACCGGCTCGAGAACGGGGAACAGTGGCGCCGAGGCCTGGGTGAAAGCGTTCTGAATCACTTTGCCCGTGCCGAGCTCAGAAAGAAACAAAGGGATGGCGGCCTGTTCGTCCTGCAGATCGCCCACTTCGATCCGCACGAACGGGGGGTTAGCGCTCCTCTGGAAGTAAAGCTCTCCAGTCATCTGGTCGTAGTAAATTCCGGCGCCGCCCCGGATCACCGTCCTGTCATCATTAAAGGGCTGCCAGGCGAAACCGATGCGAGGACCGATGTCCTTGTGGTCCGGCTGCTGGAGGGAACGGTTCTCGGAGCTGCCGCCCAGATTCAGCGTTCCCACTCGGGTGAAGCCCCCGATATTTCCCGCTGCACCGATCTTACCGGTGAAGCAGTCGACGCCGGCGGCCGAGGCGCCGGCGACCAGGATAGCTCCCTGTGTCGTCCGCGCGGGATTCGCCGGATCGGGGCATTGGTTGTAGCTGAAGTCGAACCCGCCGAAGTGGTTCGCCTTGTCTGTCGGCAAGCTGTTGTATTCATATCGCAGCCCGAGCGTGAGGGTGAGATTTCTCCGTGCCTTCCACGTATCCTGAGCAAAGAAGTCGTACTCGCCCGCCGTGCCCGAAATGTACTGGGAGAATCCGTTAACCCAAGATGTCGGTATTCCTAGAAGAAGATCCGCGAGTCCATTCCCGAGCTGCAAAGGGGCGTTGGGCGGCAATCCCAGCCCCGCAGCCACCAATTGAGACGGAACCTCGTTAAATCCGTTCGAAACCAGACCCTGAAAGACGAAATTGCTTCGCGCGTATTCGTCAATATAGAAGTTGCCGCGTTTGATCGAACGGATTTGGACGCCGTAGGCCAAGGACTGGTTGCCGCGTATCTGGGTGAGAGTGTCCGCGTATTCAAAGGTATTTACTGCTCCGGCTTGGGGTTGGCTCGTACTGGCCCCCACGCTGTTAACGGCACTGTCTGACAAGCTGATGTTGGGCAAACCCGTGTCGCGGAACCCGGTGGGTATCCCTTGGATGTTGAAGGGTGGCTTGAAGCCGTAGTACTGCCCCTGGTCTTGGTTGTTCCAGAGGTACTGCCAGCGGTTGTAGTCAACTTTGGCTTCGTTGAGGAGAGTCGGCGAAAAGGTGTGGGTCCAGTCGATGCCAGTGGCCGTGAACCAATCGGTACGGAAGGTACCGAAGCCGGGGACGCCACTGGGTAGCGCGCGCACGCCCTGGTCGACCGTTCCTAGCCCTGAGGGCGCGAACTCCGAGCTCGTGGTCAGGTTGTAGCGGAAAAATGCTGAGTCCTTTTTGCCCCACCGATGGTCGAAGCGCCCGACGTAATCGTTGGTGTAAACCTTTTGTCCCACAACCGCGGTGTAGTTGTCCTGACCGCACGTCGGGCCATCGCCGGGGACTCCGGGGATATTCGGCGCGGGGTAGACCTTGGCAAAAGCCGCCCCGACCGGGTCCACCGGAAGGCCGGCGCCGCTGAAGCTGGTAAAGGGCACCACTTGGCCCTGCGTCAGCAGGGGGATCGGGTTGATCAACAGCGAGGGCGTGGGGCAGCCTGATCCGGGAGCAATATCGCTGAAGTCGCCCGTGAGCTCGGTAGGCGTGGGGACATGTCCCCGGGCGAAGAAGTCGTGCAAGTCGCGCAAGCCCTCATAGTTCAGAAAGAAGAAGGTCCTGTCGTGGCCGTTGTAAACGCCAGGAATGGAAAGCGGGCCGCCTACGCTGGCCCCAAACTGGTTGCGGTGGAAGGGCGGCACGTAAGGCTCAAAGAAGTTGCGCGCATCGAGGTCGCTGTTGCGGACATACTCATAGAGCGAGCCGTGAAAATCATTCGTACCCGACTTCGTCACCACGTTTACCTGGGCGCCGGCATTGGTGCCGAACCGCGCGTCGTAGACGCCGGTTTCCATACGGAACTCCTGGATGGAATCGAGCGGCGGAGTTGCCGAGTAAGTGCCGACTGCAATCGTGGTGTCGCTCATGCCATCGAGCAAGTACGTGTTCATGCTCTCGCGCATGCCGTTGACATTGATGGAGCCGCCCCGGTTGCTGTTAAGCTCCGATCCTTGGGACCCCGAAACGACGCCGGGAGTGAACAGCGTTGCCTGAAGGAACTGCCGGCCATTGAAAGGGAGTTGGGCGACCTTGGCCCCCTCCACCGTGGTCCCAACGGAAGACGACTGCGTGTCCAGAACGGGGGCGGTGGCCTCGACGCTTACCGTGGTAGTCGTAGCCCCCACCGTCAGTAGAATATCCACCTTCGCCTGCTGGTCCACGGTGAGGGTGATGGGACCTGCACTGTATTTCTCGAATCCCTCTTTCTCCGCTGTCAGGGTGTACTGGCCGGGAGGCAATAGGGGAATCGAGTATACCCCGTCATGCCCGCTCACGGCACTGCGCGTAAAGCCCGTATTCTTGTCGATGGCCGTCACCCTAACGCCGGGGACCACACCCCCCGACGCGTCCGTCACGGTGCCGGTCAAGCTGCCTTGCACCTGTTGCGCCCGGGCGGAAAAGCTCCCGCCCGCAAAAAGCACCAGCAAACACACACACATGATACGTTGAGCATGTCGCATGGCTATCCTCCCTTGCTCGTTCTGAACTGCGACGGAGTCAGGCTCTCGCCGAGCACACCCATCCCTCCGCCGACGGCCCTCAGCCGCGGCAACGGCCAGGCGCGCCTTCATAAAGCAGACGTTTCGTCGCTGCCCTCAAAATCAGGCAATCGGAAACTGGTCCAGCCCCAACCCTGCAAAAGCCAGTATCTTTGCTGCCGGAATGCCGGTGCGGCAGCTTCTTAAGCACACCCGCGCGCCAAAAATCAAAAGAATTCCGAGGTGGGAATCAAACTCGTTACGGTCAGATGCCTTACGCCCCTTCTTAACCCCGCTCTCCAACCCCAACGGGCCGCGAGTATAGAAAAGCCGTGCGACTGTTGTCAAGCGAATATTTGGGCCCCTTTTCGTAACCATAGTCCGTTGACTTCGCATCTTAGCCCTGTCCCTATCCTCGTCACTTGGTCGGCTCGGTCGGCGCGACTTGGGTGCGATCCGGCTACGACTCTAAGCAAGCCGAAATGCGACATGCAAGCGACCAAGTCGGACAACGAGGCAATGTCGCTCTTTG
>Ga0335081_10008814_pt1 | contig 16197 bp, 10 predicted proteins | sample Lox_Sample_35_FD_206713 | JGI IMG/M metagenome (GOLD analysis project Ga0335081, IMG submission 206713) | Soil microbial communities from Loxahatchee National Wildlife Refuge, Florida, United States - Lox_Sample_3.5 | ecosystem: Environmental > Terrestrial > Soil > Wetlands | place: USA... | reverse complement strand
GCTCGGGTTAGAAGAGGGAGCTGACGAATCGTGGAAGGGCACGGCTTCAGCCGTGCCCATAAGGTCGATAAACGACCGCCTTTAGCCGTGATGCTCCCGCTGGATGCCCCGTGCCGCCGCGTTGGCTAAATCATTGGCTTCCATATTCTCTTCCCGGCGTACATGCGAAATCGAAAACGCCAACCCACGGGCCAGCTTACGGCAGATCCAATGCAGCGAATACAAACGCGGGCTGCGGCAGGCGTACTCTCCCATCATCTGTTTAACCACCACTTCCGAATCCGAGTAAACGTGCAGTGTGCCGGCTTTCAGCGACACCGCGCATTGCAGCGCTTCGAGCAGCGCCAGATATTCCGCAACATTGTTGTCCTGCCGTCCCACCCACTTCGCAATCCGCAAGCGCCCACTCTCTGCTCCATGGATCACAACTCCAATCCCCGACGGCCCTGGATTCCCCAGCGACCCGCCATCTACATACGCCACCAGCTCCGGCATCGTTACTCCTCAGAATCAACATGCGGTACCCACGGCCCCACGTCAAGAAACTAGCATGGTTCCCGCTCCCCGGGTTTGTGCAAGAACCTGTGCAAAAATGGGTCCTAACACTCCTGCCATCCGTAAAGCATCCCTCCAGAACAGATTGCAGTTCGGAAAACTCTGTGCAATACCGTCCCACGCTGCACCGAAATGGGGCGTTGACAATTCCTCTTCAAGTATTTAACTTTGCGCCCGTCGACGGCTGAAAGGGTTGGCTCAAATTAAAACTTAGCCAGTCCGAAGTAAGCTGGGTAATCGGCTCATCGGGGCAACTCGGTGGGCGACCTGACCCGAAAAAACCGGCTGCTCTGCGAGGACGTGGCCGGGGTTGGGAACTGCGAAAGCAGTGGTTACATCGAAGGCCGTGATGGTGCATGACTCCACGTCGCCAGCTCCCTCGCAGGAGCCGACGACTAGAGCATAACCAATATCACGGCCCTTTCTATTTCTTCTTCTAGTCCCTCTTCCGCTGAGTTTTTCTCTGCGTCCTCTGCGGGGTTTCTCAGTCTCTCTGCGATGAGAGCTCTCAGCGATTAAAGCTCTTTTGCAGAGCCGCTCATATCCGTGGAAATCCGTGGCTGGTTGTTCTTGTATTTCTGCAAACTCGCCCCGCAACTCGGCTCACTTTTCAACAACAATTGTGAATAACCATGTGAAAGCGGGCCCGTCGGGCAAGCTTGATACGGGTTTGACCGCTTTGCACACAAACAGATTCACTCCCTCGCAACTTCACTTTAGCAACCCAAACACCGCCAGCCCATTCTGCGTTCCAACATACACTTTGCCGTTCACGATCAAGGGGGTGCCAAAGTGACTGGCCGAGCCGAACCGGTCGCGTCCGTTCGGTGCTTGCCCGGAGTTGTATAGCTCCTGCGCTACTGAGCTGGTGCTGTAAGCGTGCAATACATCATTGGGATCGCTGTGCTCAATGGCCCACACGATCCCGTCCTGCGTTCCATTGGCCGAGACGCTGGGCGTACTTCCTGGATAGGTAAACGTGGCTCTGCTTCTTGCCACCGGACTGGTCGAGAGCTTGGCATTCGTGAAGCGGAACTGCAGCAAGTTGTTGCCGACCGGCCCGAAGTACACATTCCCATTGAAATAGGCGGGCATCGACCACACTCCCCCACCCAGCACACCGTCCAGTTCCTGGTAAATCGCATTGTCGTTTTGCGGATTAAATTTCCCCATATTGTTGCGGTTCACAATGTAGATATTCGAGTCCTTCCCCGCTCCGATCGCCAGATAGTGCGACTTCCCCTCACCGTCCTTCATCGCCGGAAGCAACATCGCCCCGCCCGATCCCAGGTCGGTGTCCGACTCCGATTCCTGCACCGTGTTGTACATGTTGAAATAATCCGCCACTGTGAGCTTGCCGTTGCTGCTGGAAATCTTCACGAAAGCGTTGCCAAAATCTCCGTTCACCGGGAACCCTTTGGCGTTCAGGTCAGTATCGAAGGTGCCATTTGCGTCCAGCAAATAAATCGATGTGCCATCGGAGGCCATGCCTGCACCCGCCTGCCAGATGGCTCCTTCGCTCCCGTTCGGGGTCAGATCCAGCACCCCCGCCTGGGCCCCGGTTTTCGCGTTATAAGCAATCACCCAACCCGTGTACGGGCGCTGGTCGCAGTGCGAAGTCCAAGCGGTGTAGAGCACACCATTGAGCAGCAACAACCCTTGCCGCTCCGCGTACTGTCCCGGATCGAAAATCACATATCCACCCTGGCTGCCGTCCCCGGTACCCGGATATTTCCCCGCTACCGTGATCGGCGACCCTCCCTCTTCCTTTCCCGTGGCCACGTCCAGGGCGTGGATTCGCTGATAGTAGGTCGAACCCTTTTTGCTCATCGCCACTACATAGATGGTTCCATGCGGACCCGTAACTCGGGAAATCACCGGAGTCGCGGTGATTCCGATAACCGGGTTGATCTGCCCGCAACCGTGGGTGTCGGAAGGTGCTTCTCCTGCGCCCAGCACTGACACCTGCCACAACAAAGTGCCTTGGTCGGCGTCGAACGCGTACACGCTGTCGTTCTCCGTCACCACATAAACCACGTTGTGCGTTCCCTTGCCGGGAATATTCACAGCCGACAGGTACAAGGGCTCGGCATCAATGACGTTGTCTACCGGAAGCGTTGCCAGCTTGCCGAAGCTGGCCGAATTGACGTTGCTCGGCGTAAGGATGGTCTCCTGAAGATTCTGTCCCGTCCGGTAAATGTCGTTGTGGTAGGTCACCACATCGGTGGCGAAACTCAGTCCTGCCGCGCAGATCACGAACAGTGTCAGCCAGCGAAGCCGGCCTGCAACCTCACCGCCGGCAGTTCGCCGGGGACACGGGTTCCCGCCAAAGGAGTGCGTTCGATCATGCCAAGCTGCCATGGATACCTCCAGAATTGGTCAATCCAGTTTGCGACTGTTTAGACGACACGGATGAACAAACATTTGCCAGCGTTACTGGCGTCAGGAATCGAGGGGCACCCCAAGACGGGTGGCAAAACTAGCGTCATTCTATCATGGGAGCCGCATCACGGAATCTGCCGCTTGCCCGAAAATGGCCGTCCCGCGTTCCTTTCCCGGGTATCTTGTTGCCGCTCTTGACTTCTGCCATCTCCTCTGACAAGATGCGGGCACTCCGTCCAGAGGCACATGCCTTATGGTCATTAATTCCGTCTCGTTGTCGCCATACAGCCTGGAGCAGGTAGCCCGCTTGGTCGATTCCGGTAAGCTCGAATCCGGCCTGTGATCCCCGCACCGCCCCGCTTTTTCAGGCGGAATACTTATCGCGCGCCATTCCGCTTTTCATCATCGCTGCAAACACTTGGAGCCCCCGATGAAACTGTTAAAGGTTGCGCTGTTCTCCACTACGCTTCTGCTGCTCCCGACACTCGGTTCCGCTCAGGAAGCTACGGCGAGAATCGCCGGCACCATTACCGACGCTACCGCAGCCGTCATCCCCAGCGTGCAAGTCACCGTCACCAACACTGCGACCCAGGTGAGCCGAACGACTACCAGCAACCATGACGGCTATTACCAGGTGCTTGCCCTTCCCATCGGCAACTACAAAGTGACGGCCGAGCACGAGGGCTTTCGTACGGTCGTCAGCGAGGAATACAAACTGCTCATCAACCAGGCCTTGCGGGTCGATATCAAAATGGAAGTCGGCGCCGCCAGCCAAACCGTGGAAGTGGGCGCGCAGGCCGCGCCCGTGGAAACCGTGGTTGCCACTCTTGGGCAATCCGTGACTGGTCGCACCCTCACCAATATGCCGCTCAACGGTCGCGACACTCTCGATCTGGCGCTGCTTCAGCCCGGCGTCACCGAGAGCAACGATGACAATGGTGGAGCCGGCAAGGTCAGCATCGCCGGCGGACGATCCGATTCCGTCATGTACTTGCTCGATGGCGGCCAGAACAACGATCTGTTAGACAATAGCAATCTGCTCGATCCCAATCCCGATGCCATCGCCGAATTCAAGTTGCTCACCAGTAATTACACGGCCGAGTATGGCCGCAACGGCGGCGGCATCATCAGCATGGTGGTGAAATCGGGTACCAACAAAATTCACGGTAGCTTGTTCGAGTTCTTTCGCAACAAAGTCCTCGATGCCAACGATTTCTTCAATGTCCAGCAGGGATTGCCGCGCCTCGACCTCAAGCGCAACCAGTACGGAGCAACTCTCGGCGGCCCCATCGTCAAGGACAAGATCTTCTTCTTCCTCGCATATCAAGGGCAGCGCCAGGTGCAGGCAGTTCCCGACGTCGATAGCCCGGTTTTCACGCCGCTGGAAGTGCAGGGGAACTTTTCCCAATCCGGCCCAAACGGAGGACCGGACCCAGGTGTCCAGGCGTTCCTTCAGGCCAATCCTTTTTTCCAGCCGAGTGCCGTGCTCCAGAACCAGGCCATCATCGCACCCAGCCAGATCAACACCGTTGCCCAGGCCTACATCAAGGCTGGCTTGATTCCCAGCGCCCCCGGTGGTCTTCTTTCCACCACCTTGAGCGAATACAGCAACGCCGACGAATTGACCACCAAGTTTGATTTCAATCTCAGTTCCAAAGACAAACTTTCCGCAACCGTAGGCCTGAACCGCACACCCTTCTCCAATCCGTTTCCTTTCGCCACTGTTCCCGGCTTCGGCAGCCTCACCGTGGCCAATTACTACTACACCAATATTGGCTATACCCGGGTATTTTCTCCGACGTTGCTCAATGAATTTCACTTCGTGACCCATCGCAGCAACTACCTGTCCGATACCTCCACCAATCGCTTGCCTCCGCCTTCCGCCTTCGGCATTGCCGTGACCCCGGATGTTCCCACTGGTCCCACGAACCTGTTTTTCGATACCGGACTTTCCATAGGAAATAGTGAAAATGGTCCCACGCGCTACGTCGAAAACACCTTCTCCTGGACCGACTCCGTCTCCTGGACGCGCGGCAGCCACAATTGGAAGTTCGGCGGCGGATTTACTCCCTATCAGGAAAACCTGGTTTACGACTTCATCATCAACGGTGAATTCGACTACTACGGCAGCGGCGGCATCGGTTCCGGCAACTCCTATGCCGATTTCCTGCTGGGCATCCCCTACGACTACTTTCAGAGTGCCAAGGCCCCCTCCAACATTCGTTCAAAAAACACCTACGTTTTTGCCCAGGACGAGTGGCACGCTCGCAGGAACCTTGTCCTCACTCTCGGGCTCCGCTACGAATACAGCACCCCCAAGAGTGACACCCAGGGCCGCAGCTTTTCCGTGATTCCCGGAGAACAATCCCACCGCTTCGTGAATGCTCCCACGGGCTTGGTTTTCCCCGGCGACCCTGGCGCTCCCAGGGGCTCGAACTTTCCTGACAAAACCAATTTTGCCCCGCGCGTCGGCTTTGCCTGGGACCCCACCGGCTCCGGCAAAACCAGCATTCGCGGCGGTTTCGGTATGTTCTACGACATCCTCAAGGCCGAAGATAATCTTCAATTCAACGGCCAGGCTCCTTTCGAAGGCACTGCCGGCCTCTTTTACGGTGTTCCCGCCAGTCCCGCCGGACCCATAAACTATATGAGCCAACCATTTCCCAACGCATGCGTGTCCTTCAATGATGATGGCACCTGCGCCCAAGCCGGGGTTCCCAACTCCTTTCCCTCAAAGCCGCCTTCCGCCGGGGTCTCCTTCGCCCCTTTCGTGCCCATCAATAGCAACGGCATCGTCTATCTCGTCGATCCCCATCTGCGCACCCCTTACATCTATCAGTACAACCTCAGCGTGCAGCGTAACCTTTTCAGCGACATCGTCCTCGAGACCAACTATGTGGGAACTTCGTCGCACGGCCTGACCGCGCTCAAAGACATCAATCCCATGATCCTCGGGACCACCACCCGGGTGCTCAATCAGCTTCCCGGCAATGCCACTTGTGGAACCACTGTGGAAATACCGTGCTTCAGCACGCTCCCGGAATTCCAGAACACCTCCAATGCCAACTACAACGCTCTTGAAACCAGCCTCACGCGACAGCCGAAAAATTCGCCCATCGGTACCCTGTATTTCACTCTCGCCTACACCTACTCGCACAACCTGGATAACGCTTCCGGCTTCCGCCAGCGCAACGCCTACGTCCCGACTTACAGCCCTGACCTCTACTACGCTTCCGCCGATAGTGACGTCCGCAATCGTGTCACCTTCAGCGGCGGCTGGGATTTGCCTTTCGATCGCGCCTGGACCGGTGGTCCCAAACGCCTGACCAAAGGCTGGAGCCTCTATCCCATCGTGACCTGGAGAACCGGATTTCCCTTCGATATTTCTGCGTCTTTACCCGGACTCAATGACCCCACCAACCCCGGAACTTCTGGCGCCGGCGACGCCATCTTGACCAACGCCGCTGTGCTCGGCCCGCTCACGACATTCAACCCCGATCATCAGCGCACCATCAACGAAATCAGCTACGGCACAAATCCTGTGACCGGCGGCTGTCAGATCACCACTACTCCCGTCACCGGCAACTTCTACTTCGATCCCAACAGCTTCTCGAATGTCCCGCTGGAGAACAGCGCCTATTTCGATGACGGTACCCCCAATCCCTGTTTCCCGTCCGTTGATCCTGTAAACAACCCTAAGGACCGCACCTACGGCTTGCATCGCAACACCTTGCGCGGCCCGCACCTCACCAATATGGATCTGGCCCTGGCTAAGACGACCGCCATCACCGAGCGCGTCAACCTGGAATTACGGTTGGAGTTCTTTAACGTGCTCAATCACCCCGAGTTCGCGCAGCCGACGTTCGTCGACAATGCCACCAACATCGATAGTCCGGAGTTCGGACAGATCACCACCACCGGCACGTATTACCGGGGTGCCACGCCGCGCATCGGTCAAATCGCCGCCAGGGTCACATTTTGATTCGCTCCTGTTTGTGTGTGAACAGGCGGTGTGGGGAAGGGTCGTGTGCGGACGGGCGCCTCGCCCGTCCCGGTCGAGCGCAGCTCGGCACCCTGATGCTCGAGTTGCTCCTCATCTCCTCGGCCCTTGCCCAAACCCCTGCCTCCATCGACGCCTACATCCAATCGGAAATGCAGCGCCGGCACATCCCCGGCCTGTCCTTGCTGGTCGCGCGTGACGGCCACGTCGTCCGTGCTCAGGGCTATGGCTTCTCCAATGTTGAACTGCAAGTCCCGGTCAAGCCCGAAACCGTCTTCCAGTCCGGCTCCGTCGGCAAGCAGTTCACCGCCACCGCCGTCATGATGCTCGTGGAAGAAGGCAAAATTCATCTCGACGATTCCATCACCAACTACTTCAAAGACGCTCCCGCCGCATGGCACCAGGTCACCATCCGTGAACTCCTTAGCCACACCGCCGGCTTCACTGACTACCCGGAGAAGTTCGATTTCCGTAAGGACTACACCGAAGCCGATCTGCTCAAGATTGTCGAAGCTATCCCGCTGGCCTTCCCGCCGGGCACCAAATATAGCTACGCCAATCTCGGATATTTAACCCTCGGCATCCTCATCCATCAGGTCACGGGTGAGTTTTACGGAGATTTCCTGCAAGAACGGATCTTTCGCCCGTTAGGCATGACTACCACGCGCATCATCAGCGAAGCGGACATCGTTCCCAACCGCGCCGCCGGATACCGTCTGGTCAAGGGAGAACTGAAGAATCAGGAATGGGTCTCACCCACCCTGAACACCACCGCCGATGGCGCCCTCTACTTTTCAATCCTGGATCTCGCGAAATGGGATGCGGCTCTCTATACAGAGAAGCTGCTCCACCATTCCACCCTCGAACAAATGTGGACTCCCGCAAAACTTCTCAACGGGCAGCCTAATCCCGGCAACTACGGTTTCGGATGGCGCATTCTTTCTAACAACGGCCACAAACTTCTCGATCACGGCGGCGCCTGGCAGGGATTCGAAGTGCACATCTCACGCTACGTGGATGACAAACTCACGGTCGTGGTCCTGACCAACCTCGTCGATGCCGACCCCGGCAAGATCGCCGCCCAAGTCGCAAGAATGTACCTCGTAGCTCCGTAACTGCTGGCGCGGGACGCAAAGTGGGGACCGAGCTGCCACTCAGCCCTCCACCTTCCCGCGCCAGGCTCGCGATTTACAGCGAACGCAAAAAGTTCAACAAGTCCTGCTGCTCCTGTGGCCGAAGCTGCCTGAAATTGTGAACCACAGCGTTAGCTTCAGAGCCAGGGTATTGGCGGTTCCCCTCGCTCGCATGTTCGTGAATTGCCTTCACCAGGTCGGAAGTGCGGCCGTCGTGGAGAAAGAAAATTCTCTGACCCAGTCCCCAGAGCGGCGCCGTACGAAACTCGTCGCCCCCCGCTGCCCCTTGGCTCACATTGTCTGCAAGCCCGGGCCCCATGTGATGGAGAAGCAGATCGGAAAACACGCTGGCCTCAATATGAGTGAGCGCGGCGATCGACGATTGCCCGGTAGTGAACGAGCCAGTGTGACAGAGAGCACAACCAATTTCATGGAAGATGTGCCGCCCCCGCAAAGTCGATTCCGTAGCGAGCGCGGGCTGCGGCTGATCAAGAAACCGCATGAAAGTGGCGAAGCGGACGATGTCAGAGGGAAGCTCCGTCCCGTTCAGATCGAAGTTGGTGAGGTCTTCCGGAGTGCCATTGAACCGGCAGCCCGGCGTTTCGTCACGTTCGGTTGGGAACAATTCGTTGGTGACACCCATTTCGACGTTGTAGGCCTCGCCCGCAAACACCTCCAGGGATTTGTTCTGTGCCTTCCATCCGAAACGGGTGATGGTACCGTCATTGCCGCTGGTGTTAGGTCGGCCAAAGATTCCCAACTCACGCTTGCGATCGAGGTGGGAGTTCATGTTGGCCACGATGGCCGCATCCGAGATGGATTCGATCAGTCCACCTCCAAACACCGGCGTCGGGATGCGGAAGATCAAGTTCCCGGCCTCCGCGGCAACGCCGAAGTCGGGCTGCGCCAGCTTGCAGCCGGAAGCATCACTCCGGCCGCTGATCGTGAACAGATCATGAACACCGCCATCGGCGTGGCGCAAATCGGCGGTCAAAGGGAACCGGGCTTCCCGGACCGGGCCGTCGATGGTAATAAAAAAAGGAATGTAGTTGCTTGCCTGCTGGTCATGACCGGCGGCGATCTGAGGGTTTGGAAGTGGACTCGTTCCGCCTATGGCCGGTTGGGAATGGCACTGGCCGCAACTCTCTCCGTTGAACCTGGGTCCCAGTCCACCGTCAGTGCCAGGCACACTGCCCGTGACAGAATCGATCTGCACAAAATTCGCTTGGCCTGCGCCAAAGAAGGCGAGTTGATTCTGGCTTAGACCGGTGATCGCCTTGCCGGCTCCGGGAGGGCCGACACGCACTCCCGGGTCGATTGCCGCTACCTGGGTTCCGCCCGGTGTCGTGGCGAATACTGTGAAGGGCAGCAACGCCAGAATAAATAGCGCTCTGCGCTTGTTGAATCGAGGGCAGCGTTTCCTGCTCTCCGCGGCGATGGCTTTCATTTCTGCGGACATGGAGCCTCCTACGTGACGGTGGCGAATTTATTCCGAGCCCAACAGTTGATTCGTAAAGTTGTAACGTCGGAGAATTATGGTGGCCGGACAGAAACCGCGATAGCTACCCGAAGGGCAGGGTAGCGAATGAGAAGGTTCAGTCGAGAAACCGGTAACCTAACCTGTCCGAGTGGACATAGTTCGAAGGGTTACTGTCATTACTGCTTTCGAAACCAGACACCCTGCTTGCCCTTGGCCGCCGCGGCCAGCGCAAGAAAAAGCCCACGGTGCAAAACCGTGGGCTGAGAGCTTAAGACGTTCGACCTAACTCTTGTAGAACTGGTATCCGCGCATCGTCAGCCGGACCACTCCGCGCTCTTGCTCTTCCACGTAGCCCTGATTTCTCAATTCGGCCACCGCCATGCGCGTCAACGACGAATCCACCACCGGCTTGGGCAAAGTCACAAACTGTCGCGGGTCCTCTTCATAGGAGTGGGCCAGCGATACCAGGAGGCTGCTCGGAACCATTTCCTGATGCATACATCTTCTCCTTTTGCGGACATCCCATATTATGTCGCCCGACCTTAACCACGGAATGGCCCGCCTGTGCCCCCAAATGGCTCCTTGGTAACGTCTGTAACGAACTGTAAATAGGTCAGTTACGCCTCATCCACGGTAAATAACTGAGAATCGGCGCCAGATCAGCTCGACCGCCCCGGGAGCCTGAAACACAAAGAAACCACCAAATTCTTTGACACCGTTTGGGTTCTCCCCGGCATCAATAGTACGATGTCAGGCCAATCCGTCTCAGGTTTATAGCGCGCGACTTCGTTGGAAGGGTGATCGATGACCGTCAGCACCGCTCTCCAGTCCCCACCCGCAACGGGCGCGTCGTTGCGTGCACGCTTTGCCGAGATTCGCGAAACCACCATGCGGATCACTGGCCCGTTTTCTCCCGAAGACCAGATGTTGCAATCCATGCCCGATGCCAGTCCCACCAAATGGCACCTCGCGCACACCACCTGGTTCTTCGAGACTTTTGTTCTGCTGCCCCACGTTCCCGGATATCAGCCTTTCGATCCTCACTTCCAGTACCTGTTCAATTCCTATTACAAGCAACTTGGTTCTCATCCTGATCGCGAATCGCGCGGCCTCATGTCGCGCCCCAGCCTGGAGCGGGTGCATGCCTATCGGTCGCATGTTGACGCCGCCATCCTTGCCCTTCTGGATCAGACCAGCGACGAGGCTCGCACTCTGATCGAACTCGGCCTCAACCACGAGCAGCAGCATCAGGAATTGATTCTCACCGACATCAAACACGCGCTCTGGTCCAGCCCCTTGCGTCCCGAGCCTATCCCTGGCGAACCGCCGCATCCTTCTCCCTCACCTCTCACCTGGATCGAGATCGAAGGCGGCGTTCACCTGGTCGGTCGCGAAGGCTCTGCTTTCGCCTTCGACAACGAAAGCCCGCGCCACGAAGTTTTGCTGCGGGCGTTCCGCATCGCTTCTCGCTCCGTCACTAACGCCGAATATCTCGAATTCATGCAGGATGGCGGTTATCGTCGCCCCGACCTCTGGCTCTCCGATGGCTGGGACAAAGTTTGCGCCGAAAGTTGGAGCGCGCCGCTCTATTGGCAACGTAAAGAAGACGATTCTGCGGCCTGGTCCCAATTCACGCTGGGTGGGCTCAAAGACTTCGATCCCTCCGAACCCGTTTGTCATGTCAGCTACTACGAGGCCGACGCCTACGCACGCTGGCGCGGCTGTCGCCTGCCGACCGAGGAAGAATGGGAAGTGGCGGCTGCCCGTATTCCGGGAAGAGGCAGCTTTCTCGATGATGGCGCCGCGCACCCGCGCCCTGCCGCCAGGAATCCTCAGATGTTCGGCGACGTGTGGGAGTGGACGTCCAGCCCCTACGTCCCTTATCCGGGATTTCAACCGGCCGAGGGCCTGATCGGCGAGTACAACGGCAAATTCATGGTCAATCAACTGGTGCTCCGCGGCGGTTCTTGCGCCACTCCGGCGAGCCATATCCGCGCCACTTATCGCAACTTCTTCCCACCGCATGCGCGGTGGCAATTCTCGGGACTCAGGTTAGCCAAATGATCGCTCGCGAACTCATTGCGCTTCCGTCCTTCGCCGAGGACGTTCGGCTGGGCCTTTCCAGTTCTCCCAAGACTCTGCCCTGCAAGCTGTTTTACGATCTGGCCGGCTCGGCTTTGTTCGAGCGGATCACCTGCCTGCCCGAGTATTACCTCACTCGCACCGAGCTGGAAATTCTCTGCGACCGCGCCCTCGAAATCGCAGCCGAGGTCCGCCCCGGCGTGACCGTGGTCGAATTGGGTTCCGGTACTGCCAGCAAAACCACTACCCTGCTGCAAGCGTTCTCCCGCCGCCAACTGCGGGTCCCATATTTTCCGGTGGATATATCTTCCGCCGCGCTCACCGAGGCCCGCCAACGCGTGGAGTCGCAGTGTTTTCGAGTGTCGGTCCGGCCGGTCGTGGCGGATTTCAGCCATGGCTTCGGTTTTCTGCACAAGATCCCCGGACGAAAACTGGTGCTCTATTTGGGATCCAGTATCGGCAACTTCGATCCCGGCTCTGCGGTCGCAATGCTCAGTCAAGTTCGCAGTCAACTCACGCCCGGCGACGCCTTGCTGCTGGGCACAGACCTGGTCAAAGATCCCGCTATTCTCGTGCCCGCCTACGACGATGCCCAGGGAGTCACCGCGCAATTCGACAAGAATATCTTGGCCCGGCTGAACCGCGAATTGGGCGCGAACTTCGACCTCGATTTCTTCCGTCACATCGCGATTTGGAATCCAGAGAAGTCGCGAATAGAAATCTACTTACAGAGCTTGCGTCCTCAGGCTGTCGATTTGGGCCTGCTGAATTCCCGCGTCCAACTCGCCAACGGGGAACGCATCCACACCGAGAACAGCTACAAATACACCATGCCTATGGTTCGCGAGATGCTGGAACTCTCAGGCTTCTCGCTCGACGTCACTTGGTTTGATCACCGCACTTGGTTCGCCCTCCACCTCGCGAGGGTGTGATGGCGTCAACCGGTCGACGATGAGTCGATGATCTGTGCTCCCTGTGGTGAAAGCGGATGCCCCATCCTAGCGCGTTCTCTGCGCTAGGGTGGGGAAGTAAGCAACCCTACCAGACCCTGCACTGCTTCGCCCGCACCATCGGCGTTCCTGCTTTGCAGGAGAACGCCTGCTGGAACTCAGGCATATTCGCCACCACATTGTTCACCCGGTATTTTGGAATCGAGTGCGGATTCGTCAATACCACCGTCCGCATAAGTTCCGGCCGGTACTGCGTGCACCACTCGTTGGCATACGAGAGGAAGAACTCCTGCCGCGGCGTCCACCCCGTTGCGTCCTTCTCATCGAGCGACTTGCCGGAGGCCTGCAGCTTGTTGGCCAGTGCGATAAACGCCAGCCGCAGTCCGCCATTGTCCGCCGTGTCCTCGCCCTGGGTTAAGTGTCCATTCTGCTTTACCCCGGCGTCGGGAATCTCCTGCGTGTACTCATCGGCGATGCATTCGTCGCGCTCGTCGTAAGCCTTGGCGTCGGCCTCGGTCCACCAGTCGCGCAGGTTCCCTTGAGCGTCGAATTTCCTCCCCTGATCGTCAAACCCGTGCGTGATCTCGTGCCCAATGACCATTCCGATCGCCCCATAGTTCACTGCATCGTCCATGGTGGGGTCAAAATACGGCGGCTGCAGAATGCCGGCAGGGAAGTTGATGGTGTTGAGCTGCGGATCGTAATACGCGTTGATCGTCGGCGGCGTCATCGTCCACTCGCTGCGGTCCACCGGCTTGCCGATCTTATCGAGTTGCCGATGGAACTCAAACACCGTCGCCTCACGCACATTGTTCAGATAACTCGTGCGCGTAATCTTCACCGAAGAATAATCCCGCCAGTGGTCGGGATACCCAATCTTGTCCTCGATGGCATGCAGTTTAATCTTGGCCTGCTCCTTGGTTACAGGTTGCATCCAGTCCAGCGTGCTCATGTCCTGATCCAGCGCATGTTCTACGTCATGTACCAGGGCGACCGTCTGCTGCTTGCTTGCCGGAGGGAACGCCGCTTCCACGTACGCCTCTCCCAGCGCCATGCCTAGATCGCGGTCGGCTGCGCGCACGCAGCGCCGCCACCGCGGCAGCTGTTGTTTCGACCCCAGCAGAGTATGGGCGAAAAATTCCCAGTTCTCATCCACAAAAGCTTTGTTCAGGTACGGCGCGGAACCGTGCACCAGTTGCCACCTTAAATAGACCTGCCAATCCGCCACCGAGTGCTGCTGGATCAATTGCTCCAGCTCCTTAAAGAACCCCGGCGTGCTCACCAGATAATGCGGGGCCGACGGTGGCGCGCCAATGTCAGCCGTGTATTTCTTCCAGTCGAACGAGGGTGTCAGCGCCTGCACCTGTTCGAAACTCATTTTGTTATTGACGTTCTTCGGATCGCGACGCGCCACATTGTCCATTTGCGCTTTCGCCATCGCCGTCTCCATCGCGATCACCGTCTTCGCGTCAGCCGCCGCCTTGGCCGCATCTTCTCCCGTCAGCGCCAGCATTTTTGCCACGTGGCTTTCGTACTTGCTCAGGATCTCCTTCGACTTCTCATCATCCTTAACGTAGAAGTCGCGGTTCGGCAAAGCCAACCCGCCCTGATCAATCGACGCCACCACTTTGCTGGCATCGTCGTAGTCCTGTTGCGACCCGAACCCCAGCAGTGCCGCCGCCGTCTGGTTGTCGTTGCTGGCCCATGCGCCCGGCGTGCTCATGTGAATGTGGGCCACCTGGTCTGCCAGTTCCGACTTGCTCTTCATCTTGGCGATGCGCTCCAGGCCCGGTTTCAAATCCCGGCTGCCCGACACCTCGAGCGCCGGCTCGTCCGAGCATGCCTGCCAGTAGTCGCCAATCTTCTGTTCGAAATCGCTTCGCCCGCTGCTCTGCGCCGATGCTTTCTCCAGCGCCTGCCGCAGGATGTTCTCATTCCAGTACTGCAAGCCGCTGCCGGTTCCCCACGCCGGCTGGTCGGGAGGAATCGGGTTGGCCGCGTTCCACTTGCTGCATGCGTATTGATAAAAATCCTGGCAAGGATCCAGCGTCCGGTCCACCATATTGGGATCGAAGTGCTCCAGCTTGGGCGCGCTTTCCACTGCTGGCATTTGCTGTGCGAACCCCGCTAGCGGGCAAAGTAAGACCACAAAAACTGCGATTTTTGAAAAGTGCATGATGAGTCTCCGTGAAAATTTGAAGTACTTGCACTTGCTGAAAAGTTGGTCTGGGAGCGACCAACCGGTCAAGCGGCGCGTTGCGCAAAACACAGAATCAATGCGTCTCCACGAGTCTATCGCAGTTTCACGTAGTGCGCTCAAGTGGTCCCGGCCGGGTCACTTCCCGCAATCTGATATACGCACGTCCGCGCGGCAGAGTTCCGTTCCAGTCATAATTCCGAAATCCACAACTCCCCGTTTCCCGCCCCAATGTCCCGGCAGCTTCCCACGATCCAATCCGCACCCGCTTCCCGCAACTCCTCCTCCGTCGCCGTCGTGCGCACCGCAATCACCTTCGCTCCTGCCGCTTTCCCCGACCGGATCCCTGTCGGAACATCCTCCACGATGACGCAATCTGCGGCGTCCAGGCCCAACGCGGCCGCGCCTTTTAGATACGGCTCTGGATGCGGTTTCCCGTTCTCTACATCGCTGGACGTAACCATTGTCCCCGGAATCTTCACTCCCGCCGCCCGCAGCCTTACTTCCGCCAATCGCCGTGTGCATGAGGTCACAATCGTCCAACCATCCGGCCTCAGGGCCCGCAACAATTCCTGCGCGCCCGGCAAGGGCACCACGCCCTCGATGTCCTCAATTTCCGCCCGCTCCACCCTCTGGTTCTCCTGCTCAGCGTCCGCCTGCGGCAGCAATTCCCGGATGCTTTCGATACTCGGCCGCCCATGGGCCCGCTTCACCACTGCTTCCGGATCGAGCCCGTGTCGTACCGCCCATTGTGTCCAGACGCGCGTCACCGCCGGAGTGGAGTCGATCAACACTCCATCCAGGTCAAACAGCACACCCCTGCAGCCGATCCGAACCACGCTCTTCAATTCCTGTTATCCTCAGCGCAACGGGCCGATTCGCTCGGCGAATCGGCCCGTGAAGTCGAAGCACCCCTACACTTCTCGATCTCTACGGCTTCTTCTTCCCAAACAGCCCGCCCAGTCCGTTCACGATGCCCGCCGGCGTTTTTCCCGTGGTTCCCAGCGGATTGCCCAGCATACCTTTCACATCCGGCGCAAACTTCGGGTCCGAGGTTGTCCCTTCGATGAAAAACGGAATCCCGCCGCCCTTGCTGCCCATTCCGGCCAGCGATGTCAGTCCGCCCCCCAACCCCCCGGCCAGCTTGGCCTGCATGTGGTAGTTCAGCGCGTTCTGCGGACTGATGGTCCCGCTCCCCGTCACCACTCCCACCGCCGGGACATTCAGATTTACGTTCTGGGTGCTGATCCCCTCCGGCGCCACGTGTACGTCCGCGCTCAGGTTTTGAATCGTCGTGTCCGACCCGGTCTTTGCCCCGGTCAGCGCTGAGATCGCTGACATCTTCGATCCCATATCGAACCCTTCCAGCTTCGTATTCGTCATCTGCACTGGCCCGTTGATCACCAGTTTGTCCACTG
>Ga0335081_10008812_pt1 | contig 16198 bp, 14 predicted proteins | sample Lox_Sample_35_FD_206713 | JGI IMG/M metagenome (GOLD analysis project Ga0335081, IMG submission 206713) | Soil microbial communities from Loxahatchee National Wildlife Refuge, Florida, United States - Lox_Sample_3.5 | ecosystem: Environmental > Terrestrial > Soil > Wetlands | place: USA... | reverse complement strand
GCAGGAGGACGACATCGCGCGCCATCAGATCCGCATCATGACCGCCACCGACACCTACCTGCTGCTACGCGCCTTCTGCGACGAGCTCGCCCGCTGCGGAATGAAGCATGCCTGCACCGCGCCGGGATCGCGCTCAACCCCGATCGTCCTGTCGCTCGTCCGCGAGCGGCGGATCCGGTGCTGGTCGCACATCGACGAGCGGTCCGCCGGCTTCTTCGCACTCGGCGCGGCGAAACGATGGGGACGTCCGGTGGCGATCACGTGCACGTCCGGCACGGCGACGGCCAACCTCGCGCCGGCGGTGATCGAGGCGCGCCACGCCCGCGTGCCGCTGATCGTGCTCACCTCCGACCGGCCGGCCGAGCTCCGCGACGTCGGCGCCGGCCAGACGATCGACCAGCTGAAGCTCTACGGCGATGCGGTCAAATGGTTCTTCGAGGTCGGCGTGGATCGCGCGACCCCCGAGTCCCTGCGGTGGATCCGTACGCTCGCGTGCCGCGCCTACTGGACTGCGGTGGACGGTCCGCCGGGACCCGTCCACCTCAACTTCCCGCTCCGCGAGCCGCTCGTCCTCTCCGAGCCACTGCCCGAGGATCGAACCGGTCGCGACGGCGCCCGGCCTTACGTGACCTTCGAGGCACCGGCGCCCGCGGCGCCGTCCGGCGCCGGCGGGCATCCGTCCGGGCGGATCGTGATCGTCGCCGGCCAGGACCGCCGGCCCGACGGCGGCCGGGAGATCGCGCGCGTCGCCGCGGAGGCGGGCATACCCCTGCTCGCCGACCCGCTGTCCGGCGCACGGCGCGGGCCGACCGCCGTCGTCCACTACGACCTGCTGCTGCGCGACCCTGAGTTCGCCGCCTCCCACCGTCCGGAGTTCGTGATCCGCACCGGCGACCTGCCCACCTCGAAGCCGCTCCGGGCCTGGCTGGCCGGGCTCGAAGCGGCCCAGATCGCGTTCGACCCCGACGGCATCTGGCACGATCCCGACGCCGTTGTCGGGCTGCGGATCCGAGCGTCCCTCGCCGTCGCCGCGCCGATCGCAGCCGATCGCGGCTGGCTCGCGTCGTGGCGGGAGGCCGACCATGCGGTCGCGGGCGCGATCGACCGCACGCTCGGCGACGAGCTCTCAGAGCCGCGCGTCGCCCGAGCCCTCGGCGGCTGGCTGCCGCCCGAGTCGACGCTGTTCGTCGCCTCCTCGATGCCGATCCGCGACGTCGAGGAGTTCTTCCCGGCTCGCGGCGGCGGTCCGCGCGTGCTGTCGAACCGGGGAGCGAACGGCATCGACGGCACGGTGTCGTCCGCGTTCGGCGCGGCGGCCGCCGGAGACGGTCCGGTGGTGCTGCTGATCGGCGACGTCGCTCTCGCCCACGACATCGGCGGGCTCCTCGCCGCCTCCAGACTGCGCCTCCCCCTCACGATCGTGCTGCTCAACAACGACGGCGGCGGCATCTTCCACTTCCTCCCCGTGGCCGGCGAGACCGACGCGTTCGAGGAACACGTCGCCACCCCCCACGGCCTCGACTTCGGCCGCGCCGCATCCCTCTACGGCTGCGATTACAGCCGCCCCACGACCCTGGCCGTCCTTCGCGACGCGATCGAATCCTCTATATCAGGCAACGCAACCACGATCATCGAGATCCGAACCGACCGCGAGGAGAACCTCGCGCTCCACCGCCGCGTGGCCGAGGCAGCTCTGGCCTCTCTCCCACCTCCGTGACCCTGTAAAACGCAGCAAACTGCCTGCGCGCCACGTCGACCGGCCACATAAGCATGCACCCAATGCTTATGTGGGCAGAGCGGCGTCGATGACGGAGGTTTGCCGCGAAATACATGGCACCCCGGCACGAAGGCGAAGGCCCGCGCCGCCACCGGCCGGCGAACGCCCCGACGACCGACATCGTGCCGGCGACCGGGTGCCACCTCTGGCTACCCCGCCAAAACCGGCAACAGCGCCCCCAGCTTGACCTCGGTTTCGGCGAGCTCCGCCACCGGGTCCGAGTCGCGGACAATGCCGCCCCCGGCATACAGGTGCGCCATCTGCCCCCGCACCAGCGCACACCGCAGCGCGACGCAGAACTCGCCGTCGCCGGCGGCGTCGGTCCACCCCACCGTCCCCGCGTACCAGCCGCGATCGAGTCCCTCGAGCGCCGGGATCAGCGGCGCCGCCACCGAGAGAGGCTCGCCGCCGACCGCCGGTGTCGGATGCAGGATGCCCGCGAGATCGACCGCGCTCAGAGGCGCGGCGAGCTGCGCGCGGATCGGGGTCCCGAGATGGATGATGTTCGCGACGCGCACCAAAGACGGCTCGGGCGCCGCCGTGACCCACACCGACACCGGGCGAAGCGCCCGGGCGATCCGGCGCACGACGATCGCGTTCTCCTCCCGGTCCTTCTCGCTCTGCAGGAGTTGTTCCCCGAGGTGCTCGTCGATCGCGGGATCCGCGCTCCGTCGCGAGGACCCCGCCAGCCCGACCGTGGACGCCCGCGCCCCGTCCCGTCGCACCAGCAACTCGGGACTGGCGGCGATGAACGCGGCGTCGCCGCGGCCGACCGCGAATACGTAACACGACGGGAACGCCTGGCGCAGCAGCCCGAGCACGGCGCCCAGGTCGTGATCGACGGGGGCGTGAACCTCGACGTCGCGGGCGAGCACGATCTTCTCGAGCTCGCCGGCACGGATCCGCTGGACCGCCCGCGCCACCGCCTCCTCGTAATGCGACGGCGGCATCGGGCTCACCACCCGGTACTCCCCGGCCGGTGCCGGGTCGAGCAGCGGCAGCGCGGGCGACCGAAGCTCCGAAACACGCCCGGACACTCGCGCCATCAGGTCCTCCACCGTGTCATCGGGCGCGGCCTCGACGTTGACGGTCATGGACACCCGCCCCCGCCCTCGAGCCAGCGAAACCTCGGGCACGACCAGCGACGCCGGCGCGAATCCCTGCCATCGCGGCGACCCGCCCCCATCGGGTGCGAACGCGAAACCCCCAACAGCCACCAACCCCGATCCAACCGGCCCATCACACGCATCCGCGAACGCGCCTGCCGCCACCGCCGACCACCGCCGCGCGACGGCCCCGAACCGGTCAGCGCCGTCCGCCTTGAGCACCCGCACCGATCCGACGGCCGCGACCGCGTATCCATCCCGGTCGGGCTGCTCGAAGCAGAACCATTCCTCACCGGGGCGGCGCGATGAGGCCGCGACCGCCGTCGGATCCACCCCGCCATCGACGCCACACGTAACGCTGGCGAGCTGCGGAAGACCTACCGCGCGGGCGCGCCGGAGCGCGTCACCCAGCCGCCGGTCGAGGCGCCGGACGCTCCCGGCGTCAAGCCAGCCTTCCGCCGAGGAGAGCTCGACCGCTATGTCTCTCCGCGTCCCCGAGCGATCGCGATCTCGCCGGTCCGCGCCATCTCGATCAGCCCGAATGGCCGGACGAGCTGTTCGAACGCGTCGACCTTGTCGCACGTGCCCGTGACCTCGACGACGATCGCCCGCTTGGTCACGTCGACGACCTTGCCGCGGAAGATCTCGCAGATCTGCATGACCTCGGCACGGCTCGCGCCGTCCGCCGACACCTTGAACAGCGCGAGTTCGCGGGCCAGGGTGTCGCGAGGCTCGAGGTCGCGGATCTTGAGCACGTTGATGAGCTTGTGCAGCTGCTTGGTGACCTGGTCGATCGGATGCACCGCGCCGTCGAGCGTGAGCGTGATCCGCGACAGGCGCTCGTCATCGGTCGGTCCGACCGCGAGCGTGTCGATGTTGAACCCGCGCCGCGCGAACAGGCCGGCGATCCTGGTCAGGACACCCGGCTTGTTCTCGACGAGGATCGACAGTACGTGTTTGCGCCCGGTGCGAAGGCCCACGGCGGCCTCGAGCTCATCGAGCGACAACACCTCCTTGGTTCCTGGCTCACCCACAAGAATCACCCCACCATGTTCCGGGCGGGCTGGCCCGCGGGGATCATCGGATAGGTGTTCTCCTCGCGCGTGACGCGCACGTCGACCAGGACGGGCCCGTCGATAGCGAGCGCCTCCTTCATGTCGCTGACCAGCGTCTTCTTGTCCTCGAACCGCAGCCCGGTCGCGCCGTACGCGTCGGCCAGCTTGACGAAGTCCGGCCACTTGCCCATGTCGACCTGGCTGTAGCGCTTGTCCCAGAACAGCTCCTGCCACTGGCGGACCATGCCCAGGTAGCCGTTGTTCATGATGAACACCTTGATCGGGATGTCCTCCTCGGTGCATGTCGCGAGCTCCTGGATGTTCATCTGCACCGAGCCGTCGCCGACGATGCCGACGACCGTCCTGTCGGGGCAGCCAACCTTGGCGCCCATCGCCGCCGGCAGGCCGAAGCCCATCGTGCCGAGCCCGCCCGAGTTGATCCACAGCCGGGGCTCCCGGAACGCGAAGTACTGCGCGGCCCACATCTGATGCTGGCCGACGTCGCTCGCGACGATCGCGTCGCCGCCGGTCGCCTCGTACAGCGCCTGGATCATGTACTGGGGCTTGATCTCCGAGTCGGTCGAGTCCTCGTACTGGAGCGGGTGGCGTTGCTGCCAGGTCCTGATCCGCGACCACCATTCGTCGAACCGGGTCGGCTCGGGTTCGAGCGCCCGGTACTCGGCCGTCAGTCGCGGCAGGATGTTCTTGGCGTCGCCCACGATCGGGATGTGCGCGGGCACGTTCTTGGAGATCTCCGCCGGGTCGATGTCGATGTGGATGAACTTGGCGCGCGGGGCGAACTCCGACAGCTTGCCGGTGACGCGGTCGTCGAACCGGGCCCCGATCGCGATGATCAGATCGGCCTCGTCCATCGCATAGTTGGCCGAGCGCGTGCCGTGCATCCCCAGCATCCCGAGCCACTGCTCGTGCGGGGCCGGGAATGCGCCCAGCCCCATGACCGTGCACGTCACCGGGAACTTGTCCGAGGTGGCGAGCTCGACCAGCTCCGGCCCCGCGTTCGAGTTGACCACCCCGCCGCCGGCATAGATCACCGGCCGCCGCGAGTTGGCGAGAGCCTTGGCCGCGAGCCGGATCTGCTTCTGGTTGCCCTCGGTCGTCGGCTGGTAGCCGGGCAGGCGAATGTCTGTGACCGGCTCGTACGGGATGTCGGCGCGGCTCAGGTCCTGCGGGATGTCGACCACGACCGGCCCGGGACGCCCGCTCCGCGCGATGTGGAACGCCTCGTGGATCGAGCGGGGGATCTCCAGGGGGTGCTGGATCATGAAGCTGTGCTTGACCACCGGCATCGTGATCCCGATCGTGTCGGCCTCCTGGAACCCGTCGGTGCCGAGCAGTTCGGTGCGCACCTGGCCGGTGATGAACACGACCGGCACCGAATCCATCATCGCGTCGCAGATCGGGGTGATCAGGTTGGTCGCCCCCGGGCCGCTGGTCGCGAGCGAGACCCCGACCTTGCCTGTCGCCTTGGCGTAGCCCTCGGCTGCGTGGCCGCCACCGGCCTCGTGGCGGACCAGGATGTGGCGGATGCCGGCGTCGTAGAAGGCGTCGTAGGTCGGAAGGTTCGCTCCGCCGGGAAGCCCGAATACGACGTCAACACCTTCTGCCTTCAAGCATTCCATGAGGGCGTCGACTGCACGCATGCGCGGTGCCTCCTTTCGGCGAACCAGGGTGCGCGCGGCCGTCCCGCGCGCGGGGAAGGCGAGTGTAACAGTGGGTTTCCGGTGGGTTAGGGGCCGCGGAATCCGGCTCGATCGCTCGCGTTCCTCAGATCGGACTGTGCCGGAGTCCCCGGCGTCCCTCGGACCGGGCGGGCCCGTCCGGGCCGGGGTTGCGAGGCGCTCAGCCCGAGCGCGGCGCGGAGGTGGCGCGGAGCTGGACCGACGCCTCGGACGCGATCGCGACGTCCGGGAACTCGAGCTCCTCGCCGCAGGCCATGCAGACCGTGTCGTGGAGCTTCAGGACCCGCCCGCAGCCCGGGCACTGGCGCCGCAGCTCCTCCTTGTCCCAGCGGTAGCAGACCGCGGCGAGCAGCCCGAGGAACGGGACCAGGCCCGAGATCAGGAACCACATGAAGAACGAACTTCCTTTGATCCGGCCGACGATGCCCCCGGCCAGACCAAAGAAGAACATGATCACGAGCAGGCCCATGCCAACGATGGGCCTCGTGCTACCAGACGAGTGTCTTGATTGCCCAGAGGACCGCCGCGACAACCGCGATGAGCAGAATCGTCCCGAAGAGCCAGGTCACGAAGCCGATGACGAGCTTGATCGCCAGCACTGCTGCGACGACCAGGACGAGACCGGCCGCCGCCTTCCGGACGACGGTGGGTGTACGAGAGCGATGGGCCTCGACTTGAGTATCCATACGCTAAGCGTACTCCTGCCGCAGCACGGCTCCCGAAGGAGTCGCTAAGAACTCGTGGCGGCGGTCAGTCGTACGTGCGTTTGAGATGCTCGAACCGCGACTCGCCGGATGCCGGCGGCGGGTCGAAGCGCAGGCGGGCGATCCGATATCGGCGCACCGGCACCGACTCGCGCGACGACGGAGCGGAGCGGCGGTCGGCTACCAGCAGCACCTTGGAAGCTGTGGCTGAGTGGGTCATGGCGAGAATGATCGGCTGCGGGGCCGGGTGCCACATTGGCCCTGCGTACAAACATCTTCCCCGCCCCCGCGCCCCGCGGACGGGCGCTCAGATCGAGCGGGCGAGAACCGCCGCGGCGGCGAGGGCCTCACGCGCCGGCGCCGTCAGCCTCCGGCGCAGGCGCCACCGCGCCCCTGAGAACGCCAGGTTGGCCACTGTCGCGAAGCCCTGCTCGTCCGTCCTCAGCGCCAGCAGGAGATGGGCGACCCGGTCGCTCGGCGGCAGTCCCGACCCGGTTGCCTTGACGCAGTAGCAGTTCACGCGTCGACCGCCCGGACGCACCAGCACGGCGCCGGCCTCCCCCACGAGCCACGCGCCGAGCCGGCCGCGCTCGAGCATCAGGCCCGTCCGCGCATATAGCTCGCGCGGCGCGTGATCGACGAGGTCGCCGAGCAGGCCGAGCGCCACCCGCTCGGGCTCGGCGCCGGAGGCGGAACGCGGCTTGACGGCCCGCGCGCCCCGGGCGGCATAGAGCTCCGGTATCACCCACGCGTGTACCAGGCAGAGGGCGGCGAACGGGAGCATGATCAGCCCGGCGAGCCCGAGCACCACCGCACCGGCGACGAACGGCAGGGCGTGGGCGACGCTCGATAGCGTCCACAGCCGGCCAACCCGCCGCAGCGACCTGTCGCTGACGCGCGGTCGCCAGTGGACGTTCGCGACCTCGGGGAGGACGTTTGCGAACGAGCCGGCGTCGGCGGACGTCGTCAGGGGCTATCCCCCGGCAATCGGACGGCGCAGGATGACGACCTGCGCGTCGAGCGGGAGTTCGCGTACCTGCTCGGCGCGGCCCTCGCCGTGGGAGACGAGCGCGTAGTACCCCTGCTCCAACTCCGCTCGGAACGCCGTCACCGCGGCCTCGCACGATGTGAGGTCGTCGGCAGTCCACTCGGCCAACGTCGTGTGGCCTGTTTGATCCATCCGGACGAGTCGGGACACTTCTGCCTCCTGGAGACGGGTGCGCGTCTCATCGTACGCTTCAGCGCCGGGCGTTCTGGGAAGTTTTCGGGAAGGATGCGCAGGGTTTGCGAGGGTTGCTGCGGTTATGTGGAATAGCGCCGTTTTTTGTCTGATACCATACATTTGGGTAGAGCTAGTAAGGGATTACCGGCTGCAGCTTCCGGCGATGCCGAGCTGTAAGGGGACGCGGAGGTGGTTTTGAGCCTCAATCGGTCAGTACGTGGTGGCGCATGTCGATATGGACTGGGCTCTCGATGACGCCGCCGTCAGCTTCGCACGCTGAGCAGTCGGGCGCGCTAAGCGTCCCACGCGCGCGCTCGGACTTGACCGCCGCCGCGATCGCCCGCCTCCTTGACGCCCGAGTCTGGTGGCAGATCCGGCTTCTGGTCGACCTCGTGGTCCTGTGCCTCGCGTCGATCGCCGCGCTCTACGCGGGGCCGATTCCGGACAGCGGCCTGGCCCAGTGGATCGCCGGGGTCTTCCCGCTGCTCACGCTGATCCTGCTCCGCCTCCGGCGCGATCCGGATGTGCGGATGCACGCCTCGCCGCTCGACACGGCCGCGTACGTCCTGGGGGCGGTGTCGCTCTCGGCGATGATGATGATCGCCGCCGGCTCGATTCTGGGCGGGTCTCATCCCGTTGGGCTCGCCGTCCGGCTGTGGCTGTTCGCCGCGGTATATCTCACGCTGGCGCGGCTCGTGCTCGGCTCGGTTCGACTCCAGGCCGTCCGCAACGAGGCCTTGGCGACGCCGGCGTTGATCGTCGGGGCCGGGATCGTCGGCGAGCGCCTGGTCACGCGGTTCAACGCCGACCGGAACTACGGCATCCGACCGGTTGGTTTCCTCGATTCCGACCCGATGCCGAGGGCCGGCTATACGCCCGCTTCCGCGGTACCGGTTCTCGGAGGGCTCGACAACCTGGCCGAGGCGATCCGCCACACGGGAGCACGGCGGGTGATCCTCGCCTTCTCCTCCGAACCCGACCACGTGCTCGTCGAGAAGGTCAGGGAGTGCGAGCGGCTCGGAATCGAGGTATCGCTCGTGCCGCGACTGTTCGAGACGATCAACGACCGCGCCGTCCTCGATCACATCGGTGGGCTGCCGCTGATCTCGCTGCGTCCGACCAACCCCCGGGGATGGCAGTTCGCGATCAAGCATGCGATCGACCGGAGCTTCGCGCTGCTGGCGCTGGCCGTGCTCGCGCCACTGATGGCCGCGATCGCGATTGGCGTGCGGCTCAGCTCTCCCGGACCCATCCTGTTCCGCCAGCGCCGCGTCGGGCGCGACGGGCGCGTGTTCGACGTGCTCAAGTTCCGCACGATGCGCGAGCCCGCCAGCGACCGGGACGACGGCTTCGAGCTGCCCGACGGATGCGCTCCCGGCGGCGTCGAGGGCGAAGATCGCCGGACGCAGTTCGGCGGCTGGCTCCGGCGGGCCTCGCTTGACGAGATCCCCCAGTTCATCAACGTCTTGCGCGGCGACATGAGCATCGTCGGGCCTCGTCCCGAGCGCCCGGAATTCGCCGAGCGGTTCGGCGAGGAGGTCGACCGCTACGACGACCGCCTACGCGTGAAGTCGGGCATCACCGGCTGGGCCCAGGTGAACGGGCTGCGCGGTCAGACCTCGATCGCCGACCGGGTCGAGTGGGACAACTACTACATCCGCAACTGGTCCCTCGGGCTCGACCTGAAGATCATGATGCTCACGGTCGGCGAAGTCGTACGCCTCCGGGATAGCCAGAAGGCCCGCAAGCACGCCGCCGATCCGGCGCACCCGCGCAGCTCGTAGAGCATCACGGGTAAGGGCGTCATAGCTCGCCCGCGACGCACCGGATGCCGACGACCGTCGGGCCGGACTCCATAACCACGGTTTTCTCGCGAGCCCTCCTAAAGACGGGCTCTTTCTCCCATTCCGCCGACCGCGCTTTGCACATATTTCCGCGGCGAATTCCTCACATCTTTGCGAGCCCGCGCCAGCTCTGTGTCGGGTAGGCCAGGTTACCGGTGAGTTGCCCAGGGACGGTTCGCATCGGACCCCGCACGCGTCATTGCGACGGTGGTTCAGCGCGAGCCGCAGCCGGCCATCGCCGTTCCTGCCGGCCGAGTGATCTCCATGCGCCGATACTCGATTCCGGTACTGGCTCTGATTGCCTCGCTCGCACTCGGAGCCGCGCCCGCGCCCGCCATGCGCACTCATTCCGCGCGTCGCGCCCCAGCGCTCAAGCGATCGGGCCAAACGCTGCACTGGAGCTCTTTGCCCGGCGTTCGCAGCTACCTGGTCGCCGCTATCGGCGCGCACCAGACTACGTTCCACGTGGTCAGGAGCACGCGGTTCACGCCCGCTCCGAGGCCCGGCCACACCGTCGCCTACGTGGTCAGGGCACGCGTTCACCACGCCCGGTGGTCACGCGCGGTGCGAATGAGCTGGCCCGCAGTCGGACGCACGAGCCAGGACCAGGCACGCCTGATGGTGTCGGTAGAGAACACGACCGGTTGGGGCGTGGACGAGATCTTCCGCAACGCCGGCGTTCGTTACGAGCGACTCGACGTGGGCGATGGCAGCGATCTCGATCTGGTGGCAAAGGCGCTGAGCGACGGGATCATCCCCCTCGTGCTCTACAACCCGGGCCCCACCGGGTCGCTGGAGGGTGTTCCCCCGGCCGTCGCCGGCGCCCAGGTCACCTCATTGGCGCGGCGGCTCGCGGCCCTGGCGGTGAGGTATCCGAGCTTGGCCAGGCTGAGCGCGATCGAGTTCGGGAACGAGGTCTATATCAACGAGAGCGCCGGCGAGTACGGCGAGCAATATGACGCGGCCCACCGGGCGCTTGCCGCGCTCGGTCTCTCCTCATGGAAGCTACTGGCCAACGCGACCGCCGTCTGTGGCAACTACCACGCCGAAGACTGGATTCCTACCATCATCCGTCACCTGTCAGGTGGCCCCGCCGAAGTGGACGGCTGGACCGTCCACCCGTACGGATCGATGAACACCGACCTGACACCGGACTGCCGCGGACCTCACGGTTTCGGCTGGCCCGATGTACGCGACTGGCACGAGATAGCCGTCACCCACGGGAGTTACGCGCCGTGGTATGTCACTGAGGTCGGACAGTGCATCAGCGCCGGCACGGCCTGTCCGACGGTGGTGAACCCTGCCACCCAGGCCGCCGATATGACGCGCTACCTGAACGCCGCCGCGAGCTATCCGTGGCTCGTGTATTTCAACTGGTACACGAGCTGCGACGACGGGTCGGGCGGCTACGGCCTGCTGGCGGAGAACTCGGCCCGCGTCTGCGGCGCGGACGGTCCGTCCGACCGCCGGCCGGCCTTCAATGCGTTGGCCCAGTGGATCGCCGCGCACGGCGAGGGATAGCTCTCACCCTTCGCCGTTGGCCGCGAGCCACTGCTCCAGCGCGGCGAACGCCGGCCGCTGATAATTGATCGGTTGGTTCAGGTTGGTCCCGTTGCTGAGCAGCCCGAACCATCCGCTGCTGTCGTCATAGGCCTGGTAGAAGATGAGCGCGGCGATCCATGGGTACCGGGCCGCCGTGCCGGTGCGCGCGTCGCCGCCCGCATCGGTGAGGTATTGGCGCATGTCGGCCGCCTGCGTGTAGTAAGGCGCCGAGCCGGCACCTTGCGGCATATCGGTGGCGCTGCCCATCGGGACGGGATCGTTGCAGCCGGTGCCGCCGAGGCACTGGCCGACCTCGGTGATGTACCAGGGCGCGTCGCTCCCGCCATTCACCGCGATGTTGTGGTAATCGACGACCGTGGGCCAGCCGAACCCCTGGCCGGGCGCACCACATCCGACGTCGGTGGTCATCGGACCATAGGGATGTACGGTCCAACCGTCGATGCCGGCCGCCCCGGCGGACTGGGCCGCGATGACCTGGTTGATCCAGGCCGGACTCGTGTAGGAGTTCACGCACGTGCCGAGGCCGTTGCCCACGGCGAGCAGCTTCCAGCTTCCGAGCCCGGCGGCAGCGAGCGCAGCGTGCGCGGCGTTGTACTGACGGCCGTAGGTGGTCGCGTTCTCCGCCGGCCCGCTCGTGCCCCAGTAAACCTCGTTGCCGAACTCGATCACGTGCATCTTGTTGAGGATCGGATAGGTCGCCGCCAGCGCGTCGAGCTTCTGGGCGAGGCTCACGATCTCCGTGGTCATGTTGCTGTCCGCATAACCCTCGAACAGCACGAGCGGAGTGATCCCGTTGCGCAGCGCGGTGCAGACGTAGTCCGCTCCGTCACACGTGCCCGTGTCCTGACCACGGTCGACGTCCTCACGGGTGTAGGTAATTCCTAACTGGCTGAAGAGCGAGGCCGAGTGGAAAGGCGCGTAGTTGTAGTTGCCGAGGTCCATCACCCCCACCTTGAGCTTGCCGGTGACCGGAGCCGGAGACGACTGCCCGGCGGCTGGCGGAGCGGTGGGTGGCGCCGGCGGTGATGGGCTCCCCGCTTTGGGACTACCGCCTCCGGAGCCTCCACCGGTGCGGTGTAGCGGCCCATTCATCTGCCGGTATGTGATCGAGACGAGTTTGGACCAGGGCGCCGAGCGGAGGTCCGCGCGTACGCGGAAGCTGACGGTGCGGCGCGGACGTCGGCGCGGGCTGAACGTCACGCCGCGAACGACCCGGTATGCGACGTTACGGCTGACGGTAACCGCAACGACATACCGCGAGACTCCGGGAACACGTGTCCAACGTAACTTGCCGTTGCGCACAGTGAGCACTGTGCGCTTTGCCGCGAATGTGGCCGGCCGCGCGGTATCCGCCGGTCGTGATGAGGCGGTCGCGATCGCGTCGCCTCCGCCCAGGAATGCGATCGTCACAAGCATCCATAGCCCGACGGCGTGCCGCGCGGGCAATTCGAGAGAGCGCGTCAGTAATCGCGGCCGCACGCGAGCCGTACGGCCAGCCTTCGTCTGCTTCATTACAGTGACCGGGAGACGGAGCTTGTGCCGCCGCGATCCCCGTCACGGGGACGGCGCTAGTTTGATGCGGCCTTGCGTGTGAGGACGAACGACCTGCTGGTTCTCTGATCGGCACCGTGTCTCACTGCTTTAACCCGCGCTGGGCGCGTGGCCGAACGCACGGTTAACGCCCCGGGTCGGGTTCGTCTTCAGCCGCCGAGCTGGTCCACGAAGTCGTGGAGCACCGCCCACGCGGGCTTGTGGGACAGGTCGGGGCGCAGCAGGCCGAACCAGGCCTCGCGATCGTCAGCCGGGCTCGGCGCGTTGTCGCGCAGGTCATAGACGAACACCGCGCGCACATAGGAGCGCCAGGTCGTCACCGCGTCGTGGAGGAACTCGTCGAGGTACTGAGCCTGCGTGGCCTCGGTAACGCATCCCGACGTTCCCGAGCACGTCGACCAGCCGATCTCGGTCACCCACAAGGGCTTGTCGCCATCTCCGCGGGCCGCGAGCTCTGCGTGCACTTGCTCGAGTCGAGCCGGCTCGTTGTCGGTGTCGCCGCCCGGCGTGTACACATCGGGGTCCCCGCCGTAGGGATGAACGGAGACCGCATCGAAATAGTGACCCAGGTCGGGGACGGCCGCATACATGCGGGCGATCCAGTCTTCCCGTTGGCCGGTCAGCGTGTGAAACGAGGTGTCCGCGCCGATCAGAAACCGGACGCTCGGGTTGACTGACCGCCCGGCACCTGCGGCGGCGACGACCATCCGGGCGTAGGTCGCGGGATCCCGATTGCAGTCGGCATCCCACGGCTCGTTCCAGAGCTCATACCAGACCAGCGGTCGCTCGGGGAGGGCGGGGTTCTCGCGCCAGAACTCTCCTCCCGGTCCGTACCGCTCGACGGCCGCGGCAGTGAAAGAGGCGTAAGAGGCGGCGTTTGCGGGCAGGCATCCCTCGCCGGGCGCAGCCCAGCTTGGCGCGTCGTCGAGGATCGGCAAGACCATCAGGCCGGTCTCGGTCGCGGTCCGGACGACAGCGTCGTAGTTGCTCCAGTCGTATTGGTTCTCGTGCGGCTCGGTCAGGGCCCAGCTGAGGTCCTCGCGCACAGCGTGCACGCCCGTCTGGGCGGCGAGCACCGCTTCCTCGCACCGGTCGGAGCCCCGCTCGAGCCTGATGCTGGCGCTTATTCCGAGGAGGAGTGGCGATGATCCAGCGGGCTCTGGCGTAGCCGCCGGTGAGCAGCTCGCAGCGGCATGGGCGAACCGGCGATTTCCGACCGCCGCCGCCCGCCCGCCACGCGTGCTCTGGCCAGAGAAGGCGATGAACACGCCCACTGCCGCGACCGCGGCCAGGGCGCCCGTGGCGATGAGCCCGCGGCGGACGTCGCGCGCCAACCCGCGGTGGACGTCGCGCGGCAACCCGCGGCAAGCATCGCTCATCCCGGAGGGTGCAGTGCAGAGACCACGGACGCGATCGACTGATCGCGTCGGTAACGGATGACCCCGATGCCGAGACCCTGCTGACCCGGGGTCTCGATGAACTCGTCGGACGGGTAGATCGCGCTGACCAGCTTCCAGAACGCGGGCACGTCGCCGGCGGTACCGTGCTCGGGATCCTCGACCTCGCAGATGTCGTGGAACGCGATCAAGCCGCCGTCGCGCACGAACTCCCGGTAGTTGATGAAGTCCTGCCTGACGCCGCTCCACCCGTGATCGCCATCGATCAGCAGCAGGTCGATCTGCCGCCCGCCCAACTTCCGCCGCAGGCGCGCGACCGTCAACGGATGCGTGGTATCGCCGTCGACGACGTGCACGGCCTGTCCGGCAGGAGCCGCCCGACGGAGACGCCACCGGTTCTTCGCGTACAGGTCCATCACGACCAGCGTGTGCGGACGGAGCACCCGACTGAAGAGAACGCTCGTGCCCCCGTCGCGCGTGCCGATCTCACATACGACCGCGGAGCCATTCGCCTGAGCGAGGTCGAGCAGACCCTTGATCTCTGGCATGTGCTGCACAGGCCCGAGGCCGAAGTGAGCCTGAGCGAACGCGAAGCATTCCTCGACGCCGTTCGCGGACGCGGCCTGCTGTCGCTCGGCGCGGCGTCCAGACGGATCCAGCAGGTACCTGCCCAGTGCCACGAGATCCTCGCTGACGAGCTCAGCCACGTACGGGCTCGCCCGCACACCGGTGAGACTCGCCAGAGTCTCGACCGGCATCTTCGAGAGCTCACGCGCTCGCTGCCACACGGCGAGGTGCCTCGATCGTGTCGAGCAGGCCGTTCCAGCGCACGGCGTAATGCTCGAGGCTGTGATGTTCGGTCACCCACGCCCGCGCGCGGCCGACCACCGCCGCGATATCGGTCCTGCGCAGGTGCCCGAGCTTCGCCGCCAGGTCAGCTTCGCTGTGCTCGACGCACAGCACTTCGTACTCGGGAACGGCGCGCAGGAGCGACGCGACCGAACCCACCCGGGTGGTCAGCACCGGGACGCCGGCGGCGAGCGCTTCGAGCAATACGTAGCTGCACGCCTCGTACACGCTCGGCAGAAGCACGCAGTCCGCCGCGGCGTAGGCGACGGCGAGCTCATCCGTCGGCAGGGCGCCTAGGTGGAGCGCGCCCGACGCGCCTCGCGGGCCGGCGACGACCAGCCGGTAGCCGGCTCGCTGGCAGGCCGGCAGCATCAGACGGGCGCCCTTGCTTGCGTTCAGGCGCCCCGCGAACAGGGCCAGTCGCTCATCCGCCGGCAACCCGAGCCGTGCGCGAGCCTCGGCTCGGGGGCGTGGCGTGAACACTCCGACGTCGATGCCGTTCGGTATGACGGCATCAGCGCGAACGCGGTAGTGGCGCCAGACCTCCGCGGCGGTCGACTCCGACACGCACACCACTGTCGCGTGGCGGGCGGCCAGCGTCTCCGCGGCTCCGCCGCCTAAACGGCGGCGAAGGAGCTCGCGGCGCGGCAGCCCGTCGGCCTGCCGCTCGGCCGGGGCCAGCCGCGCGGCATCGGCGCGCGCCATCTCGGCCAACGTCCCGTGGAAGACATGGATCCGTGGCGTGGCGCTCGGAAATCCCCACCCGAAGATGCCGTTCGTCACCACCAGGTCGGCGACGGCAACACGATGATCGGTGGCGACCTGGCGTGACAGCCACAGCGAGCCCAGCCCCGGGCGATAGATCCACCGCCCCGGATCCCTTTCCGGCCAGATCGTGCCTACCCGGAGCCCACGTTCGCGCAGCACCGATGCGAGCAGGGCACAAGAGCGTTCGACGCCCCCGATGAAGCCGGGTGGGTGGCGGGAGACGATCACGGCCTCCGGGGGCGCTGCTCCCGCGCTGATCACAGAGGGCCAGTCTAGTGCCGGTCCATCGCGGGGCCGCGGTCCTAGAATCGCCCGCCCGTGGCGAACGTCTGCGCGCTCAACAACTACCCACTGCGGAAGATGTGGGAGCTGGCCGAGCAGGGGACGGTGCCGCGGCAGCACCTATGGGGCGTCGATGGGCTCGCGGCCGCGGGACACGCCGTGGCCATCGCGCCCTTCCACGAACCACACGAACGCCAGCTCCTCGACCGCGTCAGCGTGCGGAGCAGACGGCTCCTCGGGCACCTCGACCAGGAGGCCTATGCGTTGCGCCGATTGGGGGCCGCCGACGTCCTCTACTGCGCCGATCAGAACGGCCTGGCAGGCCTTGCCCTCGCTCGCGGCCTGCTACCCGAGGTACGGCTCATCTCGGTCGTGCATCA
>Ga0335081_10008810_pt1 | contig 16200 bp, 13 predicted proteins | sample Lox_Sample_35_FD_206713 | JGI IMG/M metagenome (GOLD analysis project Ga0335081, IMG submission 206713) | Soil microbial communities from Loxahatchee National Wildlife Refuge, Florida, United States - Lox_Sample_3.5 | ecosystem: Environmental > Terrestrial > Soil > Wetlands | place: USA... | reverse complement strand
CTCAAGAGAAGTCAACAACGATAAGCAAGGGATCGCAGATCCGCAATCCCCATCCTAAAGACCCGTGGACCTCAGCGTATAAACACGGGGCATGACGGTGGCGCTGATCGGGTCTTCCGTTCCCCCTTCTTGACGATCTTCATCTTCATGGCCTCACCTCCTCCTTCAATCCATCGTATTTTGCTCATTAAAATACTCTTTCTTGACCAACTCGAGGGCCACATTTTCGAAATAGTTTTTTTCACACGCGATCTTTCTGAAATCCCCCGACTGGGTGACGGAGCTGCCACGGCAGCCGCCGCCGCAGATCGGACGGTAAGCACAGGGCTGGCAGAAGGGATCGCGCCAGAGGTCGACCGTCATAAACTGGGTGTTCCGGTGATTGGTCTCCGGCTCACGAACATCTCCGATCATAAACTCCTTTCGCCCCACCAGCGCCGGGCATTTATAGATGCTTCCCCACGGATCGATCGTGTAGGTGTGTTCCCGGGTGGCGCAGCAGGGACCGATCGCGACATGGTCGGTCGTTTTGAAGCCCCTTTTACCGACTTCGTCATGCAACCATGCGATATCGGAAACCTTGATATCCGAAAAGGTGCAGGCATGGCCGGAGTCCATCGCATTGTTCAAGACGGGCAGCCGGTTGGTCGCTGCAAGAATCGGCTTAAACGTGATGTCCAGGATGTCGTCGGGGGTGAAGCCGAGCTTGACCAACAGATCCAGCAGGCGGGGAATGCTGTCTTTTGTGGTTTCGTCAAAATTGCCCCCGATCGAAATGGGCGCCTTGCCCTTGAGGGCGAGAAGATTCTTGAGGATGACTTGAAAAGACCCCTTACCGTTTTTGTGGCGGCGCTTGGAATCGTGGGCCGTTTCATCTCCGTCGAGAGTCACCTTAACCCGCTTAAGGCCCAACGGGATCAGATCGTTGATGATTGCTTCGGTGAGAAGAACCCCGTTCGTGATGATGCTGATCCGGTGTTCGATTCCCCGTTCGCGGGCTAAATTATATAGTGAGCGGCTCAAGAATCGGGCAGCCTCTGGATTCAAGAGCGGCTCACCGCCGAAGAGGGTCAGGTGGAGACTCCGCGGACGAACCCTGTCGAGTGTCCGGCCAACCCAGGACGCCACACGCGAACAGGTCTCCACCCTCATAAACCCCTTCAGATCGATACCGTTTTCAAAACAATACGTGCACCCCAAGTTGCAGGCCGAGGTGGTCAGGATGATCAGGTCCAAAACGGCGTTGTCGAACTTCAGCCTCTGGAACCAGTACTCGAGCTCGCGGTCTTCATCCACCGCTTCATCCACCATGACCCCGAGTTCGCGAAGCACCTCCAGGTTGTTTCGCTCGGGCTCGGATAAGACACTCAAATCGGTCAGGCCTTCCGCCTTTTCCATCACATTCTTGAGCGGCTCATTGATCACCACCCGTGAATCGGAGAAGGTGTTAAAGACCAGATACTCACCCGACGCGGGGAAATTTGGAATCAGGACATTGAACTTGGAAAGCTTCATTGTCGATCCCGCCTCTTGTGCTCTTACAGAACCCGCTTACGGTTAAGAGCAAGACGCGTGCCTTAATTCGACAGGCCGACTTTCTGCTTCCGTGTATCGAATCATTTCTCCGGCCTCCGCCGGCTCAATTACATCACCTGAAAAACAACCGGATCGTTGGGATGGCATGGTTTTCAACGGGATGGGATTCAGACGAAGGATGATCCCGATCGGGATGTCGATGGTATTCGGATTATAAAAATTTCAGGAAAGCGACGGAATCATTGCCGGGGTTCTTATTGGAAGACACGACGCAAAACTCATCCGAACCGGTCCCAAATCCCTTCGTAAATTTATAAAAACCGCTTCTGTATATGGATTTGTGTCCTTGGCGACAAAAAACTGTCCGGACGGGACAAGATTCCATCTAATCGGAATGGTTATTTTCTACAATGCGGCCGTCAGGCCCGCCAAATAATTGATGCCGGGGGCCGGGAAACCCGGGACTTCCTGATATTTCTGGTCGAAAAGATTTTTGAGTTTGACGAAAAATCGGGTTTCATGAACCCCCCAGTAACTCCGGAAGAGATGGTAGGCGGCCGACAGGTCCACGCGCGTGTAACCCGGGCATCGACCCTGGAGCAGAGAGCCGTCCGGCAGTATAAAATCGGCCGAAATCGCCTGGCTTGATGCCATATTGATATCGAGATGGGCGACGAAGTTGGCCGTGGGCGCGTAAAGAAGGCCGATGTTTCCTATCTGTCTCGGACGAAAGGGAAGTTCCTCGTCCGTTGTCCTGTCTTTCGCGTCAAGATACGTGTAATTCGCCTTGGCCGTCAGGGTTGAAAGAAGCCGGACCTCGAGGCTTGATTCGACACCCTGCGTGCGGGCCTCCCCGATGTTGACGATGGTGGTCGGGCCGATCTGAATCAGATCCCGATAGTCAATCCTGAAATAGGCCGCATCCAGAAGCATCGTCTCACCGAAGACCTTCTGTTGAACACCGGCCTCCCAGCTCCGGCTTTTCTCCGGCTGGAGGTCCGGGTTTCCAACGGCGGGGAAGAACAACTCCTGGATGGTCGGGGCCCGAAATCCTGTGCCCCAGCTGGCCCTCAGTTTCGTCCCCGTGTTTTGAAAATCATACGCGGAAGAAACCTTGGGATTCGTCACGGTCCCGAAGCTTTGGTTGTCGTCCGTTCTCACCCCGGCTTGAAGGACGAATTGTTTTCCCCATTTGAACAAGTTCTGTAAATAATACCCCGTGTTGTCTCTGGATTGATTGACCGGAAGGGCCGTACCGAAATACTTGATTTCACTGTCCACTTCATCTCGTTGCCGGTCGAACCCGAATGAAAGCGTATCAGTGTCGCTCACCAGAACATTTTGCTGGAGGTCGACAATAACGGTGCGCGTATCGGTGTTTTCAAAATAATCGTCGGAATTTCCAGACGAGGGATCGGGCGGATTGTCCCAGTTTAACTTTGTGTCCACCGCCGCCACTTTCCAGGACAGCTCAAACCGTGGCGCGAGCCGGTCTTCATATTGGAGGGTATTGAAAAAGAATCGCTTCCGGATCTCATCGTTTTGGTCGAAAAACACCTGAACCGCGTCGGCCGTAACAGGAACCACATCGATCGCCAGTTCTTTGCTGTCGCTCTGGAGCCGCGAGATGAACTGAAGCCGACCGTTCTCGCGCACGGGAACCCCCACCTGTCCCGTAAAGGACGACGCCCCGAAACGGTCCCGATCGAACTGACCCTCGGTGTCGGTGCGCGCAAAGGTCAGCGCATAATCCATTTGAGATCGCTTCTCGCTCATCGAAACAGCTTCGCGAAACGTTCCTTCGTTCCCGACCTCTTGCGTGAAGGAGGATTCCGGCGGTCCTTGCGCCCCCTGGGTTTTTAGATTGACGACACCGCCCATCGCATCGGAGCCGTACAGAGCCGACTGGGCGCCTCGAACAACCTCGATCTGCCCGATCTGATCCATCATCAGGCCGCCCAAATACAGATCAAAGTCACCCCGAAAAGGTGAATTCAAACGTATGCCGTCCAGCATAATCAACGTTTGATTGGGGTTTGATCCGCGGAGGGTCAGCGCGGCCGATTCCCCCATCGTGCCCGACTCTTGAAGGCTCACGCCCGGGAGATCCCGCAAAACCTCCGGCGCGGACACGGGGTTCTGGGCCCCGATCTCGGGCCCGGACAACACCGTGACGGAACCCGACGATTCATCCGCCGGCTCCTCCAGACGGCTCGGTGTCGTGGCCGTCACGCCGAGTTGAATTTCGGGCCCGGCCGCGTTTTCGTCGGCCGAAACCGGAAGACCGGTCAGCGCGGACAGGATCAACCCGATGAGAAGGACAATGACCTTGCCGGAAGCAGAAAAGGGCGGATAAGGATTCACGGCGCCTCGGAGTTACTTTTCTCGTTTTGGGGATCGGCCGAGAAGCTTGAACTTTTTCATCTTATACTTCAGCGTGCTTACGGGTATCCCGAGGATACGGGCGGCGGCCCCTCGGCTCCACTTTTCTTTCTCCAGGGTTTTCAGGATCAAGTTCTCCTCAAAGGCCTCGACCGCCTTTTGAAACAACCCTTCCTTCTGATGCGCCCCTCGCAGGCCGCTGAGACTGTATTCGATCGGGATGTGCTCCGTCCGAAGTGTGTCTCCGTCGGAGAGCGCCACAAGCCGCTCGACCAGATTTTCCAACTCGCGGATATTGCCGGGCCAGTCGTAGGACGAGAGCATTTCGATCGCCGACGGGTTGACATGCGCAATATTTTTTTTAAACCGCCGATTGTATCGCTGAAGAAAAAATTCCACGAGCGCGGGAAGATCCGCAATCCGTTCCCGAAGCGGGGGAAGCTTGATCGGGATGACGTTCAGCCGGTAATACAAGTCTTCCCGGAAGGCCCCCTTTTGTACCGCAAGGGCCAGATCCACATTGGTGGCCGAAATCAGGCGGACATCGACCCGGATGGTTTTTGTGCCCCCCACCCGCTCGATCTCGCCTTCCTGGACGGCCCGCAGGAGCTTGCCCTGAAGCTCGAGCCTTAGACTTCCGACCTCATCCAAAAAAAGAGTCCCCCCGTCCGCCAATTCGAATTTTCCGATGTGCTGGCGATAGGCCCCGGTGAAGGATCCCCTTTCGTGACCGAACAGCGTGCTTTCGACCAGCGTTTCGGGAATCGCCGTAAGATCGACGGTGACAAAGGGGCGGTCGGCGAGGGCGCTCTGCTTATGGATGTACCGTGCGAGGAGTTGCTTTCCGGTGCCGCTCTCCCCCAAGATCAGGATGGTGGTCGGAAGCTTCGCCACGCGCTGCACCAGGTCGTCGATCTCCCGCATCCGCTTGGTCCGGCCGGCAATGAATTCGGCCCCCGACAGCTGTTCGACCTCGGACCGCAGGTATAAGAGTTCGCGTGCGTTCCGCTGCCGTTCCGCCACCTTCTCAATGAGGGCCAGAACCTCGTCATAGTCGAAGTCCTTCGTAATATAGTGATAGGCGCCCAGCTTCATGGCCTGCACCGCCGTACCCACTTCTTTTACGGCCGTGATCATGATCACTTCGATGTCCGAAAACCGGTCCTTGATCTGCCTGAGAATCTCCAGGCCGTTAAGATCGGGAAGCAGAATATCGAGCAGGACGATCTGAACCTCGTGCGCATGAATCAGCTGGAGCCCCGTATGACCGTTCGGGGCCTTGAGAACGTTGTAGTTCTTTTGAAGGATCGCTTCCAACGTGTCCCGGGTGCTTTCGTCGTCGTCGACGATCAGAACGGTGGGGCGTTTTGCATCCAAGGGAAGCGGCTCCTGGGAAAATGCGAAATTCGGCTCAAAGATATCCCATCATTCCTTACGGTGTCAATCTTTCTTCGGCTAGGCGATCCTCTGGGGATCGACATCCACCTCGAACCAGACCCGGGCTCGGTCCGATCCCGATCGAACGGCGCTCAAACCGGCCTGAAGCGCCTCGTGAAGGACACGGCTGTTCGGCGCTTTGATCAGGATCCGGCAGCGAAACTTTCCGTGCAGGCGCGGCTTAATTCCGGCGGCCGGTCCGAGGACTTGAAACGGAGGGTGGGGATCATCCGGACGTGCCGTCGGCCTCATCCCCTCCGCCAGCCGCTGGGCCACCGCCTGGGCTTTCGCCTCGCTCAGAGACTTCACGGTTACGACCGCAAGGCGAGCAAAGGGCGGATAGCCCAAGGCCTTTCGCTGAGCAAGTTCTTTCTCGTAAAACGCTCCCGGCTCTCCGGCCGCGGCCCAGGCGATCGCCTCATGATCGGGATGCCGGGTCTGGAGAAGCACCTCGCCGCCGGCCGAAAAATTCAGGATCCGTCGGATCAGTTGAAACGTCTGTTCACCGGCCCGGAAATCCGGCAGATGAAATGCTCCGTCCGCCTGCAACAGACCGATCAGACCAGGCCGGGCCATGCGGGGGCCGTTGAGCAGGAGCTGCGTCCCGATCACCAGGTCGATCTGGTCCCGATTCAGCCGCTCGATCGCGGCCGACGCCTCGCTCAGACGCACCGTGTCCCGGTCCAGCCGCGCGATCCTCGCGGACGGAAACCGCGACTTGAAAAATTCCTCGGCCTGTTCGGTCCCGGCGCCGACGATCTCCAAACGGGTTCCACGGCATTCAAGACAGGCCGCGGGCGGGTCGGAAACCGTTCCACAGTAATGACAGGTCAGTTGCCGCCTCCGCTTGGAGTAGGGCATCGCCACCTGGCAACGAGGGCACCGGACCACGGCGCCGCAGTCCCGACAGCACAGCGCCCCTCCAAACCCCCGACGGTTCAGAAGCAGCACAACCGGCTCCTTTTTTTCGAGCCGGCCGGCCACGGCCGAGAGAAGGTCGTCCGAGACAAAGGTCCCGGGCGACTCGCCCGCCAGGCCGATGATTCTCACTACGGGACGGACCGCGTGTCCGGACCCCGGTCCGTCCAATGGGACGGACCGGTACTTCCCGTTCCGGATATTGGCGTACGTCTCGATCGACGGCGACGTGCTGGTCAGAAGCACGAGCGCGCCGTCATGCGCGCCCCGCAGGACCGCCACGTCGCGCGCATGGTACCTCGGCGCCTCCGGCTGCTTGTAGGCCGGATCCTGCTCTTCTTCCACCACGATCAGGCCCGGATTCAAAACCGGAGCAAACACGGCGAGACGCGTCCCGATCACGATCGAACCGGCGCCTTGACGAACCCGCTCCCATTGCGCCCGACGCTCGCGGTCCGAAAGCCCGCTATGGAGTATCCCGACGATGCCGTCGATCCGGCCCTTCAGCCGCTCGGCCCAATCGGAAACACGGTCGATTTCGGGCACGAGCAGGATCACGGACCGGTTTCGGCGCCTCGTGGCCGTAATGAGGGCCATGACCTCCGGCCGGGACCGCTCCGCTGCGCCCTCAAGACAAACCGCCGCAAACCGGCCGGAGCCGGCGGCCTGATAGAGATCTTCCGGCAGAGACGTCCCCGCGGGCATCGGACCGTCGCAAGGCTTGAAGTCCGCGACGGATCTGGAAAGAGGAGGGTTCGATGAACGGGGACGCGGCAAGACGTTGGTCTCCTCGACCCAGCCTTTTCGGACAAGAACGGAAAGCGGTCCGGATAATCGCGCCGCGCCGCTTTGAGCGGTTTGGACATCCGCCGTCGTTCGCCGCAACAGGGTCTCAAGCCTCATTCCTCGAGGAACGCGTTCCAGTATGGCTAAAAGCCGTCGGTCCCCTTTCGGAGAGGGCCCCGAAACGGCTTTTCGGCCCGCCGGGGTAATCCGAAAATGCCGCCCGATCTTTATCTCCAGGCCCGGCGGGAGGATGGTCTTCATCGCCGTACCCAACCCCGTCACGTAGTATTCCGAAAGCCAACGGGCCAGCGCCATCATCGATCGATCCAGCAGCGGGCCTGAATCGAGAAGACGCAGGATCGGCTTCACGTGGGCCACGTCGGCCCGATGGAGGCGGCGGATGACGATCCCGGTCCGCCATCGGTTCCGAAACGGAACCAGCACGCGCATGCCGGGTTCAATCCGATCGCGGAAATTCTCCGGAATGAGATAATGGAAGACCCGGTCGAGGTGTTCGAGCAACGCCACCGCGGCGATGGACGGAGCCTCCCGGGGTGCGACTTCGCGATTCATCATGGCCGGATTCTAACAACTCTTCCGAACAAACACAATCGGGAATGCCGGCGGGTTGCTTTTCGATCGCGGGGATGGTAGAGTGCGGGCATTTTGAAGCGAAGGAGGATCGCCGGATGCGTTATCGATTTTGGGTCGGCGTGATGGGCGCCGGGTTGATCATCGGGTCCGCGCTCGCCGATGAGCTGGCCTCCGTGAATGGAACGCCCATCACCACGGAGGCGCTCAGGCAAAAACTGGCCGAGCCGCCCGCCCCTCTGAAGGAATCGATCCATTCGCCGGAAGGCCGCCGGGAAATCCTGGACATCCTGATTACACGGGAGTTGCTGTACCAAGAAGCCGTCAAGCGTCATCTTGAAAAGGAGCGTGTGATTCAGGCCAAGATGGCCGAGGCCCGCCGCTCGGTTCTGGTCGAAGCGATGATGGATCGGTTGACGGCGCGGATGACTGCGGGGAATACCCTCAAAGATTATTATGCGTCACACCGAAACGAGTTCCGAGAAATCCGGGCCAGCCACATCCTGGTCGAGAAGGAGGAGGAGGCCCGAAATCTCAAGCAACAACTGAATGCCGGGGCGGATTTCGCGGAACTGGCGCGAAAGTTTTCGCAAGACGCGCGATCCGGCCCGACCGGAGGGGATCTGGGCTATTTCACGAAAGGGCGGATGATTCCCGAGATCGCGAACGCCGCCTTCCGCCTGCGGGTGAACGAGATCAGCGAGCCGGTCAAATCATACTACGGATACCATCTGATCAAGGTGACCGACGCGCCCGAAGCCAAACGATTTGAGGAACTGCCGACCCCGGTCTTGGAGGAAATCAAACGGGCCGTCCTGCAGGAGGAGATCCAGGCCCTCCGTGCTGCGAATAACGTGACGGTCAACACGGACCGACTCGAACAACTCCGATGACCATCGGCCCGCGCGCCGCTACTTGGGCGCGCCTTGAACCGCGGCCGCTTTGCTCCAGTTGACGGGAATGCTGTGGTACTCGTTGTTCTTCTGGTAGCGCAGCTGCCCGTGATGTTTTCCGTACTCGTACAGGTCGCGGGTCAGCCGCACATCCGCCAGGCAGTAGCTTTTGAGCTTTTCCATATCCCCTTCCCGGAAGTAGCGGATCGCATCCAGTCCGTGTCCCGTCTTTCCCTCGCCGAGCGTCGCCTTGACGAGGGTGTCGAGGCTCAGCCGGTGGCCGAGGAACCGCTCGACCTCTTCCATGATATCCAGCGTTGGAAGGTTCTTGAGGCTCCGCTTGAGGTAAGGCTCCAGCACCAAGTAGTCAAACCGCTTGACGTTGAATCCGACCACCAGGCCCGCGTCTTCGAGGATCCCGCGAAGGGACGGGGTCTCCCATTCGGTGAACGTTCGGAAGAGGTCCTGGTGATAGGAATAGATGCCCACCACGGAGACCCGGAGCAGGTGAAGGTTTCCCCTCCCGCCCACTTCATCGAAGGTCTTCTGCGTCTCCAGATCCAATACAATCACGTCGCCCATGATTCTCCTTTCCCCGTTGGAATCCGCCTTTACTTTCCTCCGGAAGGTTTCAGCGTGATTTTATGAGCGATGTACTTGCTGCCTTCCAAGGCGTACTCGATATCGACCGCCTCGCCGGCCTTAATATCCCCGAGACGTTTCTTTTCATTCCCGGCGGTGATCGCGGTGCCGTCGGTCACGGCGAACTTGATGCGGCCGCCCGACTGGGGATTTTTCACGATCATCTGATGTTCGGCGGCGTCGACCTTTACCACCTGTCCGGAATAGGGGATGTCGGCACTCAGCGCCGGCGTCCTGAGGATCAGGACCGCAACAACCGCCGAGCCGATCAGAAAAGACGCGGCGACGGTGGAAATTCGAGACTGATTTTTCATGGACACTCCCTCCTGTCGTAGGGTTACGATGGGGTCATCATATCAAAGGTGCCAGGGATGGAGCAAGCGAAGAGGCTCATCTTCCTTTGATGAAGGGATCGGGGCATGCTACATTTTGGGATCGAGCTCGATCAGGCCTTTCCGGATGGCATGAATCGCGGCCTGCGTGCGGTCGTAGACATGGAGCTTGTGGAAGATGTTCCGGACGTGGTTCTTGACCGTCTTCTCGCTCAGCTCAAGTGCGTTCGCGATCTCCTTGTTTGTCTTGCCCTGCGCCACCAGCTTGAGAACCGTGATCTCGCGGTCCGTCAGGCCGTGTTCGAGGCGCCCCGGCCTTCGTCCCTTGCCTTCGGCCAGGAGCGAAAACTCGTTTAAGATCTTGCTCGCCACGGACGGATGAATCAACGACTCCCCCTCGGCGATGGCCCGGATGGCCTTGACGATTTGGGCCGAGTCGGCGTCTTTGAGCAGGTAGCCGGTCGCCCCCGCCTTGACCAGATCGAAGATATACTCCTCCTCGGCATACATCGTGAGGACCACGACGCCGATGTGGGGGTTCTCCCGTTTGATCTCGCGGGTGGCCTCCACCCCGTTCATCCGGGGCATGCTGATGTCCATCAAGACCACGTCGGGAATCAGCTCGCGGGCTTTCTCGACCGCCTCCAAACCGTCCTTGGCGACCCCCACCACCTCGATTTCTTCCTTGGTCTTCAGGATGGCCGAGAGTCCTTCCCGAACCACCTGATGGTCATCGGCGATTAACACCCTGATCTTGCTCACGGAGGCGTCCCTCCTTCCCCAGGAGCGGGACCCGAAGCATGATCTTCGTTCCCTGCCCCAGTTTGGTATCGATCACGGCCGTCCCGCCCAAAAGCCGGGCCCGCTCCATGATTCCTTTCAGCCCGAACGAGGCCCACTTTTCCGGATGCGACGACACCGCATCCAGGTCGAAGCCGCGGCCGTTATCCGAGAGCGTCGTCTGGAGATCCGATAACCCGATCGTCAATTCCACTCCAACCCGCGTGGCCTTGGCGTGTCGCTGAACGTTCGACAACGCCTCTTGAATGATCCGAAACAGGAAGATCTTGACCCGGGAGGGGATGCGATGTTCATTCCCCCGGACCTTGAAATCGGTCTCGATCTGATACTGTTTCGAATACGTCTTCAGATAATTTCGGATCGCCGGCAGGAGCTCCATCCGGTCGAAATGCAAGGGGCGGAGATTAAAGACCACCTGACGCGCCTCTTCGATCGCGGCCTTCAAAAGGTCCCGCGTATCCAGAATCAACGCACGGCTCTGGGCCGGATCTTTCTCCAACAATTCGCCGCAGAGGTCCAGCTTGTAATTGAGCCCCACCAGCGTTTGAACCAGTCCGTCATGGATGTCCAGCGCGATCCGGGTTCGCTCTTCGGCGATGGCATGCTGGATCTCCCGCAGGTACAAGCCGTAGAGCGCCTGGTATTCGCGAAGGTGTTTCTCGATCTCCTCCTTGTCCTTGATGTGGGCCTCGATCAACTGCCACATCATCTTGGCGGTGGGCCCGCCGATCACGGCCACTTCCGGACGCTCGAGCTCCCGGAGGCTCCGTTCCACCTTCGGGTTGCCCGTCACATCGATGAGGAGATCCACTTTTTTTAGGCGGAGGAGCCGTTGGTAATCTCTTGTCGTCGGGATCGAGAGGCGTTTTGCGAGCAGGATCCCGGGCGCGCGGGGTTCCAGATCGGCCACGCCGACGATCTTGACCAGCGGATCGGGATGGAAGATTTCGATGAGAGAGGTCCCGCCGCGGCCGGCTCCGATAATGGCAACATGGGTTTTATTCATGGGGGCCGTGACTGAACGGGGTCGCGGTCGCAATCGTCGGACCGGCTCATACCGATGCTTTGGTGGAGGACCCGCCTTCCTTGACCGTAAGGGGGCGGGCGGCTCGATCACTCGAGTCGTTGGGTTCCCGATCCAGGAGACCCTTCAACTCGGACATGAACTGGTTCAAATCCTTGAACTCCCGGTAGACCGAGGCGAATCGCACGTAGGCCACCTGGTCCAAACGATACAGCTCGGCCATGACCGCTTCGCCGATCGCCCGACTGGGAATTTCGGTCTCGCCGTTTTCCTGCAACTTTTTCTCGATCCGCGTGGCGACGACATCCAGCGTATCCATGCTGATCGGCCGCTTTTCACACGCCTTCTTCAGGCCGGCGAGGATCTTTTGGCGATCGAGATGTTCCCGGCGGCCGTCTTTTTTGATCACCATCGGCGACATCTCCTCCACGCGCTCGTACGTCGTGAAGCGTCGCTCACACTTGAAGCATTCGCGCCGGCGCCGAATGACGGCGCCTTCCTGGCTCAGCCGGGAGTCGACCACCTTGTTATCGAGCGATTCGCAATGGGGGCATTTCATCGTGCTTCTCGGAGCTCAATCCTTCAGCGGGAACCGTCGGCAGAGTTGCTTCATCCGTCTGCGCGTTTCCCGGATCACGGTCTCGTCGTTTGGATGGGCCGTCACCCGATCGATCGCCTCCGCGATGATTCCCATCTCGCGCTCCTTCATCCCGCGCGTCGTAACGGCCGGCGTTCCAAGACGAACCCCGCTGGCGACGGCCGGCGGTTTTTCGTCGAAGGGAATGGCGTTTTTATTGACCGTGATGCCGGCCCGATCGAGCGCCGCTTCGGCCTCTTTTCCGGTCACATTCCGGTTCGATAGATCCACGAGCATGAGATGATTGTCCGTCCCTCCCGAAACGAGCCGGAAGCCGCGCTTGATCAGTCCCTCGGCCAGGGCCTGTGCGTTCGCCACGATCTGCCGCTGATAACCCCGGAAGGCCGGCGCCAGCGCTTCCTTAAAAGCCACGGCCTTGGCCGCGATGACGTGCATGAGCGGCCCGCCTTGAAGGCCGGGGAAGACGGCCTTGTCGATCGCTTTCGCAAATTGGTCCTTGCACATGACCATTCCGCCCCTCGGCCCCCGCAAGGTCTTCTGGGTCGTGGTCGTTACAAAATCCGCATAGGGAACCGGGCTGGGGTGCACGCCGGCCGCGACCAGTCCCGCGATATGGGCAATATCGGCCATCAGGAATGCGCCGCAGCGACCCGCAATTTCTCCAAGGCGTTTGAAATCGAAAACGCGGGGGTAGGCGCTGGCCCCGGTCACGATGATTCGCGGCCGGTGCTCATCGGCCAGGCGGGCGATCTCGTCGTAGTCGATGAGACCGGTTTCACGACGGACGCCGTAGAAGACCGGCCGATAGAGGCTGCCCGAAAAGTTCACCGGATGCCCGTGCGAGAGATGGCCTCCATGGGCCAGGCTCATCGAAAGAATCGTGTCGCCCGGCTTGAGCATGGCCAGGTAGACCGCCATGTTGGCCTGGGTCCCGGAATGGGGTTGAACGTTGACGTGTTCGACGCCGAACAGCTCTTTCGCGCGGCTGATCGCCAGGGATTCGGCCACGTCCACGAATTCGCATCCGCCGTAGTATCGTTTTCCGGGAAGGCCTTCGGCATATTTGTTCGTCAGAAGACTTCCTTGCGCTTCCAGAACGGCCTTGCTGGCGTAATTTTCGGAAGCGATCAGGATGATCTGTTCGCGTTCCCGTTTTTTCTCGCCCTGGATCGCGCGATAAATCTCGGGATCGGTTTTCTTCAATGCGGACATGGTTCCTTCACCTTTAACGGAGTTATCCCCGCACGACCTTCTTTTCGATCTCTTCGATCTTGGCCAGACGCCGGGCATGTCGCCCTCCGTCGAAACCGGTCGCCAGCCACAAACGTACGATCTCCAAAGCCGTCTTCTCGTCCAGCACGCGTTGTCCCAGGACAAGAATGTTCGCGTCGTTGTGGAGACGGCTGACTTTCGCCGTAAACGGGTCAAAACAGAGCGCCGCCCGCACACCGGGAAACTTGTTGGCCACGATGGACATGCCGATGCCCGTTCCGCAGATGAGAATGCCCCGCTGGATCTGACCTTCCGAAACGGCCCGCGCCACGGGAACGCCGTAGTCCGGGTAGTCGACCGAGTCGTGGTTGTTCGTACCGAAATCCGATACCGCCAGCCCTTGCTCCTTTAAGAAACGGGTGATCTTGTTTTTCAAATCCAAACCCGCATGATCGCTGGCAATGGCTACGTTGGTCTTGCCGTCCATCCAAAACCCCCGCAGGAAAGGAGTGTTATCATAGCCTACCGGTGGAATTCTGTCAAGGCGAGTCGTCGGGGGAAAAGACGCTAGATCGAGACCTCATCCGGCTCGTTTCGGCGGTCGCTGACCCGACGGTCGTGCTCTTGGGGGTTGAGGGGGATGACGACCGTGAAGGTGGACCCTTTTCCCGGTTGGGATTGCACGTCAATGTATCCGCGGTGGGCCTCAATGATCTGATGACAGGTCAACAGGCCGAGGCCGCTGCCTTCATGATGTTTGGTCGTGAAAAATGGATCAAAGAGTTTCGGGAGGTGCTCTTCCGCGATTCCGGACCCGGTGTCGATGACGGCCACCTCCAGTGCCGTTCGGTCGGACCCTTGCGAAACCCGACGGCTGCGGACCGTGATCGTTCCCCGTTCCGTGGCCTGGATCGCATTTAATAACAGGTTCATGAAGACCTGTTTCATGCGTTCCTGATCCATCCACCCGGTTGGAAGAGCGGGATCAAAATCTTTCTTGAAAACGTTCAGTTTCTTTTTGGCTTCCGGCACCAGAAGCGCGACCATGTCTTCCAAAAGCTCGTTCAGGTGCGTTTCCTGAAAATTATACTCCTCCTGCCCCGTGAACCGCGAGTATCGAAGCATCCGCGTAATGAGGTTGTGGATACGATCCAACTCCTCGCACACCCTTCGGTAGAACTGATCCCAATACTCCCTGTCCCGGGAACTCTCGTCATATTTTTGCGGGAGCATCTGGAGAAAAGCGCTCACCGCGGTCAAGGGATTGTTGATCTCGTGGGCCATTCCGGCCGCCAAGGTCCCGACCGCGGACAGCCGGTTGGCCCGGGCCATGCGCTTCGCGGTTTCAATCTTCTCGGCCTCGAGCCGCTCCCGTTCTCGAATCAAATAGTAGGTGTCGATCCCCTGGCGAATCGTGTTCCGCAGGTCGTCTTCGTTGTAGGGCTTGGTTACGTACCGATAAACGTTCCCTTCGTTGATCGCCTCAATCACGACATCCATATCGGAGTAGGCCGTCATTAACATGCGCACGGTGTCCGGATGGTGCTCTTTCACCTGCTTTAAGAGTTCGACCCCGGTGGTCTGCGGCATCCGCTGATCCGTCAAGATGACGGCGATTTCGTTTTCCCGCAGGATGCGTTGCGCGTCTTCCCCGTTCTGGGAGGTATGGATGGTAAAGTCTTCTTTGAACTGGAGGCGGAACGTTTCCAAAGCCAGCGGCTCATCGTCGACATAGAGGATGGGGAAGCGCAGGTACTCTTCTGTCCGCAACAACGGCTTCATCGCGCGTCTCCTTTACTCGATGCCGGTTCGGAAGAAATCCCGGCGGTCGGCGGGTTCGCCGGCTGACGTTTGGGGAGCGTGACGACAAACTCGGCGCCCTTTCCCTCTTCGCTGCTGACCTCGATCTTCCCGCCGTGGTTCTCGATGATCCGGTAGCTGACCGACAAACCCAGACCTGTGCCTTGACCCACCGCTTTGGTGGTGAAGAACGGCTCGAAGATCCGACCCAGATGATCTTTTTTTATCCCGGCCCCGTTATCGCGGACCGCGATATAAACCCGGTCCGCGTCTTCCCAGGAGCGTATCCAAATGTCGCCCTTTCCCGGAATGGCATGAATCGCGTTTTGAAGCAGGTTCATGAAGACCTGGTTGATCTGCCCCGGGATGATTTCAACCGCCTCCCGGATGCCGTAGTCACGGTGCAACGTGATCCGTTCCGCCATTTCGTGCTGGATCAGCTTAATCGTGGCCTCCAAGCCGTCTTGAACATCGACCCGCTTGGTGTGCTGTTCGTCTTTTCGGGCAAAGGTTTTAAGGTCCGTCACGATTCCCTCCGTACGGTCCAAGCCGGCCTTGACAATATTGAGGGATTGCTCGATGTCCTGAAGAAGTTTGTTGAACTGGAGCAGCACGTGACGTGTTTCCGGCTGCCGTTCCAGCGCGTCGCGCACCTGGCCCAGGTAACGTCGGAGATTGGAGAGGCTGCCCTTTGCGAAACTCACGGGATTGTTCACCTCATGCGCGATGCCGGCGACGAGCAGTCCCAGCGCCGCCATCTTTTCCGAATGGACGAGTTGGGTCTGGGTTTCTTGAAGCATCTTCAGGGTGCGTTCCAGTTCCTCACTCCTATTTTGGATCTCGCGTTCCAGACGACGAAGCTGTATCAACGACCGGATTTTGGCCTTAAGCTCCTGCGCGTTGAACGGTTTGGTCAGGTAGTCGTCCGCGCCGTACTCCAATCCTGAAATCTTTTCAGAGAGCTCGGCCTTCGCCGTCAGGAGGATGACCGGGATATGGCGGGTATGGGGATCCGCTTTGATCTCCCGACAGACCTGATAGCCGTCCTTGCCCGGCATCATGACGTCCGAAATGATGAGATCCGGATGGTGTCGGACGGCCAGATCAACGCCCTCGATCCCGTCCCGGGCCTGGATCAGATTGAACGCTTCCTGGAGTTGGAAGACGATGAAGCTTCGCATGTCGGCGTTGTCCTCGATTAAGAGAACGGTATGGTCCTTGGACTCCGACAAGGCCGGAGCCGGCATC
>Ga0335081_10008809_pt1 | contig 16201 bp, 12 predicted proteins | sample Lox_Sample_35_FD_206713 | JGI IMG/M metagenome (GOLD analysis project Ga0335081, IMG submission 206713) | Soil microbial communities from Loxahatchee National Wildlife Refuge, Florida, United States - Lox_Sample_3.5 | ecosystem: Environmental > Terrestrial > Soil > Wetlands | place: USA... | reverse complement strand
CTACAGCCTGCCGCGCCGCGAGGCCTCGTACCGCTGGTTCACGCGCTGGCTGCAGGGCACGGAAAACGCCGAGCCCGAAGCGCCGCTCATCCTTGCGTCCGCCGAGGAGCTGCAATGCACAGCGACCGGCCAGGTGAAGACCGAATTTCCGGGAGCGGCGGACGTTTTCTCCTTGAACCGGAAACTCGCGGCGCAACTCCGCGCGGAGCGCAAACCATCCCCGGAGAGCGTTCGCCGGCATGCGCGGGAATTGACGGCCTACGAAACGGCGTCCGGACCGGTGCCGGTGGCGCGATTCGGCCAGTTGGAACGCCCTGGCTACCGGGTCGAGAAACTGGTCTACGAAAGCGAAACCGGCATCTCGATTCCGGCGCTGGTGTTCGCTCCCAGTGGCGGTGAGGCCCGGAAGCCGGCGGTCGTCTTTGCCGACGCGGCAGGCAAGGGTGCGGCCGCGGCCGAGGCGGCGGAACTGGCGGCCAAAGGCTACCTCGTGCTCGCGCCCGACCTGCGGGGCTTCGGCGAAACCCAGCGTCCCATGGACCGCCGCGAAACCTTTGTCCGTAACTTCGGCGACTACCAGACCACGCTCACCGCTCTCCTGATCGGCAAGACGATGCCCGGAATGCGCGCTGCCGACCTGGTTCGCGCGGTGGATCTGCTGGCCACGCGCAGCGACGTCGATGCTTCCCGGATCGCCGTCACCGGCCGCGGCGCCGCCGCGATCCCTGCGCTATTGGCTGCGCTCTTCGACGATCGCATCCGCAGCCTGGCCCTCGACGGAATGCTGGCGTCGTACGAATCGGTGGTCAACGAGCGGATCCACCAGGGGATCGTAGACCAGGTCATTCCGTCGGCGTTGAAATACTTCGACCTGCCAGACTTGATCGCCGCCATCGCGCCTCGAAGAGTCGTCGTATTCAATTCGGTGAATCCCCTGGGACAGGAAATGACGCTGGGACGGATGCGGCAGGTCTACGCGGGCGCCGCGGCCGAGATCGCAGTGCGCAATCGCGAGGACCAGCCGTTCGTCCCGGTCCTCGACCGGTTTCTGAGATCGAATCAGTGAACGAGAGGCGTGAGACAATTGCCTTCCGGAGTTCACATGCGCTCCCTTTTGGTTCTTCTCACCTCGGCGGCGCTGGCCCTCGCGGCTGATGCCGACCTCATTCTTCACAACGGCAAGATCGTCACCGTGGACAGCCGGTTTACGATCCAGCAAGCGGTCGCCGTCCGTTCGGGGACCATCGTCGCCGTCGGCACGGACGCCGCGGTTCTCCAGGCGGAGCGCGGTCCGAAGACAGAGGTCGTCGATCTCCACGGCCGTACCGTGCTGCCGGGCCTCGTGGACGCGCACGTGCACGCGCTCGAAGCCGGCCTCAGCGAGTTTCGCGCCCCGCTCCCGCCGCTCGATTCCTACGCGGCCGTGCAGGAGTACATTCGCAAACAGGCGTTGCAGGTGCCCAAAGGCTCATGGATCCTGGTCCCGCGCACGTTTCCCACGAGGCTCAAAGAAATGCGCATGCCCACGCGCGACGTCCTCGATATCGACCAGGATCATCCTGTGCTCTTCGACGCCAGTTACGTGGTCATTCTGAACTCCTACGCGCTCCGGCTCTGCGGCATCGATCGCCGTACACCCAACCCACCCGGCGGCGAAATTGTAAAGGACGCCAATGGCGAGCCCAACGGCATCCTCAAGAACGCGCAGTCGCTCGTCAAGGGATTGGATCGCGCCGCACACTTTACCGAGGCCGAGAAGCTGGACGCCCTGGAGCAACAACTCAAACGCTACCTTGCCGCCGGCCTGACCACGGTCGGCGACCGGGCGGTCAACGCCGAGCAGATCGACCTCTACCAGAAACTGAAGGCTGCCGGCCGTCTGCCCATTCGCGCGGTCCTCACCTGGCGCCCCGATGGCGCGCAGCCCGCCGCCGCACTCCAGCAGCAGATCGAGTCCGCGCCCTACACCACCAACACCGGAGACTCCTGGCTCAAGTTCGGCACCTTCAAGCTCACGCTCGATGGCGGCATGACCATCGGCACCGCCTACCAGCGGTATCCGTACGGCCCCTTCGGCAAACAACTCTACGGCAAGACCGACCCCGATGACCGCGGCCAGCTCTTCATCCCGCCCGATAAACTCCTCGCCGTCATGCGCACGGCACGCAACCGCGGATGGCAGCTCACCACCCACGACCAGGGCGGCGGTGCCGTCGATACCTTCCTGGACACGCTGCAAGCGCTCGACCGCGAGAAGCCCATCGCGCCCACCCGCTCGCACCTGATGCACGCCAGCTTTCAGAGCCCGGAGGCGATCGCCCGCATGAAGAAGATGGGGATCCTCGCCGACGTGCAGGCAGCCTGGCTGTATCTGGACGCGCCCGCGCTCGAACAGGTCTTCGGTTATGAAGGAATGCGCTACTTCTATCCGCTCCGCTCTTACATCGATGCCGGGGTGATCATCGCCGCCGGAAGCGATCACATGATCGGTCACGACAAGAACACCGCCGTGAACCCGTACAACCCGTTTCTGAGCATGTGGACCGAGGTGACGCGGCTGACGAATCGCGGCAAAGTCATCCACCCCGAGGAACGGATCACGCGCGCCGAAGCGTTGAAATCGCACACCCTTTGGGCGGCTTGGCTACAGTTCGCCGAGAAGGAGCGCGGCTCGATCGAAGCCGGAAAGCTCGCCGACATGGTAGTCATCGACCGCGACTTCCTGACCTGCCCCGAAGCCCAGATCAAGGATATCCAACCCCTCATAGTCATCCTCAACGGGCGCATCGTGAGTGGCAAGCCGTAGGCTCATGCGCGCTGCGGTACGATGTTGCTGAGGTCGCAAAGCGATTTATGGAAGTAACCCGACGCAACTTTCTTCTTTCCGCCGCCCTGAGCGCGGTGGCTGCGGAAATCGACGCTCAGACGGGCATGCCGATGCGGACTCTGGGCCAAACCGGGCAGAAGGTTTCCTTGCTGGCATTCGGCGGGGGCAGCCGCTTTCTCGCCTACAAGGACCGCGAGAAGGGTCTGGCGGCGTTGGATCGGGCGCTGAAGGGCGGCATCAACTACGTCGATACCGCTGCCTCCTACGGCGACGGCCAGAGCGAGCAGTGGATCGGCGAGTTCCTGAAGACGCACAAGAAGGACTTCTTCCTGGTGACCAAGATCGGCGGCAATCGCAGCTACGACGATGCCATGCGGATCATCGAGCGCTCGCTGAAAAACCTCGGCGTCAACCAGGTGGACCTGATGCACATTCACGCGCTCGGCAACGAGCAGGACCTGGCGGCCATCGAAGCTCCCAACGGACAGCTCAAAGCAATGCAGCGGGCCAAAGAGCAGAAGATGACGCGTTTCATCGGCATTACCTGCCACGAGAACCCCCAAGTATTGAAGCAGGCTTTGACGCGTCACGATTTCGACTCCACCCAGATGGCTCTCAACATCGCGCAGATCGGCAATGCTGCGCCATCCAACAAGCCGGGCGAAGGCATGACCGGCGCGTCGGGCTTCGAAGCCGTGGCCATGCCGGTGGCAGTGCAGAAGAAGATGGGCCTGACGGCTATGAAAGTCTTCGCGCAGGAAAAGCTGATCGGACAAGCGCCGCCCGAAATGCTCCTTCGCTACGCCATGTCTCTGCCGGTGGCCGCGACTACGGTGGGCATGCCAGAGATCGCGCACCTCGACTTCAACCTCGCGGTCGCGAAGCGCTTCCAACCGCTTTCGCCAGCCGACATGAAGTCGCTTCCGGAAAGCGTCTCGACGAAAATGCGCGCCGCCATAGACCGCTTCTTCGCCGATCACGTGGACTGCTGACGAGCTACCGAACCGGCCGCTGCGCGAATTCCGCCATGGCCCGCACATTTTGCGCCGGCGTGCCTCTGGGAATCTCGCAGCCGGCGCCCACGATGTAAGCCGGACCCGCCGCACGCCGGCTTCTTGCAATCCGGCCGTCAGGCGCTGTTCGTACGGCCACACAAACTCGCGGTAGAGGCGCGGCCCGATGAGCGAAGCCGCCGGGTCGCCGATGCCGATGACGTCGGCGCCCGCTTCCACCGCTCCGGAGAGACCGCGCAAGTGATTTATGGCGCGCCGCCCGACCTGCACGAGCGCGTGGCCGAGGTGTTGGATTCGCTGCCTGACTGGCGGGCGCACCAAGACCGCCCGCGTCGGGCAAACCGCACCGTGGCCGGCTGCGGCCCAACCGCGAAACCGAGTGCTTCCTACGTCGTCATCGCTGCCGCCGTCAAGGGCGGGCTAGGATTTCGCGCGCCTGCGCTTAGCCTGCCAATGCACGATGACACAGAGGCATGCGATCACGATTAGAAAGAAAATCGCTCCAGTCCAGAACTCCATCAGTCTGAAGTCTAAGCGTGCCCCCTCGACCGCACAAGTCTACTTGAGTCGACAGGAATCCGCTTGCTAAAGGCTACGGCTGTTGACAAAGAAGCTCTTAGAACCCGCCGAATCCCGCGCCGGCTGTGAAGACCTTGGGCCGGGGCGGTTCCGCCTGAACTTCCCGCTCCGCCATCGCAAACTCGGCCTGCAGCATCGGTGATGCGGCCGCCCATGGAAGCCGGTCCGATGCTGCCGTACTCGAGGCGCTCGAACAGCGCGGAATTCAGATCGGCGCTCCACAGCCCAAGCGAAAACGAGGCGGCGGCCGCCAAAGCTCGACAGATCATCGATACCCCCTGCGGGTTGGTAGAGTACCATCTTTTCTTGAGCGCCAGCACCTGGTTTCGCAAGCGCCGGATGGCGCGATTCGCGCGCGAGTTCGCCATCAGCGCGGAGACCACCATATTAGATGTCGGCGGAGCGCCCGATACCTGGCATCTGCTCGGGGTGCGCCCGCGGGTCACGCTGCTCAACACTCCGCGCACGCGAGAGGAGATGTCGGCCGCGCCGGCCTGGGTGGCTGGGGACGGCCGCGCGCTCCCTTTCCGCGACGGCGCCTTCGATATCGTGTTCAGCAATTCGGTGATCGAGCACGTGGGCGATGCAGAAAGCCAGAGGCGATTCGCGCGCGAGGCGATGCGCGTCGGCCGGGCCTATTGGGTTCAGACCCCGAATCGCTGGTTTCCGGTCGAGCAACACTTGTTAACGCCGTTCGTGCACTGGCTCCCCAGAGCTGTGCAGCGGCGCGTCGTGCCGCGCTTCAGTGTCTGGCGCTTCGTGGTCAATCCGAGTCCCGACCGGCGGGAGTTCTACCTCCGGCACTACCTGGACGATGTCCGTCTCCTCGACGCCGCCGATCTGGCCGTGCTCTTCCCCGGCGCACGTCTCATCCGTGAGCGATTCCTGGGCTGGACCAAGTCTCTAATCGTCAGCTCCGGACCGTAAGCTCGATAATTTTTCAATCGAAAATCCCGACAGCGGCATCAAAATTTGCAGTTAGAATGTAGGCTTGAACCGGAGGAGGAAAGTCTTTACAAAGACCGGTTGATTGGTGTGCCCGCTCCCGGGCAACTCGCTACTGCCGTCGGTTACTAACGGGGATTCCTTATTTTCTGTGGAGAGTACCCAATGACAGTCGCTGGACGAAAAATTGTACTTGCAGCAAGCGACTCGGAATCGAGCGAATACCTGCGCAGCACCTGGCGCCAGATGTTGTTGGCCACTTTGCCGGCGCGCTACGCAAAATACATGGGTGCGGACTGGAGCAGCACCAACGATGTCGCATCCGACGGGCAGGCCAAGTATGTACCCAACGGCTTGCGCGTAGTAGAGGCGCTGCTGCTCAAGGATTTCCCCGCCGAGGAGATCGCGGTCTGTTATGCCGATCAGTTGGACCGCTTTGTCGGGGATGAGACGCGGGTCGTGGGGATTCACGCCCACACCCGCTTGGCATTACCTTTGCGACCGACGTCTACGCCGGACTTTACGGGCGGCAGTGCGAGCCAATCAATGCCGCCGAGTTTCGACGCCTGATCACGCATCCGGTGCTGCGCCGCCACAAGCACCACCTGAAACTGATCGTGGGCGGCCCGGGCTCCTGGCAGATCGAGCACAAGAATCTCCAGGACGAATGGCAGATCGACTGCATCGTGGATGGCGAGGCCGAAGACCTGGTGCGTCCGCTGTTTCAGGCCGCCGCCGCGGGCGCGGATATCCCGCGCAAGCTGGAAGGCCACAGTCCGGAGCTGGAGAGCATTCCGCCGATCCGCCACCGCTCGACGTTCGGTGTGGTGGAGATCACGCGTGGGTGCGGGCGGGGGTGCCAGTTCTGTTCGGTGGCGCTGCGCTCGGGGAAGAGCATTCCGCTGGAGCAGATCGTGGAGAACGTGCGCACGCAGGTGGCCGAGGGCGCCGACTCGATCATGCTGACGACGGAAGACCTGTTCCTCTACGAGCAGGGGCCGCGGTTCCAGACCAACGTGCCGGCACTCAAGCGGCTGTTCGAGTCGGTGGCCGCGGTGAACGGCGTGGAGTACGTCGGACTCACGCACGGCACGATCGCGCCGGCGGTGGTGAATCCGGCGGTGATCGAGGAGCTTTCGCCGGTGGCAGTGGGGATGAGCGTGAACCGGCACGAGGCCTCGACCCACCCCGACAAGCGCTACGCCATGATGTTCGTGGGCCTGGAGACGGGGTCGGTGCGGCTGTTTAAGCAGTTCATGAAGGGCAAGTCGTATCCGTTCCGTCCCGAGCAGTGGCCCGACGTGGTGCTCAAAGGCATGGAGACCATGAACCGGCACAACTGGTTCCCCATGTGCACGTTCATCCTGGGCTTGCCGGGCGAGAGGCCGGAGGATACCCGCGAATCGTTAGACCTGCTCTTCGCGCTCAAAGACGCGAAATGGTGCGTAATTCCGACGCTGTTCGTGCCGCTGGAGGACACCCGGCTGGAGAAGAAGAAGAGTGCGCGTGTGGTGGAGCTGACCGACCTTCAGTGGGAATTTTTCTTCACGTGCTGGCGCTACAACCTGGATTTCTTCCGCAAGAGTGCACGGGTTCAGTGGAAGTACAACCTGGGGATTCCGTTCTATTACTACCTGCTGGGAAGGCGCCTGTTCGGCGACGTGATGAAGTACCCGCTGCTGCGGCTGGGGCACTTTCCGGAGCGCTGGCTGCGGCGCCGCCTCTACCTGGATTTCAGCGGACGCGCGGCGCCGCGCTACCGGGTGCCGCACCACGTACACATTCCGGAGCACGGCGGACGGCCGGAACTGCCGATTCTGGAAGTCTGAGGCGCTGCGGGGAGATGCTGAAGCCTGTCTACGACGCGAGCTCGTAGAGGTATTCAACTTGTGAGCGGACCGCTCCGTCCAAGCCGAGCACTTTCGGGTTGGACGATTCGATGACCAGGTATTCGTCGGGCGCGTGGGCGCCGTTTCCGTGGCCGAGACCAAAGTGTCCCGCCGGGAGCTCGAGCGGCTCGCCTGTGAACACGTAGCCGGGCCAGGAGCCGGCGAGGCGCGGCCAGAAGACCGGATCGTAGCCGTTGCGCCGGTAGACGGCGGCCTGAGCTTTGACGAGGGTGGAATCGGCGGGAGTGGTGGTCGGGTCGTAGCCGCCGGTCATGTTGACTTCGATATCGCCGAATCCGCGTTTGGCCAGGTGCGCCTTGAGAGCGGCGAGGGCCCCCGCGGCGGTCATGTCGGGCACGAGGCGGAGATCGAGCTTGGCGACGGCACGGTGCGGGAGGATGGTCTTGCCGCCGGGGCCGGTGTATCCGCCGGCCAGGCCTTCGATGTTGACCGTGGGGCGGCCGGCGAGCAGCTCGAGCGACTCCAGGTAATCCACGTCGTGAACCCAGTGCTCGACGCCGGCCTGGCGCTTGGCGGCCTCCTCGCTGGTGCGCCGCGCGGCTTCGCGGATGAGCGCCTTTTCCTCGGAGTTGAGCGGACGCGCTTTTTCGGCGAAACCCTCGATTGCCGGCGTGTGGCCGTCCGGACCGACCAGGGTGGCCAAGGCTTGCACCAGATGCCAGGCTGGGCTATCGACACGGGCCTCCTGGCTGGAGTGGAGGTCCTGCTTGGGCCCGCGGTGCCAGCGTTCGCCGCTGGAGACGAGTTCCAGTTCGACGACACCTTTGGCTCCGAGATTGATGGTCACAGTGCCGTCGAGGGCTTGCATCGGCATGGGCATGTACACACCGGCGCACTTGCGGAGCGCGGGCAGGACCTCGGGCTTCCGGATCACTTGCGGGAAGTGCGGCGAGCCGATCTCTTCTTCGCCCTCGGCCACGAAGACGAGGTTCACCGGCAGTCGGCGGCCGGCGGCGCGGATGGCGTGAAGCGCGGCAAGCCAGGTGGCTTCGGGACCCTTCTGGTTCACGGCGCCGCGGCCTATCAGGACTTTGCCGAGACCGGGACGATCCACGAGGCGCGCCTCGAACGGGGGCGAGGACCATTCCGAGGGGTCGGCCTGCTTCACGTCGTACATGAAGTAAATGCCGTAGGTCCGCGGCGCGCCGGCATCGAGCACGGCGAAGACCCCCGGATGGCCGGCGGTCGGGACTTTGGCGACGTTGGCGAAGCCGGCATCGCGGAGTAGGCGCATCATGTGATCGCAACCTTCGTTCATGCCGCGGTTCTCGGCGGCGATCGAGGGCTGGCGGATCCAGTCCTGGAGCCGGCGCACGGATTCGTCGTGGCGCTTCTCGATCTCGGTCTGGATAGCTTTCAGGTCGGCCGGATCGGCGGCGGCGCGGCGGACGGCGGCGAGAGCCGAGGCGGCGAGAAAGGCACGGCGGGAGAACGATGGCATGTTTCCTCTGACGGCAACGAATATACGCGGTGGGGCCGCGGCCGGTCAAGAGGGCGGCGGGCCTACGGCCCTGGGCAGGTCGGGAACCTGCCCCACATGTACGATAGAGCAATGGCTCTTTCGGCGGGAATCCGGCTTGGTCCTTACGAAATCGTGGCGCCGCTGGGCGCGGGTGGGATGGGCGAGGTGTATCGCGCGCATGATACGCGGCTGGGACGCGACGTGGCGGTCAAGGTGCTGCCGGCGTCGTTCGCGGCGGACGCGGAGCGGCTGCGGCGGTTCGAGCAGGAAGCGCGCGCCACCGGGATGCTGAACCATCCGAACATCCTGGCGCTCTACGACGTGGGCACCTTCGAGCAATCGCCGTACTTGGTGACGGAGCTGCTCGAAGGGCGGACGCTGCGCGAGGAAATGCCCCTGCCGAAGAGGAAGGTGCTCGATTACGCGCGGCAGATCGCGAACGGCCTGGCCGCCGCGCACGCCAAGGGCGTGACGCATCGCGATCTCAAGCCGGACAATCTGTTCATCACCAGGGACGGGCGCGCGAAGATTCTGGACTTCGGACTGGCGAAGGTTGAGGCGGAAGTGCGTGACGCCGATTCGACGCGCACAGCGGCTACAACGCCGGGCATGGTGATGGGGACGGTTGGCTACACGTCGCCCGAACAGGCGCGCGGCGGACTGGCGGATCACCGGTCGGACATCTTCAGCTTCGGAGTCGTGCTGTACGAGATGCTGAGCGGTGCGCGGGCGTTCCAGCGCGATTCGGTGGTGGAGAGCCTGAACGCGATCCTCAAGGAAGATCCGCCGCCCCTGGCCGACCCGGCGCTGGATCGCGTGGTGCGCCGGTGCATGGAGAAATCGCCGGATCAGCGCTTTCAATCGGCGAGCGACCTGGCGTTCGCAATCGAGGCGCTGAGCGGGCCGATGTCGGCGGCGATACCGGCAGCCCAGGCCGGTGCGGCCGCTCCGGCGGCGCGCGGAAGAGGTAAACTCATCGCCGCCGCCGCCGCGGTGGTACTGGCGCTGGGGGGCGGTGCGGCGGCCGGCACGTGGTGGCAGGCGCGCCAGGACGCGCGGGCGCCGGTGTGGACTGGCGAACAGCTCACCGGCTCCGGAATCGCCTATGGGCCGCGCATCTCACCGGACGGCCGAACGCTGGCGTTCATCAGCGTCGAGGGGACGCAGAGCCAGGTGGCTATCATGCATCCGGGCTCGATCAACTGGACCGTGCTGACGCACGGCGCCGGCGAGATCGATCACGTGTGCTGGTCGCGCGACGGGACGAAGATCTATTTCGGACGCCGCGACGGTATCTACAGCATTCCCGCGCTGGGCGGCGACGAACGGCTGATGCTGGAGCACGCCAGTTTTCCCGAAGTTCTGCCGGACGGCAGCTTCCTAATGCATCGCACCGACGCGCAGGGTAGACAGCAGCTTCATCGCGTGCGGCCGGAGTCCGGGCAGATCGAGCCACTGGATGCGGAGGTGTTCGGGCGCACGCATGCACTGCCGGATGGCCGCCAAGTGGTGTTTGTCGGCAGGAAGCTGTCGGACGCGAAAGCGAAGATCGATGTGCAGGCGTTCGACCTGACGACGGGCGCGATGCGTCTGCTGGCGCCGGCGTTGCACTTCAGCTCGGGGGCCGCGGCGATCGCGCCGGGAGGCCGCAGCCTGTTCGTAGTTTTGAGCGCGGGCGACATCGGTCAGCTCGCCGAAATTGGGCTGGACGGAACGGTGTTGAAAAGGCTCGTGACGCTGAGCAAGCAGGTGTGGTACATAGACGCCGGGACCGATGGGAGAATCTACGTGGACCAGGTGGAACGGCCGTTCGACGTTCTGCGCTGCCCGGTGAGCGGCGGCGTGCCGGAACGGCTGGCGGAGACCGCGCTCGGAATGTCGGCCATGCCGCTGCCGGACGGCCGCGCGGTATTCAGTTCTTCGGTGGCCAATCACGCTGCAATCCTGGTGGCGCAAGCAGGCAAGAGCCCGACGCCCTTTGTAGAAACGGAAGCGGAGACACGCTCGCCGCTGGCCCTGTTGGGCAGGGACCGGGTGGTATTCAGGCTGAGGGCCGGGAACGGGTATATTGTTGCGATCTGCAACGCGGCGGACGGGCGGATTGTGCGGCGGCTGGAGGGGACGCGAGGCATTGACATGACCAGCATCGCGGGCTCGGCCGACGGCAAGACGATCTACTACACGTCGAACAGCGCGCTGTGGGCGATGCCGGCGGAAGGCGGCGAGGCGCGCCAGATCGGACTCGCGGCGATGGTGGCGGCGCATCCGAACGGGCAGGAATTGGTGTTGATGCGCCAGGTGGGCAGCGCGATGCGTCTCTTCCGGCTGCCGCTGAACGGCGGCGCGGAGCAGGAGATCCCGTGGGCAAGCCCGCTGGTGCTGAACGCCTCGCTCTCGCCGGCGGCGGTGCGCGCCGATGGACGGATCGCGGTCACGGTATTGCAGCCCGATTCGTGGTGGGACGAGCTGGGGGTGCTCGATCCGGCGACCGGGAAAGTTGACAAGCTGACCGTGCCGTATTCGGGCGACGCATTTCTGACGGCATGGACCGCGGACGGCAAGCTGATGGCGAGCGGACAGCAGATGCAGGGGTCGGTGTGGCGGTTTGAGACGAAGTAGGCGCGGCTGTCAGGGAGCGGTGGGCGCGGGCGGCATGACCCGCTCGGCCATGGCGAACTTCAGCGCGTCGATTCCCTGCCCCGTCACGCTCGATATCTCGAAGAACTCCAGCCCGCGTGCGCGGGCCAGGTCGCGGAGCGCCGCGATGCGCGCGCCATCCTGGGCCGCGTCGATTTTCGAGGCCACCAGGATCATGGGCTTGGCGGCGAGGTCCTGGCTGAAGCTGGCCAGCTCCTGCAGGATGATTTCGAAGTCGCGGACCGGGTCGCGGCCGGTGGCGTCGGAAACGTCTACCAGGTGTACGAGGAGGCGCGTGCGCTCGATGTGGCGCAGAAACTGAATTCCGAGACCAGCGCCAGTGTGAGCCCCTTCGATGAGACCCGGGATATCGGCGACGACAAACGATCGGAAATTGGGAAGCTGTACGACCCCGAGGTGAGGTTCGAGCGTGGTGAACGGATAATCGGCGATCTTGGGACGCGCCGCGGAGATGCGCGAGATCAGGGTGCTCTTGCCGGCGTTGGGGAAGCCGACCAGGCCGGCATCGGCGAGCAGCTTGAGTTCCAGGCGGAGACGCTTTTCCTCGCCGGGACGGCCGGGCTCGTGCTCGGTCGGAGCCTGGTGGGTAGAGGTGGCGAAGCGGGCATTGCCGCGTCCGCCGCGCCCGCCGCGGGCCACGGTGAAGGTCTCGCCGGGCTTGGTGAAATCGTAGAGGCGCTCGCCGGTCGCGTCGTCGTAGACCACGGTGCCGACGGGCACCTGGACTTCCCGGGATGCGCCGTCGGCGCCGGTGCGGTTGGAGCCTTCGCCGTGGCGCCCGCGTTCGGCCTTGTGCTCGGGATTGAAGCGGAATTGCAGGAGCGTGTTGGCGTGCTCGGTGGACGTGAGGATGACGTCGCCGCCGCGTCCGCCATCGCCGCCGCTGGGGCCGCCGCGGGGGACGTATTTCTCGCGCCGGAACGCAAGACAGCCGTTACCGCCGTCGCCGGCTTTCACCAGGATACGAACTTCGTCGATGAACAAAGCGGGGGACTACTCGGAGGGTACGATGTTGGCGAACTTGCCCATGCGGCCGCGATCTCTGAATTCCACCACGCCGGTCACTTTGGCGAACAGGGAATCGTCCTTGGCCCAGCCCACGTTGAGGCCGGGCTTGATTTTGGTGCCGCGCTGGCGCACGATGATGCTGCCGCCGGGAACGAGCTGGCCGCCGAACACCTTGACACCCAGGCGCTGGGAGTTGGAATCGCGGCCGTTTTTGGAGCTGCCTAAACCTTTTTTATGAGCCATAGGTCACCTATGCCAGGATCTCGCCGACCTGCAATTCGGTGTAGGCCTGGCGATGTCCAATGGTTTTTTTGTACTGCTTCTTGCGTTTGAATTTGAAGACCAGCACTTTGGGGGCGCGGTCGTTGCCGACGATGGTAGCCTTCACCCGCGCGTTGTCGCTGTGGATGAGATCGCCGCCGTCGCCGAATGTGGCCTTGGCGGGAAGCTCGATTTCGGAGCCGACGTCGCCGGCCAGTTTTTCGACGCGGATCACATCACCGGGCGTGACCCGATACTGCTTACCGCCTGTTTCGATAATCGCGTGCATGGCAAAACCTCAGGTTGTTAGCGGGATCAGCGCCAGGAGACCGTATCCGACCTGGACACCGGAGCACACGGAGTGCGTTGGAACCGCTGGAGTAAAGAACCAGTGTACTACAGGGGTGCGGAGGGATTCAAATCAAGGCGGCGCTCTCGCCGGGGGCCAGGGCGCGGGCTCCGCGCTCGGCGGCATGGGCCTGCATCGGCGGCGGCAGGGCGAGCATGAATTCGCGATAATCGGCCAGGGCGCGGCGGTAGTTTTCTTCGGCCGTGGCAACATCCCGGCGTGCGTCGTGCCATGTGCCGGCGTCCGCATTGTTCGCCGCTTCGGCTGTCAACGCCTTGGTGAGCCGCTCACCGGCAGTTTCCAGTTCCAGGAGCAGCAGCTCCATCTCGAGTTTTCTGACGGAAAGGTTAACCTTACCCGAAGCCGGCAGCTCGGCTCCGGTGTGTTGAAGAGATTCCACCAGCAACTGTTCGCGTCGCAGCGCACGGCGGCGGTCGTCGAGGCGGCGCGCCACCCTGTGGGCAAGAACAAGAGAACCGAAAACGCATGTTGCCGATATTTCAATCAACATCAAAGAATTCCCTCGCAATTTCATTTCTAATGCCAGGAATCTTTACATAATAGTCATGGCAGTACCGGGATAGTAATGGCGAGGATATGAACCGTCATGCTAGCTTTACGGCTCGAGAACGATGCGCTCTTCGGTGGCGGCCTCCACGGCGCGCCGCGTAAACGGCATCTGGTGGTAGCGGCCTGCCGCCCAATCGGCGAGCAGATCGCCGTAGTGCTTGCTGGAGGGGTCGCCGCTTTCGCCGGGGACGTTGGTCATAACGCTGCGGTCCCAGTCGCCGACGTCGAGGATCTCGCGCCAGCTTGCGCCGTTGGTCTGGCGGAAGTTGGCACCGCTGGTGGCGTTGACGGTATTGGCATCGCCGGGGCGGGCCACCGGGCCCAGTCGCCATGCGGCGTTGCCGGTGGGGTGCTCGAGGGTCAGCCGGTGGAGTTTGCCCCACTGCCAGCCCGCGGGATCGCTGCCGAATTGGGCGGCCGCGCGATCCAGGGCGGTTTCGAGCGCCTTCTGGACCTGATCGGGGGCGATATCTCCCTGCGGCAGGAGGCTGCTCCACATTTCGTAGATCAGCGCCGGGCGTGAATCCATGCGCAGGGCGCCGTCCCAGGCCTTGATCTCAGCGACGTATTCGGCGCCACGGGCGCCGGGGGCCTGCGTCCAGCGGGCGATCATTTTCTGGAAGCGGCGTGCGGCGAGCGATACCACGTCCTGCTGCATGGCGATGAAATCGGCGATATCGAACTTTCTGCCTGTGCCCAGCATCTCGCGGATGCGGTCGATTCGGTTGGGCACGGCCCAGCCGTCGTAACCGAGTTCGATGGAGTATCCCGGCGGCAGGATGTTGTGATTGGCGGTGGCGATGTAGTGCCGCGGCGGATTGAATTCGAAGGGCAGCTCGCCGCTCTTGCGGAAGCCCTGCCATTCGTACCGGCCCTCCGCGCCGGGGACGGGCAGAAGTCCGTGCCAGCCTTCGCGGATGGGGGTTAGGCCGCCGACCTGCCATCCAATGTTGCCCTTGACGTCGGCGTACACCAGATTTTCGCTGGGCACGCGGTAGCGATCCATGGCGGCGCGAAACTCCTGCCAGTTGGCGGCGCGGGCGAGCGCGATCCCGGCCAGGTAGCCCGCGGTGCCGGGCTCGCTTCCCACCCAGCGCAGTGCGTAGGCCAGGTGGCGCGCGGGGTCCTGGTAGATCACCGGGCCGTGGAGGGTGTAGCGCAGGGTAATGTTCTGCTCGGACTGGCCTTTTACGGCGAGCGTCTGGCGGGCGGTCTCGAACTTCTTCCAGGCGCCGCGATATCGGTACTCGTCGGGATTGTCCGGGTTGACGGTCTCGACATAAAGGTCCTGCTGGTCGGTGCCGACGATGGTGAACCCGAAGGCGATGTTTTCGTTGTGGCCGAGCGCGATGGCGGGGAGTGCCGGCTCACCGGAGCCGATCGCGTTCCAGCCGGGCGCCACCAGGTGCACGGTCTTGCGCAGCGACGGCAGTTGGACGGGCCGGTGCGGATCGTTGGCGAGCAAGGGGCGTCCGGTGACCGTCATGGTGCCATCGACGACCCAGTTGTTGCTTCCCTGCTCGGTGGTGAGGCGCACCGCGCCGGTGACTTCGCGATAGGCGCCCAGGATGTCGCTGGTGATCGCCGAAAGATCGAGTCCCGCTGGAACCTCAAGGGGAACGGCGGGCTCGAGGCGGATGCCGCGGGCGGCGCGCTCCAATCCCAGCCGCTGGATGTCGAGGGCATGCTGGACCTCGCCGTTCAGATTGCGCGTCATAGTGAGGCCGGCCAGGCGGCTCAGGCAATCCTCGGGCGCCCACAGGCCGGGCGCGTATCCGGCGAGGGCGAACTCGGCCGGCAATTGGCCGTGGAGTCCCTTGATGTAGGCGTTGATGCCGTCGGTGAAGGCGGCGACGATGGCGTGGGCATCGGAGCCGTAGGCCGCCCATTCGGCGTTCCAATCGCCGTGGAAATTCACGGCACGGGCGAGTTGGTCACGAGCGATTGCGCGCGGCCCGAGAATCTCGGCGAGCTTTCCCGTGCCGGCGCGGCGCCAGAGGTCGATCTGAAAGAGGCGGTCGGTGGCGGTGATGTAGCCCTGGGCGAAGAAGAGATCGTGGGCGTTGGCGGCGTAGATGTGGGGGACGCCCCAGCGGTCGCGGAGGATTTCGACCTGCGCCCCCAGGCCCGGGACGTGGATTTCGGCGGCGGATGCGAGCGCCGCACAGGCCAGAAGAAGAGCCGATGGACGAAACATCAGATCAAGATATCACGCGCCTTCGGTGCGGCCTAACGGATCGAGCGCGGCGGCGTAGCAACCCAGCTTCTTGAGCAGCGCGGCAGCCTGGCACTGCTCCTCCGGCGTCAGACCGGTCGAAGCGCGTTCCATGGCGGCAACGTGTTCCGCGAAGACTCTTTCGGCCAGCTCGCGTCCTTCGCCGGTGAGGTGCACGACCCGGGCGCGACGGTCTTCGCGGTCATTGGAGCGCTCCACCAAGCCGCGGCTTTCGAGCCGGTCCACGGCGGCGGTGATGGAGCCGCTGCTGAGGCGCACCAGCCTGCCGATCGTATTGACGGGCAGCGGCCCCTTATGGAGGAGCACTTCCAGGGCGGCGAAATCGGAGAAGCCGAGTCCAAAGGAGCGGACTTGGGCTTCGGCGTGGGCACGGAGCGCCGCGT
>Ga0335081_10008807_pt1 | contig 16202 bp, 18 predicted proteins | sample Lox_Sample_35_FD_206713 | JGI IMG/M metagenome (GOLD analysis project Ga0335081, IMG submission 206713) | Soil microbial communities from Loxahatchee National Wildlife Refuge, Florida, United States - Lox_Sample_3.5 | ecosystem: Environmental > Terrestrial > Soil > Wetlands | place: USA... | reverse complement strand
AGGAGATCGCCCGGGCCGCCGGGCAGCGGGCCGCCGCGGCCGAGGCGCGCGCGGACGCCACCCGGGCCGACGCTGAGCGGGCACGCGAGGAAGCGGCCCGGATGCTCGGCCAGGTACGCGCCGACGCGGCCCGGGAACGTGACGAGCTGCGCGAAGCCCTGCAAGCCCGCGTCCACGCCGCCGAGGCAGAGCTAACCCGCCGCGAGCGCGAGCACGACGCCGAGCTGGCCCGCGTCCAGGCCGCCGCCGACGCCCGCGCCACGGTGCTGGAGGAAGCACGGGCCGATCTGCGAGCCCGCGCCGAACGCGCCGAGCGCGAGCTCGACCAGGCGCGCGGCGAGCTCACGCGGCTGCGCCGCGGCGACGGACAGGACGAGAATGACGAGCGCCCAGCGTCCCGGCCCGCACGGCGGCGCCGTGGCGGGCAGGCATCCGGGACCGGGCAGCAGGAAGAAGGCTGACCCATGCCACGGCTGATGGCGGTATCACTGACCGAGCCCCAGGTACGCGCCCGCGCCAAGACCGTCACCCGGCGGGCCGGATGGCGCATGCTCCACGCCGGTGACCAGCTCACCCTGTGCCGTAAGGTGATGGGCCGCAAGGCCGGCGAGCCCCTGGAGCGGATCACCGCCGTCAAGGTGGTCTCGGTCCGGCGCGAGGCCCTGGACGCAATCACGGCGGCCGACGTCGCCGCCGAGGGATTCCCGCAGTGGACCCCGGCGGAGTTCGTCGCGTTCTTCTGCCGCACCCACCGCGGCTGCCACCCCGGTACCGAGATCACCCGCATCGAATGGCGCTACCTCGACTAACCGGCCTGTCAGGGCTGCCATCTTCATTTGACCCTGCGTCCGTGCCTCGCTGACCGGTCCCAGCGCGAACTGTCCGGCCAGCGAGGCACACTCACCATGAGACAGATGAGAGGACCGTCATGACCTGGAAGAAGCGCAGCACAAACGGTACAACCGTGCCCGGAAAGGGCATAACCGTGCCCCAGAGCGTGTACCTGCATCTGCAGGGCGCGTTCGCGCGGGACTGGGCCCGAATGTGCGTGGACATGGATCACGGCAGCCGCCACTTCCACCCCGGCGACCCGTTCATCGACGTGCTCCGGTGGCTGTGGCGCGGGGTCAAGCACGACGAGGCGTCTGGCCCGGCCCCGGCTCCCGTGTCCGGGGAAAGCTTCGCGTGCACGCTGCTGGCTGACCTGTTCGTCACCGTCAACGGCATCCTTGAGGAGCAGGAGCCGCCCGCGGCGCCGATGACGATCGAGGAGATGATCACCGGCCTGCGGGTCGCGGGCCTGGATGGTTACCTCGGCCCCGATGGGTACCGGCGGATCTGCGCGATGATCCGCGAGGACATCCCGGGGATGACCGGTTACACCGCTGAAGGCAGGCTCGCGTCTGAGATGGTGCCGCGGCAGGAACCACTGGCCGGGACATGGGACGCTCAGGCTGTGGTGACCTATAGCGGCAGGCCCCGGGACGACTGGGAAGGGGTGCAGAATCCGTACGGCGAGGTGACCATCACCGAGCCGGGGGATGTCCGGCGCGTATACACGCACTACCCGCCGCACCCGGACGACCCGGACCATCGTGAACTGATCTGGGGGTATATGGGAAGCAGCCCGCTAGCGACCGGGGCGTTGATCCTCAACGACGCGCTTGGTTACGGGACTCCCGGGACGATAGACGAGGCCGGGGTGATGCCGGGCGGCAGCCCGACGCCGATACTGCAGGCGTTCACTGAGGATGTCGTGGCGAAGTTCCCCCAGCAGGAAACCTGGCAGCTGACCCGCGCCGCGGTGCTGGACTGGGCCGAGACGTGGCGGGCCAGCAACGACAGCTAGCCGCAGCGAAGACTGACCGGCGGGCAGCGATGCGGCCACAGAGACGTTCAGATTCCGAACGTACGATCGGACGATGCGGGCATGGGTGGAAGTGCCGGGCGACCTCGCGGGCTGGGGTCCGCTGCGGATACTGCGCGGGCGCCTGGAGGACGACGGGTACCACACTGAGGAATACCGTCTGGCGGGCGGCGTCATGATCCAGCTGACCGGCAGCAGGCCCGCCGAGATGGCCGCCCCGCCTCAGTGGCAAGGCCAGCGAGCCTACCCGTGAATGAGGCGGTCGTACTGCGGTTACCAGGCCCGCTCAGCAGCCGAACGCCGCGCAGGTTGCCGGCGGCCTCCGCGTGGGTGGCCCGGAACGCCATACGTTTCCGCTACCGACGATTGCGGAGGTAACGCTCGATGTCCCATCCAGGCGTGATCGTCACCGAGCAAGCGGGATCGTTGCTGCCGACGTCGCGGCGATCAAAGTCGTCCTCGAAGTCGTCCTCGGCGTCCTCGGCGTCCGCGTCAGCGTCAGCGTCAGCGTCAGCGTCAGCGGCGGCCGCGGACATCCGCTGAAGCCTGTCGTCGCTGGCGATCCACCGGCTGAGCTCGTCGTCATCGCCGCGCTCTGCGGCCAGGCGCTCCCGGGCGATCTCTACCCGGTCAGCCGGGGAAACGGGCCGCGCCAGCGCGACCCCCGCCGCAGTCAAGATGCTCAGATCCAGGTCCCAGGCCCGCGCCGACCGCTGCTCCCACAGCGCGAACGCCTCCCCGACATGCACGGCCGCGCGTTCCAGGCTGAACCCTCGCACCATCATCAGATGGTTCAGCGCCTCGCTGCTGCGGCCCTGAATCTGGGCAAGCCCCCAATGTGTCGCGCCATGGCACGCCCCGCACAGGCAGATGAGCCTGCGTAGGGCCTGGACGCCGCGGGCGTCGTCGAAAAGCCATCGCTCATGGCATTCCATCCGTACACCGGCCTGCGGGTTAGCGGCACGCTTGCACGCCTCACAGCGGTTACCCGCACGCTCATAAACCATCCGGCGGGTCCGATCCCAGTCCACCGGCGCGATGCCCGTCCGTGCCGAGGTGAACCAGCACGAGGCCGGGATCATGTCAACGAACAAGCCAGACCCGAACGACCGGTCCTCGCCGGGCAGCAGATCCGGGAGCGCTGGCCGTGCCGCCCACCGGGCCAGGGCAGCGATACCGGGACGTGGCGCGTACCAGCGGCGGGCCGACTGATCCCATCGCGCGCCGAGACGCTTGGCCTCGTCCTTGTCCGCGAACGGCACATCGAGCCACAATCGCCCGGCTACTGCCCCGCCGTGCTCATCCTGGACCAGCCTCCAGCCATCGTCATTCCTCGCCGCGTTCCTTAAAAGGTTCCTCATACCAAGACGGTAAGAACGACCCCTGACAGTACGGGGCCTCCAGGCCTCTGCCGACACGCCTTGCGGCGCCTCTTTTTCTGTCGGCCGTGAAAGGTCAAAGACCAAGGTCAACCCCGCAGTGCTTTACGGTGCTATAGAGTGCAACCGCCGCACCGCACAAGGCCCATGCATCTATGATCTGACGGAGGACCCCTTTTCCAAGATCATCCGCCCCAGCGGGGCGGATGATCTTGACCTGGCAGGCGCGGAGGTGAGCACCCGGGTGAGCGTGAGTAAGGGCTACGATCCGGGCTACTTCCTCCGGTCGGTCGTGGCGGGCAAGGAGAATTACTACCTCGCGGCGGCCGAGGCGGGTATGGAACCGGCCGGGCATTGGGAGGGTAAGGGCCTGGAGGCGCTTGGCCTGAGGGCCGGGCAGGTCGTTGACCCGGACGTCCTGCGGGACTTGTTCACCAAGCGGCTGCATCCGCTGGCCCGGGACGATGCCGGTAAGCGGGTGGTTCTCGGCCGGGAGCCGACCGGCTTTAAGAAGCTGGAAGACCAGATCAAGGCCCGGGTCGCTGAGCTGAAGGCCGATGACCCGGACCAGTCGCCGGAACGTGAACGTGAGATCACGTTCATGGTCCGCAGCGAGATGGGCCGGGAGCACGTCAACTTCTATGACTTCGGGTTCGACACCCCTAAGTCGGCGGGCCTGCTTCAGGTGGGGTGGCTCGCCAGGGCCGCCGAGGCGCGGCAGGCCGGGGATACCGACCGGGCCGCGGAGTATGACGCGAAAGCCAACGAGATCGAGCAGGCGGTGATGGCGTCGGCGCGGACGATCGTCCGGCTTGCCGAACAGCACGTCTACGTCCGCACCGGGCATCACAGCGGCACGACGGGGGAATGGCGGGACACCGGCGGCCTGTCTGCTGCGGTGTTCGTGCATCACACTGCACGGACCGCTAAGGGTCAAGCCGTCGGGGACCCGCAGTTGCACGCACACGTCGCGTTCTGGGCCTACGCGCAGCGCGGCGACGGTGCAGACAGCACCTACCGCAGCATCGATGCTGCGGGCCTGTACCAGATGCAGGGCTACTATCAGGCGGTCGCCGAGCTGGAGATGGAGCAGCGGCTGCAGCGCATGGGGTACGAGCTGGTCCGCACCCCCAGCGGCGACTTTGAGATCGGCGGCCTGCACGACGAGAAGCTGATTAAAGCATTCAGCTCGCGGACGTCGGAGATCACCGAGGAACTGGCCCCTCACGTGCAGGCGTTCATTGCCCGGCATGGGCGGGCGCCGTCCCGCAGCACCCTGCACGCCATGCGGAAGAACGCGACGATGAAAACGCGGCAGCCGAAGGAGCACGCACCGGACCGTGCACGGCAGCATGCGGTATGGGACGCCAAATACCGGGCGGTGACGCTGGAAGCGCTCACAGAGATCCCGGTCACGGCAGCAGAGTATGCGCGGGCTGCTGCGGCGGTACCGGAGCTTGATGCAGCACAGCGTGCACACTGCACCGCAGTTGCGCTGGCGACATTGCAGCAGCGCCGCGCAACCTGGTCGTGGGCGCATCTGGCGATGGAAATCCGGCACACTCTCCCGGTGCTGCCCGGTGATACCGAGGCGGCGGATGTTGACGCCCTGGTCCTGGGCATGACCCGGGAGGCGCTGTCCTCCGGGAACGTGGTCCTGCTGAAACCGCCACCGGCGGTTGACATGCCCGGTGAGCGGGCCAGCGGGGAACCAGTCCACAGCAAGCCATCGGAGTTTTCCCGGTACGCGACCGTTGAGCACCTGCTCACCGAGGGCAAGCTCGTCGACGACGCGGCCCGCCCCGCCCCGGCGGTGCTGGAACCGGAGGCCGCGGCGCGGGCGGTCGGCAGCGACCTGGCCAAGGTGGAGGCAGAACGGGAACGCCTCGCCAGCGACACCGGCGCCGAGACGGAAGCACCGGAGTCCCTGTCGGCGACCGGCCTGACCAACGATCAGGCGCTGGCCTTGTACGGGCTGCTCCGGTCTGAGAAGGCCGGGAACGTCCTCGTCGGCGCCGCCGGCACCGGCAAGTCACACGTCGTTGCCCGGCTGGCGGACATCATCCGTGAGCAGGCCGGCCGGCGGGTCATCGGCGTCACCGTGTCGGAGAACGCGGCCCGGGTGCTGCGGACCGAAGGCCTCGACAACGCGTACAACATCGCGGATTTCCTCGGCTATGTCGAAGGCTCCTCCGACGAACGGCGCGGCCACCGGCGCCTCGATGAGGGTGACTGGCTGGTCGTGGACGAGGCCGGCACCACCGACACCGCCACCCTCGCCGAGCTCAACGAGGTGGTGAAACGCCGCGGCGCGCGGCTGCTGCTCACCGGTGACCCGTACGGGCAGCTCGGCGCTGTCGGCGCCGGCGGCGCCATGCGCCTCATCGCCGACGAACACGGTTACCTCGAGCTGCACGAGGTCAAGCGGTTCGCGGAGCCATGGGAGGGACCCGCGTCGCTGCGGGTCCGGGCCGGCGACGCGACCGCCGTCCGCGAGTACATCGACCGGGGCCGCATCCTCGAAGGCACCGAAGAGGACGTCACGGCCCGCCTGGTGAAGCAGTACACCGGCAGCCTGGTCGCCGGCCGGAACCCGCTGCTCATCACCGACGCGAATAGCGGCGCGGAAAAACTCGCCGCCCAGGTCCGCGATCAGCTGATCGAACTGGGCGAGGTCGACGGCGAGGGCGAGTCCGCCGGCCTGAGCGACGGGAACGCGGCCAGCCGCGGCGACCTGGTCCGCGCCATGCGGAACGACAAGCGGATCAAGGCCGGCGGCCAGAAGCTCACCAACCGGGACGTGCTCCGCATCGAGCACCTCGGCGAGGAGGAGGCGACCGCCCGGAGGCTGACCGGCGTCCAGGACGGGCAGCGACAGTACAGCGAGCCGTTCACCGTCCCCCGCGCCTACCTGGAGAACCATTCGGCGCTCGCCTACGGCGGGAACATCTTTGTCGGCCAGGGCCGCACCGTCGATGATTCCTATCAGCTGTTCACCGACGCGACCAGCCGCGAGAGCTTCTATGTCGCGATGACGCGGGGCCGGGCCCGGAACCTCGTCGGTGTTGTCACCGAACGGGAAACCGCTGATCCGCTCGGGGACAAGACCCCGGCGCCGCGGAAGGTGACCGCGGAGGCCCTGCTGTCGCAGGCCATCAGCCGGGAACGGCACGACCTTTCCGCCACCGAGACGCTCCGGCAGGAACAGGACGCCGAGTACAGCATGCCGTCGCTGGTCGGCCGCTGGCAGGCGCTCACCCGGGGTGCGCAGTTCGATGCCTACGACACGGTCACGCGGGACGCCATGCCCGCGGCGGACTACGAGAAACTCGCCGCTGACCCGGCGCGGAGCACGCTGGTCCGGCATCTGCGGGCGGCCGAGCTCGCCGGCGCTGACGCGACCGGGCTGCTGCGGGACGCGATCCGGCAACGCGACTTCACCGGCGCGACCAGTGTCGCCTCGGTGCTGCACGGCAGGGTGGCGCGGCTGGCCGGTCCGGTCAGCCAGAAAGCCCTGAGCAGTTACGCGGCGGCGACCCCGGACCTGCCCGACCCGCAGGCCGCCGCGGCGGCCCGGGAACTGGCCCGGCTCGCCGACCAGCGCGCTGCCGAGCTCGGTCAGCAGGCCGCCACGGACCGGCCAGTCTGGGCGCTCCACGCCCTCGGCGACCCGCCCGCAGACCCTGTAGCGCGGCAGGAATGGATGGACCGCGCGTCGAAGATCGCCGGATGGCGTGAACTCGCCGGCTACAAGGACCCGGTGGAACCGGTCGGGCCGGCGCCGAAGATGGGGGCGGTCGAGCTGCGGGGGGCGTGGCGGGGCGCCGCTGACGCCGCGGGCCTGTCCCCCGACGACCAAGGTGTCCGCGAGACACCCGAGATGCTGCTGGCCGCGCAGGCCCGTGAAGCCGAGCGAGTGAAAGCATTCGAGCCGGCCGATGTTACCGACGACCTCCGGGACACCGAGCTCGCCAAGGGTGACGCGGTCGCCGAGGCGCAGCTCGCCGAAGCCGCCGCAGGAAACGCCCCTGAAACGGAAGCCGCTGAGGCTCGGGAACTGGCCGGCAGCCACAAACAGCTCGCGGACGAGCTAGCCGTACGGGCCGCGTCGCTCGCCGAGCAGGACGAGCACCGCCGGGACTGGCACGCCACCCATGCGGCGAAGCTCGCACGCGGCGCCCAGGCCCGCGCCGAACTCGAACGGCGGCGGGACGCCGACGAGTTCGTCGGCGAATGGGACGTCGCGATGGCGTATCTGCCCGAGCCCCAGGTTGAGCCGGTGGCCAAGGTTGATGCCGGACCTGCGCCTGACACCAACGCCGGGCCGGAGCCCGAGCCCAGGCCCGAGGGTGCAGCAGAGCCCGGCGCAGAGCCCACGGCCGAGGCTGAGCCTGGCGTGGCGGCAGAGTCTCAGGCCGGACCTGAGTCCGGGCCTGTTGCTGAGCGCACCACCGACGCTAACGCTGAGGTCGTAGCGGCGGCGGCGGCCCCCGCAGAGCCTGAGCCCAGCCCAGATGCCCGGCCGGTGGCGGAGCCCGTGACGGTGCCTGAGCCAGAGTCCGCGGCCGTGCCCGCAACGGAGACCGGCGAGCCGGTGTCGCACGCAGAGTACGGCCGGTGGCTAGAGAAGCAGATCGCGGCGATGGAGCGAGGCCTCGACGCGGAAGCGGCCCGTAAGGCGGCCGGCGAAGCCGGCCAGGCCACCGCTGAGCCGGTGACGGAGACCAGTGAGCCCGACGCCACACCTGAACCGGTAGCCACGCCCGAGCCTGTGGCCGAGCCGGAGCCCCGGCCAGAGCCTCAGCTTGAGGTCGAGGCCGCCGAGGCCGAACCCGAAGCGGAGCGGGTGGCGGAGGCCAAGCTTAAGGCTGACCCCGAGCCTGCCGCCGAGGCCGAAGCAGAGCCAGAGCCAGAGCCCGAGGCTGAGATCCCGCCGGAACCCGAGGTGACGGCCGAGGACCGCGCCGACCACTACCGGGCAATCGCCGAGCACCGCGAGCGGGCCGTCGAACACCCCGGCCGCGCACAGATTGAAGCCGCCCGGGCCGACCTCGAAGCCGCCGAAGCAGCACAAGCCCGCATCGACGCCGAACGAGCCGAGACCGAACGCGGAGAGGTGCCATTCAACATGGGCGGCCCCCAGGCCGAAGCCGAAGCCCAGCGCGAGGCTGAGGCCGAGGCGGGGGACTGACGGCGACCGCGCAACAGGAAGGACCCCGGCGGGAGTTGCCCGCCGGGGTCCTTTGCGTGAGGTGCTAGGCGGCCGCCACGGTCAGCCAGGCCCACTCCGCGGCAACCTTGGGGGAAGTCACGCGACCGGCTGGGCGACCGTCTCCGACGCCCAATACTCGCGGAGGCTCGCGATCAGGTGCCCGTCGAACTCTAGGACCGCGATCTCGCGCATGCGCTTGCGGATCCCCTGGGCCACATCATCGAACTCCGCTTCCCATTCGGCGACCGCAGTGTCACCGTCGAGGTACAGGCTCAGCAGTCGGCACGTAATGTTTGCCTGCGCTTCGACAACCTTTGATTGCCAGTAAGCCCGGATCGCTTCCCGGCCGGGGATCGGGTCCTGCATAACCCGCTCGTGATACATGGCCGCCGGGGTGAAAATTGTCACGATCAGGTCGGGGTCCTGCGTCTCCCACGCCTTGATGTAGACGTCGATGACCTCGCGAACGCCATCCTTCGTCAGCCCCATCACCGTTCCCCTCTCACATCGGTCAGCGTCAGCGGGACGTCGATTTGCGAATGTGTCATCACCAGATCGTGCAATTCGGCCGGTTCCCGCAGGATGATTCCCGCGAGCCTGACGTCCGGGTCCACTTCGAGCCGCACCCACTTCCAGGTCCCGGCCGAGACTTCCACGTCACTGCCGACCCCCGCGAAGTAGCCTTCCATCACCGTCTCACCGGGGAGGACGGCCAGCTGCAATGTCCCGTAGTACCTGGTGTCGCTAGTGTTCTGCCACGCGCCGAGAAGGTGACGTCCGGCGAGCGCCGCGTCGATCTCATTGCGGAACGGCCGCCGACGGCCTTGGCTGCGAGGTTCGGGCGGGTGGTTGACGGCCCGGACGCGGCCGTGTGGCCCGGCGCTGATGTGAGCGATGTCAGCATGGCACCGCGGCTGGCCGGCGTGGCTGAACTGGTAACAGGTCACCCACGGCCCGTCCAGCGTCCCAGCAGGGAAACTCGGCGGAACTGCCGTCAGCAGCGGCGCCGCAGGCCCGGCATCGACCGTCCCCTGTGTGATGTCGGTGCAGGCGAGCAGCGCGTCCCCGGGGGGCGGCTTCCGGGTCTCCCAACGCTTGACGGCCGACTCATATACGGGCCACCCGAGCGTGTCACTCAGGTAGTCGGCGAACTCTGCGTGAGTAAACCCGAGCTTCTGGCGGGCGGCGACGATCTGGCTGGAAGACAGTTTCGCGTAGTCAGGCCTGTAGCTGGCATGGACCCGCATGCTCACGACGTCGCCGCCCCGGCCGGGGCTACCCTGTGCGGCCACGTCGCACCGCCGGGGTGGATTCTTTCCCGCGTTCACTGGTGCTGCCCGTGCCCGTGTCATAGCCGAGCTTGTCGCGCAGATCCTCAAGACTGGTCTCGATCCGCTCGATCGTCTCGCTAAGCCCGGGTGGCACGTCGAGGCGCAGCCCGGCAACCTGCTGCTGAAGTTCGGCAAGCTGCACTCTCAGCGAGCGGTCGTCTATGCGGCTGGCCGCTGCCTGCTCGCGTGTGACCAGCGCACGGTAACCCGAACCCTGATGAGGCTCGATCAGCCCTCGCTCGGCGAGATGCTCCGCGGCCTTGCGGGCGGCCCACTCTTTCACCCCGGTCAGCTTCGCCGCCTCGGGGACAGTGAACTCTGTCCCTAGCTTCCCGGACGCGATCATGCTCAGCATCTCGTCCGCAGTGCGCTGGTATATCGGCGCCCCTCGTTTGGCCACGTTCAAGCCCTCTCAGCACTCTGTGCATCACTGTGCTCTTAGTCGCCACGGTACAGCAACCCTCCTCCATCGACTTATTGACAGTCTGACTAGAGAGTGTCACAGTGTCTTCAGAATTCATGTGGACCCAAGGACCGGAGGACAGATGACCGCAGTTCAGGAGGTACCGGCCGAGGCTCGGCAGGAACGGGTGTCGGCCGACCTGCCGGGCGACCTCGCCAAGCGCCTGCGCACGTGGGCCGCGTTGCGTGGCCTGCCCGTCAGTCATGTCGTCGCCGAGCTGGTCAGGTGCGCCGTGCCCAGCGCCGACCAGCTCGCCGACCAGATCCGTGGAGGTTCGCACGATGAGCGCTAGCACCTGGAAACCCTTCGGTATCGGCGACGCCGAGTACCCCGAGGCCAGCAACCACAACGGGCAGCGTGTGCTCAACCTGTCCTGGCGGGCGAAGCCTGAGCGTGACCACCGGGAGGCCCAGCCCGGCAGCCGCCTGATCGGCTGGGCGCTCGGCCTGCTGTTCATCCTCGGCCTCGGCCTCCTCGCCGTCTCCTACGCCGCCCAGTTCCGCTACGTAATGACGGAGCGGCATCAGGAGGTAGCGAGCGCGATCGAAGCCGGGGCCCTCGACGTCGGCCTCTGCGTCCTGTCGCTGCTGGCCCTCGGTCTCGCCCGCAAAGGCCTGCCCGCCACAGTCGAGCGGACCCTGATCGTGATCGTGGCACTCTCCTCCGCGCTGATGAACGTGGCCGCCTCCCCGTCGGCGTCCCCCCGGGCCGTGCTCGCGTTCGCGATGCCGCCCGTGTTCCTCGCCGTCGTGGTCGACCGGACGGTGACCACGATTCGCCGTCACGTCCTGGGCATGCAAGAAGGACCGTCGCCATGGGCTGCGGCCGGCCGGATCGGGCTCTACGTGCTGCGGTTCACGCTCGCGGCGCCGAGTACGGCGAAGGGCCTGCGCCGGCACGTGCTCAACCTCACCCCGATGCCGGACACGGCCCGCGCTGAGGTGGCCGCCCCTGTCGTGGCTGCGCTGCCTGCTGGCCCTGCGAGCCCGGGCAGCGCAGCCATCCAGCGCCCGGAGATGAAGCCGCAGGCCAAGATCCGCGCGACCGCCGGCCGTGCGGAGTCCAAGACGGCCCGGCTGATCGCGGCATATGAGGCACTGGACGGCACCGACCCCCGGTACGGGGACCGGTCAAAGACCTCCCAGCTCGCTAAAGAGCTCGGCGAGAAGACCGGGATGCAATGGGGGTCCGCCCGCGGCGCCCTCTACCGGCACGTGAACGGCAAGGCGGGTGACCGGTGATGTCACATCTCCTCGCCGCCCTGGTCCTGGTGGCCGTCGTGGCCGGATGCCTCCGGTTCGGCTGGTGGGCTCTCATCCCGTCCCGAGACCTCCCGGTGGACCGGGTCCGGCGGCAGAACATCCGGCTGCGGCTGCGGCTGCACCCAGGCCCTGGCCAGGCCACGGTGTGGGAACTGCACCGGCACTGGGGGCGGCTCGCCTCCGCCCGGAAAGCGAAGTACGCCCGGCCGCAGCTGACCCGTATGGAGCGGATCACCCGCCCCGGTGAGCATTCGGTGGTCCTGGGCCGCGCCCAGTACCGGCACGCGCTCCGGCTCCCGGTCGAGGAACACGTGATCATCACCTCGCCCCCACGTAAGGGCAAGTCCGGGCTGCTCTCGTCGATTGTGCTGCGGTACCCCGGGCCGGTCCTGTCCACGACGACCAGGGCGGACGTGTACAAGGACACGGTCCGTGCCCGGGCCGCGATAGGCCGGGCGGACGTGTTCAACCCCCAGCGGATCGGTGGCGTGCCCTCCACGATGCGGTTCGACGTGATCCGGGGGTGCGAGGACCCGGCGGTGGCGATCCGCCGCGCGGATGCGTTCGCCTCGGCTGTCTCGTCCAAAGGCGTCGAAGGCGGCGAGTTCTGGGCCGACAAATGCAGCGACTACCTGCGGGGCCTGTTCTACGCCGCCGCCTACGCCCGGCAGCGGGGTGTGACGCTCGGCCTGGCGGCCACGGCCCGGTGGGCGCTGACCGGCGCCAGTCGCGAGGCCGAGGAGATCCTCGTCGACGCCGGCGCCCATGACTGGGCCGCCCAGGTCAGCGAGATGCGCTCTGCGGCCGAGAAAACCGCCGCCACCATACGGATGTACATGAGCCGCTCGCTCTCTTTCCTGATGGACCCGATGCTCGCCCAGGCCGTAACCCCCGACCCGGACGACCCAGGCCTGGACCTGGACAGCTTCGCCCGCAGTCACGGCACCCTGTACATGATCGCGACCGGGCAAGGTGAGAAGTCGCCGCTGGGGCCGCTGTTCGCCTGCATCGCCAGCGAAATCCATTACACGGCCGGGCTGGTCGGTAGCACGAACGCCAGCGGCCGGCTGGCCAGCCCAATGCTGTTCGCCCTCGACGAGGTCACCCAGATCTGCCCCGTCCCGCTGGACGCATGGATGCCGGACTCTGGCGGCAAAGGCATCCAGATTATCGCTGTCTCCCACGGCCTAGCCCAGCTGCGGAAACGCTGGGGCGACGACGGGGCGCAGATCATCCTGGACACGGTCGGTTCGCAGATCGTGCTGCCCGGCATTAAGGACCCGAAGGTCCTCAAAGACCTTTCGGACGCCTGCGGTTCCACGTCGCTGCGGGAACGCGGCCAGGAGCACACCACGCAGCACCCCGTGCTCGACACGGCGATGATCCGGCAATTGCCGGACAACCGGGCGCTGGTCATACGGGACAACCGCCGACCGGTGGTGTGCAAGGTGCGGCAGATCTGGGGCGACCGGCTGTACCGCAAGCTGGCCCGCACCCCGCTGCCGGTCCTCGGTCGGCCGCGTCCGGCGACGGCCGAGCCGCTGGCCCCGGCCACTTTCAGCGTCCCAGACATGGCCGGCCCGGCCAGCCTGGAACCGCCGGTGACCGTTCCCGCCGGCGCCGGGCCGGTGCCCTGGCCAGAGTGGAACCAGCCCGCCCCGGCGGAGCGTAACGGCAACGGGCACGGCCATGACTGATTCCTCGGCCGCGCTCGCAGTGACCGTGTACCGGCTCAAGGAGCGGCTCGACAGCATCCAGGACGAGGTCAACAGTCTCCAGGCCGTCGTTAACGGTCACAGCAGCCTCGGCGCCGATCTGGCCGACCTCACCCAGCGCGTACGCGCACTCGTCGCAGCGGTCGAAGAACGGGACACTCAGGCGCCCGCGCCTGTCTGGTCCGGGCTAACCGCCGCCGAGCACGACGCTCAGTTCCGGCAGCTCGCCGTGTTCGTCGACCAGCATCTGCGCGTCACTTACGGCGACTATCTCGAGGAGGTCCTCCACGCCTGCTGGCCGCAGCATCCGGGCGCCCTGTGGGAGCTGGGGAACCTGCACGCGGAATGGGACCGTGTCTACCGGGGGGAACGGCCAAGCCTGGCCGGAGCCCTCACCTGGCACGACCGGTGGCTGCCGGGAGTGCGGTCCCGGCTCGCGGTGACCATGCGCGACTGCCAGGAAAACCGGTGCCGCCTCCAACGGCCCCAGGTCCCGGGCGGATGGGGCACCAGATGAGCCGCCGCAGCGAGCGTGAGGAGCAAGCACACCGTTTCGCCGACGCCGGCTGGCATGTCTTCCCGGCCGAGCCGGGCGGGAAGCGGCCAGCGACGCTGCACGGCTTCCTTGATGGGACGACGGACCACCGTGAAATCCAGCAGTGGTGGAGGTCCGAGCCGAGGCTGAATGTCGCGATCACGACCGGGGCGCCCGGGCCGGACGTCCTCGACGTGGACAAGCACAAGGACGGCGACGGGTTCGGCGCGTTCAACAAGCTCAAGCGCGCGGGCCTCATCCGCGACCCGATGGCCATCGTCCGCACACCGTCCGGCGGGTTCCATGCCTACTACAAAGGCACGAACCAGCGGAACGGTCACATCCCCGGCGAGTACGTGGACTTCCGCTCCCAGGGCGGCTATGTCGTCGCCCCGCCGAGCAGGATCGCCGGCCACACATATGAGGTCGCGCAGAAGCAGCCGAGCAGCGACACCTTCAACTGGGCCGCGGCGAAGCAACTACTGGACCCGCAGCCGGAACGGCAGCCATACAAGGCCCCGGAGCAGGCGGGGGACCGGCCGCGCGACCTGAGCCACCTGCCGGGCTGGCTGGCGACCCAGCCCGAAGGCAACAGGAATCACGGCCTGTTCTGGGCCGCTAACAGGGCCGCCGAGGCGGGCGACGTCGCCACCCTGGACAGCCTCGCCAGCGCCGCCCGGGCCGCCGGGCTCGATGACCGGGAGATCGACCGGACCATCGCATCCGCCCAGCGGACCGCCGCCACCACCGGCGCGGGCGCCCGTCCTATTAAGCACTCACAGCCGCCCGTGGCCACCGCGGCCGCGGGCCAGCCGGACCCGCAGGCCGAGGCCGAGGCAGGTGCCTTAAGGCCTCGGCCCGCAAGCGGCCCCGTCATGGCGTGTCAGCGCCTGACGGGACCTCGATCCCACCCAATCCAGGAATGAGGACCTGATGCCCAACACTACGACCCGGGCACACACCGCCGCGGCGGAGGACGTGCCCTCACCGGCCGCCAGCATCGACCAGGCGCGGGCCGCGTGGGCGACCGCGCCCCGCGACACTGAGCTCGCCCGCTGGCACGAACTCTACGACCGGGCCGTGCCCGCCCCTGCGACCAGCATGTCGACACGCGAGCGCTGGCTGGCCGGGTGGTCGGCCCGGGATGCGGACGAGCGCGCGAGGTACCGCGAGCTCGACGAGGCCGAGCGGGCGGCGGGTACCTGGTGAACGGGCCGTACAACTCCGAGCGTGAGGCTCGCCGCGACGCTGATCACGCCGGGCTGACCGGCACCGTCATGACCCGGAACCGGGACATGCTGGCCCGGGCGTGCTGGGGCGCCCACGTCGAGCTCGGCGCGTTCGACGCGCAGATCATCGACTGGCTTGCCGGGTACGAGCCCGCCACGTGCGCGGTCATCGCCGGCCTGGTGCGGCGGGCGTATGCCGCCGGCCAGGAGCGCGGTGGGGGCACCCGGTGACCGTGACCCGCGACTGCTGCCCGGGCACCGGAAACCACGCGGCCGACTGCCCGACCCGCTGCCCGGCGTGCGAATACTCCACCGGCCTGCACGCATACGACTGCCCGGACCTGCCCGACCCGGAAACCGGTGACGGCCCCGTAAACGGCCCGGCCGAGGTGCGCGAACACCCGGCCGGGCCTGATCCATCCATTGCCCGTACGCAGAAAGGATCACCGATGACGATACATAGCGAGCGGCAGGCCTACCTCGAGGGGGCGGACGCCGCTGTCGATGCCCTGACCGCCGCGGCCGGCGTCCAGCGCGCCAGCGGCGATATGACCCGGCTGGCGGAAACGGAAACCTGGCTCGCGCTCGCGCGTGAGGACCAGGCCGCCGCCGTCGCCGGTGTCGACGCCGAACAGCTGGCCGCGATGGGCGCGGATTCCGTCATGACCGAACCGGCCCCGTGCTGCGGGTATCCGGAGGCAGACCTGGAGGTCGGCCAGTGACGCACCCCGCTACAGCGGCCGAAGCATGGGCCGCCCTGATATCCGAAGGCCCCACCGCGGATGCGGTCCGGTCATACCTCGCGCCGGGCACGGAGCCCCGGTACGACACGCTACAGGCACAGGCCGAAGCGGAACCGGAGGCCGGGGAATGACCGCCCGCAGCGACTATCCCGACGTGCACACCGGGAACAGCTCGCAAGCCCGGATGGTCGAGGCCACCGTGGCCGACGTCGACGCTCTCCGGGGCATCCGGGACGGGTTCCGGGCGTCCGGGTGGACCGAACGAGAGGCCGAGGCCGAAAGCTGGCTCGCCGTCGCGGAGCAGGACCACGCCGCCGCGGTGGCCGGGATTGATTACCGGGACCTGGCCGCCATGGGCGGCGAGTCCGTGATGACGGAACCGGCGCCGTGCGGCTATCCGGAGGCAGACCTGGAGGTCGGCCAGTGAACGACGGGTACGGGTACGGGCCACGTGAGGCTACCTCGG
>Ga0335081_10008805_pt1 | contig 16202 bp, 13 predicted proteins | sample Lox_Sample_35_FD_206713 | JGI IMG/M metagenome (GOLD analysis project Ga0335081, IMG submission 206713) | Soil microbial communities from Loxahatchee National Wildlife Refuge, Florida, United States - Lox_Sample_3.5 | ecosystem: Environmental > Terrestrial > Soil > Wetlands | place: USA... | reverse complement strand
CTCAGCAGTAGGCCGTGAGACTCCCGTTGTCCGGAAACGTTCATCCGATCCTGTCCCCGGCCGTCTGGCGGTGTCGTCACCCGCCCGGGGGTGATTCCCGCCCCGCTTCCGGCGGCGCTGACGGCGGTCGCGCGCAATTGCCGTGCAGCCCTCCGGTTGGCTTGCGCATGATGGGCTGACGTCGGTGGGCACGGACGGGAAGGACGATCATGACTGATATCGCGGCGGGCGAGACGAAACCCGAGAAGCCGGTGGCGGCCAAACGGCGGCGCCGCGCGGCCGGCATCTACGGCGCCATCATCACCGCCGCGATCCTCGACACCGCTGGCGGCAGCATGGCCACCGGTTCGCTGGTACTCGCGGTCGTGGTCACGCTGGTGGTGTACTGGCTCGCCGAGGAGTACGCCGAGCTGCTGGGCGAGCAGGTGGAAGGCGGCCGGCTGCCGACCTGGGCGCGCATCGGGGAGGCGCTGGCCGAGACCTGGCCCATGGTCAGCGCGTCCTTCGCGCCGCTGGCGGCGCTGGTGATCGTGCGGCTGGCCGGTGGCTCGGCGCTGACCGCCGCCAACGCCGGGCTGGTGGTGGCGCTCGTGCTGCTGGTGATCCACGGCTGGTCCGCGGGACGGGCATCCCAGCTGCGGGGGCGGCAGCTGCTGCTCACCACCTCGATCGCGGTCGCGCTGGGGTTGGTGATGATCGCGCTCAAGGACGTGGTCCTTCTCCACCTGCACTGAAAGGCTTCCCGCGTCACGGCGCCCGCAGGGCGAGCAGGTGGAACTGCCACGGCGCCAGGTCGACGAACAGCCCCGGGCCGGCCAGCTCGTCGCCGTCACGCTCGTACACCGCGTCCCCCAGCAGGTCCGCGAGCTGCCAGCCGCGGCCGCGCAGGTCCGGCCAGCCCAGCGGGATCCGCCCCTGTGCCGGCTGCCCGGAGAGATTGACCACCACCAGGTGCCGGTCACCGGCGCCGTCACCGGCCCAGCGCCAGGCGATGAGGTTGCGGCAGGACTGGTTGTCGGGCCAGCCGCCGGGCTCCAGCAGCCGCCATTCGCCCGCCCGCACGTGCTGCCCGGCGACGGCGGCCAGCAGCCGCCGGTACCAGCCGGCCAGGCCGGCGTTCAGCGGCTCGTCGGGCCGGCGCGCGAGGAAGACCGGAGTCCGCACCCGGCGGCCCTCGAACTGCCCTTCATGCCACAAGGTCGCGCCGGGCAGCGTCGCGACGGCGACCGCCGCGGCCCGCTCAGCGCCGGGCGGCATCCGGCTGGCGATGCGCGGCTCGTCGTGGTTTTCCAGGAAGCGCAGCAGCCGTGCCTGGTAGTCCAGGCCGGCCTGCAGGTGGTCGCGGACGGCGGCGGCGTCCCCGCCGGTGATGCGGTCATACAGCCGCTTGTCGTAGCAGAAGTCGAAGCCCTGCTGCTGGAGGTCCCACTCCAGGTCCCAGTAGGCCTCGGCGACCAGCACGGTCTGCGGGTGCCGCTGGCGCAGGCGGCCTATCACGGCCGGCCAGAACTCCTCGCCGGGCGCGGGCCCGGTCCGGCCGCCCCAGGTCCGGGCGAACACGTGATTGGTCATCAGCATGGCCATGTCACAGCGGATCCCGTCGCACTGGTCCGCGATGTCCGCCAGCGTCTGGGCGGTCGTGGCGCGCACGGCCGGCGAGAACGCGTCGAGCTGCACCACGTCCGGCCAGGGCGGGAAGTACGGGTCGCGCCCGTGGGCCAGCACATGCCCGCCGATGGCCACCCAGCTCCCCGGCTCGGCCTGCAGGTCGTGCTCGTCGCCGCGCACGAACAGCTCCGGCTCGCTCAGCACCCACGGGTGGTCCGGGGCGACATGGTTCGGCACGTAGTCCAGGAGCAGCCGCACACCGCGGGCGGCCAGCGCGGCCCGCGCCACGGCGAGCGCCGGCGCGCCGCCGAAGGCCTCGTCCACCGCGTACCGGCGCACGCAGTACGGCGACCCGATGACGTCCTCGGACCGCAGGTCGGGCAGCGCGTCCCGGAACGATGCCTGCAGCCCGGCGTTCGCGTTCGCCAGCGCCAGCCCGGCCGGGCTCCGCTCCCACACGCCCATCAGCCAGACCGCGTCGGCGCCGGCCGGGGCGAGCTCATCCCAGACCGACTCCGGCAGGTCGGCCAGTGTCAGCCGCCCCCCGGCCGCCCGCGACAGCGCGTCCAGCCAGACCGCGGTGTTGACCTCGTAGATCACGGGCCGTTCGGGCCACCCGGTCATCGCTTCGCCGCCCCTGCGCGCTTGCTGGCCAACGGTCCTGGTGCCGCTGCCAGCCTGCCACGGCCGGGGCCGGGCTCGTCACCCCGGGCGGATGAATCCCCTCCCGCTCGCATACCATCTCGGTCTGTGCAGGAGCGGAACCTCGCCGAGGTGGCGGACGAGCTGTACACGCTCGCCCCCGCCGCGTTCCGGGCGGCCCGCGACGAGCGGGCGGCGCAGGCACGCGCGGCCGGGGACACCGATCTCGCGGCCGCGATCAGGAAGCTGCGCCGGCCGACGGTGAGCGCCTGGCTGGTGAACCTGCTCGTCCGCGAGGACCCCAGCCAGGTGGATGAGCTGCTGGAGCTCGGCGCCTCGCTGCGGGAGGCACAGCAGGCCCTCGCGGGGGACCGGCTGCGGGAGCTGTCCGGGCAGCGCCGCCGGCTGGTCACGGCGCTGACCCAGGAGGCCAGGCGGCTGGCGGAGCGGGCGGGGCAGCCGCTCAGCGCGCAGGCCGAGCGCGAGGTGCAGGAAACCCTGGAGGCGGCGCTGGCCGATCCTGGCATCGCCGAGGCGGTCCGCTCCGGCCGGCTGACCAGCGCGCTCTCCTACGCCGGCCTGGGGACGGACATCGACGTGAGCGGCGCCGTCGCGGTCTGGCCCGCTCCGGCGGAGCGGCCCGCCAGGCCGGCCCGGGAAGCCGGGACGGCCCGGGGCGCGCGGCGGGATGCGGCGGCCGGGCATGACCGGCGGGAAGGGGAGCCGGACGAGCGCGCGCGGCGGGCGGCCGACGCCGCCGAACGCGCCCGGCGCGAGGCCGAGGCGGCTGAGCGCAACCGCCGGGAGGCCGCCGAGGACACCCGCGAGGCACAGGCCGGCCTGGACGAGGCCGAGCGGGAGGTGGCCAGCGCGCGCGGTGAGCACGAGGCCCTGCTGCGGCGGGCCGAGGAGCTCGAGCGGCAGCTGGGCCAGCTCCAGGCGGAATCGGCGCAGAGCCTGCGGGCCCTCCGGCAAGCCCAGCGGCGGCGTGACGTGGCCGCCCGCGCGCTGGACGGTGCGCTCCGGCGGCTGGCCCGCGCGGAGGCGAAGGCCAGCCAGCACAGCTGACCGCCGCCGACGGGCGCCGCGCGGCGGGTCGCCAGGCGGTGGCGGGCGTCCAGGCCGCCCCCAGGATGGCCGCCGCGGGCCGGGCGCGGAGGCCCGGCGCTCAGACGGGCCGGCGGGGGGCGATGAGCAGGGACTGCGCACCGACACCGACCTGGCCGTCGAGGTCGGACAGGACCGACGTCGCCAGGCCCGCCCCGCCGGTGGAGATGACGGTCTGGGCGTCCAGGCAGATCCATTCCCCGGCCGCCTCGCGGTGCAGGTGGACGGTGAGCTCGGGGTTGATGAACTGCCACTGGCGCAGGTCGAGTTCGCCGGATACGCCGTTCCCGCTGTCGGCAACGGCGAGCACCCGCTCCAGCGGTCCCGTCTCCTCGCCGGGCACGAGCGGGTAGCGCAGTCTCCCCCACACGGTGGCGGGGCCCGGTTCCGAGAAGCGGCCACGCACCGGCCGCCATTCGACGGCCGACAGGTACCCGTCCACCCACCAGCCCGGCGCCGCCGGCGGCGGCTCGCCGGGTCGCGCGGGCGGCGGCTCGACGGGCAGCGGCGGGGCCGGCTGCCGCGGCGCGACCGGCGGGCTTTCGGTTCGCTTCACCCGCCAGGCGATGGCCCTGGCCACCTCGCGGCCGTCCGCGCTGGCGACCGCCTCCAGCATTTCCACGCTGCGGCCCGGCCGGGCCAGGCGCGCCCGCACACCGATCTCCCCCACCGGGATGGGGCGCAGGATCTCGCAGGTGAAGCGGGCGATGACCATGTCGTCGCGCGGCTGACACCGCTGGATCGCCCGTCCCAGCAGCGCACTCGGCGGCCCGCCGTGCTGGGCCCCCGCATCCCACGGCCCGGTCGTGTGGGATGTGGCCAGCCACGTGTCCTCACCGGCGGGGATATAGAAGCTGTCGGCCACGGCTGGATGTTACCGGCAGGCCGGCCTCGTCCCCCCTCCCGGGAGCATGAGCCACACCGGCGTACAGGTCCGCGGCGTGCGGGAACGGGCCGGCCTGGATGGCCATGGCGCACCCACACGTGGATTAATGCCTTGGCCGGCCTGCGCCGTAGCGCCCTTAGGCGGATGGCTCGATGATGATCTTCAGGCCGGTGCGGGCGGCCGCGGCGGCCATCGCGTCCGGCGCCTTGGCCAGGCCGAACCGGCCGGTCACGAGTGCGCCGAGGTCCACCTGGCCGCCCGCGGCCAGCGCGATCGCCCGCGGGTAGACCTCGTTCATCCGGCGGACCATGGCGATGGTGAGCCCCTTGCGGCGGGCGGCCGCCGCCGGGAAGGCGATCTGGTCGCTGGCGGGTATGCCGCCGAGCACCACCCGGCCGCCCGGCCGGGTGGCCAGCACCGCCAGCGGCACCGCCTCGTCGGCGCCCGCCATCTCAAAGGCAACGTCGGCCCCCTCCCCGATGGCCTCCCTGAGGTCGCCGGGGACGGCGATGCCCGCCGGGTCGAGGACGGCGGCCGCGCCGGCGCGGGCGGCCGCCGCCCGCCGGTGCGGCAGCGGGTCGAACGCGACGACCAAGCCGGCCCCGGCGGCCCGCAGCACCTGGATCAGCAGCAGCCCGATCGGGCCGCAGCCCACGACCGCGGCGGCGGCGCCGAGCCGGACATGGCCGAGGTCGAGGGCGTGGATGGCGACGCCGAGCGGCTCGAGCACCGCCCCGTCGGCGTCGGTGAGGCTGCCCGGCAGCGGGTGCAGCAGGTGCTCTGGCCACGCCATGAACTGGCGCATGGCCCCGTCCTGGCTGCCGTGGCCCGCGAACTGGATACGCGTGCAGAGGTTGCGGTAGCCGTCGCGGCAGGGCCGGCAGGTGCCGCACCAGATGGCCGGGTCGATCGCCACCCGCTCGCCGCGCCGGGGGCCGTCCTCGATCACGCCCGCGGCCTCGTGGCCGAGCACCAGCGGGCGCTCCAGGGCGGCGTCGCCGATCCCGCCCTCGCCCCACCAGTGCAGGTCCGAGCCGCAGATGCCGACAGCGGTCACCCGCACCAGGCTCATCCCCGGCCCGGGTTCCGGCACCGGCTCGTCAGCCAGCCGGAGATCACCCACCGCATGCAGCCGCGCGGCCTTCATGTGCCCTGGCCTTCCTGCTCCCCCAGCCAGCCTAGGGGGAGCCCGCGGCGGGGCACCGGGAAGAGCCCGGGGCACACCCGGCATCAGCGCAGCACGCCAGCATCAGGGCAGAGCGCCCGGTATCAGGACAGCGCGCGCCCGGTATCAGGACAGGAGCATGCCGCGGACGGCCGCGGACCGGCCAGCGGGGAGCGCGGCAGGTGCCGCGGGCGGGCCCACCGGCTCGAGCCGCAGCGCCAGCGCCGGGCACATCTGCACCGCCTGCGCCGCGTCCCGCTCCAGCCAGAACGGCACCGGCATGTCCAGGAAGACCGGGAAACCCTGGGAATCGAGCTGGACCAGCTCGGGCACCAGCCGGCTGCACAGGCCGTGCCCCTGGCATCTGGTCCAGTCCACCCTCAGGCGGGCCTCGTTGTGCTCGGGATCGAGCGGCAGGACGCCGAGCACCGGCCGGCCGCAGCCGCCGCGGAACACGTGCGCGGCCAGGTCGTCCGTGAACACCTCGATGGCCGAGAAGACGAACCTGGACGTCCCGTCCGGGTGGTGACAGGCCCCGCGGCCACGCACGGCGGACGCGGCACGGCGCGCGGTGTCCAGCGCGTCCATCCCGCCCGCGCCCTCCGCCAGGGCGCTCAGCGAGCGCGCGATGCCCGGCAGGCCCAGCTGGCACGGGCCGCACTGGCCCGACGACTCCTTGGCGAGATAGCGCGCGATCCGCGCCACCTCCCCCACCGGGCAGGTCCCCTCGCCCAGCGGCAGCACGATCCCGGCGCCGAGCGCGCCGCCCACCGCCTCCAGCCCAGCCCGCGAGACCGGGACGTCGTAGGCCAGGTCGCGCGGCAGCCATTTCCCGTGATAGCCGCCCACCAGCACGCCCTCGGCCGGCCTCGCCCCGCAGATGTCGAGCACCACCCCGAGCGGGATCCCGGTGGGAACCTCGACCACCGCCGGCCGGACCGCCGAGCCGCCCACTGTCAGCAGCACCGTGCCTGGCTCGTCCCGGGTGCCGACCGAGGCGTAGGCGTCGGGGCCGAGCAGGGCTAGCACGGCCAGCTGCGCGAAGGTCTCCGCGTTGGACAGCAGGGTGGGCAGGCCGCCCACGCCGTTGTCGCTGGCCCGCCGCTTGCGCCCCGGCGGCAGGGCCGCCTTGCCGTTGACCGCGTTGACCAGGGCGCCGCCCTCGCCGGACACGAACCTGTCCGGCACCTCGGCCACCCGCACCAGCGCCTTCAGCTCCGGCTCGGCGCTGACGGCCTCGATGACCGACCGGGCGGCCGGCCCTCCCTCGGCCACCCCCACCACGATCTCTTTCGCGCCCAGGGCCCGGCAGGTCAGCAGCGCGCCACCGAGGACGAGGTAGGGCGAGCGGAGGAGGAGCATCGCGTCCTTGACGCTGCCGGGCTCGCCCTCTGCCCCGTTGACCAGGATCACCGTCCGGCGCCTGCGGGCGACGGACGAGTCCATGACGGCCCGCATCTTGCGGGCGAAGGGGAACGCCGCCCCGCCACGGCCCCGCAGATCGACCCGCTCGGCCGCCTCGACCAGCTGCCTGGCCGTCATCCGCTGCATCGGGCCGAATATCTGCTGGTGCGTGGCAAGGTCAATGCGCGCGAACCGGTCGAGCCCGGCGGTCAGGCGGGCCTGCGAGATCCGCATCACTTCGGGCAGCGTCCGGGGACTCACCGCGCCCAGCCGAAGTGGGGGGCGTCAGCGTGCGGATAGCCCCGGCCAGGACCGGGGCCGTAATCCTCCTCATCAGCCCACTCGGGGTCGTCGTCCTCGGCAAGCTGGTCGGCGTCGCCGTCCTCGGCGTCGAGATAGCCGGCGTCGAGGTATTCGGTATCGGCCCATTCGGGGTAGTCGTCCTCGTCGTCCGGCCCCTGATAGTAATCGGCAGGGCCGGCCGGGCCGGGGTAGCCGGGGCCGCCGGCGGGGTACCCGGGGTAGGCGGGCATGCCCAGCGGCGGCGAGGGCGGGGGCATGGCGCGCGGGACCGGAGGCATCTGCCGCGGCGGCCTGGGCATGGCCCGCGGGGGCATCGGCATACCACGCGGCGGCGTGGGCATCGGCTGCGCAGGCATGGGCCCGCCCCGCTGGACGGGCATGCCGCGCGGCGGGGTGGGCATGCCGTGCGGCGGGGCGGCGGGCAGCGCCAGCGGCGCCGGCCGGGAGACGGCCCTCGGGTACACGGGGGCCGACTCCAGATGGGAGACCGACCCCCCGGGCAGCCAGGGGCCCGCGCCCCCGGCGGTCAGCCACGGGGGCGCGTCAGGCACGGGGCTGCTCGCCGTCTCCCGCACCCGCGCGGCCACCATCCGCACGATGAGCGCGAGCGCGACCAGTGCCACGCAGGCCCCGTAGCTCCAGTCCACGTAGGGCTTGGCCTTGCGGCCGTCGAGCAGCCCGTGCAGGATGCCCAGCACCCAGGCCACGTAGGCCATGGCGTGCAGCGCGCGCCACATCCAGGCCGGGCGGACGGTGACAAAACGGCCCCGCAGGATCCCCGTCACCAGGACGAGCAGGAACGCATCCGACGCGAGCGTGCCCATGCCCAGGTACAGGGTGCGCGTCTGGCCGAGGAACGGCACCACGGCGTCGACGGGATGCGAGCGGCCGGCCACGATCTCCGTCACGATGTGGATCACCAGGAAGCCCAGGGCGCCGAACGAGACGGCGCGGTGCACCGCCTGGGCGATGATCCTGCGGTTCGGGGTCATGATGATGCGGTCGGACGCGAGCAGCCCGGCGCCCACCGCCGCGGTGAGCCCTATTAGCGCGAACACTCCGGCATAAAAGAGCAGGAAGTGCATGACCGCCATATCGATGATGTGGCCGGCCCTGGTTATTCCGGCGGCCAGGAGCGCGCCAGCAAAGCCCAGTGCGCCAAAACAGATAGCGAGCGTCCACTGCCTATTAGGCTGTCCTCGCGACATCGGGTGGCGGCCACCGTACCGGTCAAGACGCGAGCGCCCGCCGGAACGGCCACGCCTCACCGACACACTTCCTCCGGGCGGGTTAAACGTTCAGTAAAGGCACGTTAAAAAACCACCACGTGCGCTGAACCGAGAATGCGGGCAGAGGCACATAGCAGACCCCGCTCGTCCACCGGTGTGCCGGGCAACGATCGTATCGCGATGGAATCTGCGCTGCCAACGGTTCGCATATTGAAACTACCGGTGTGCCGTGTTTCCCCACGTGAACAGGGGTGTGGCCGCGACCGGGCGGGTCAGGGGGGCGCAGGTGACGCGGCTGGCGCGATGGCGGCAGGCAGGTACTCTACCGTGACCGGCAGATGATCGGAGGCCCGCCTGGTCAGACCGGTATCGGTCACCCAGTGCCCGCGCAGCGCCGGGATCACCTCCGCCGTGACCCGGATCCCGTCGATCCGCCGCCTGATCCCCCGTGCCGCGCCCGGGTCGCCGGGGTAGTGGCCGGCCGTCGGCTGCCAGGGCGCACGCAGCACGGCCGCCGCATCGTGCAGCCCGCCGGCCCACAGCACCTCGCCAGCGGTCCTGTCCACCCAGTGCCGCCGCTGGCCGCGCTCGTCGTAATCCCATTCGCACTGGTGGACCATTCCATCGAACCATTCCACCGTGGCAAACGGGTCATCCGGCTCATACAGCTCCCACCGCCCGGTGCCCGGGTCGCGGACCCGGTCGGCGCCCTGGCCGTTCCAGTCCGCCCCGGCCAGCACCGGCGGCCGCCCGGCCGGGCCGGCCAGGCTCGCCACGACGATCGCGCTCTGGTCCGCCCTGAGTTTTCTGCCAAACGGCGGTGCGTGGTACACCGCGTGCCGGACCGCCGTCCCGCCGACGTCCAGGCTGATCCAGCCGAGCGCGTGCCAGAAGTCGGTGTTGCGGGTGCGGAAAGAGCCGGGGACCGGCTCGATGCCGTCGCGCCACAGCAGCCCGAGGTGATAGCCGCGGGCGCCCGGGCACAGCGCGGGCGCCGCCTGGCCGCCCGGGCCGGTCACCAGGCAGCGCAGGCCGGTGTCGTCGCCCAGCCGCCGCAGCAGCCGGCCGGCCGCTGGCAGGCCGGGCGCGCAGATCTCCTGGACGGCGAGCACATCGGTGCCCAGCGCCCGGATCGACTCGACCACCGCGGCGTAGTGCCCGTCGCCGCTGGCCGGGTCGCCGGCGCCCAGGTCGAGCAGGTTGTAGGTGGTGAACAGCACCGAATCCGGCGACGAGCGCGTCATGCCCTAGCCTCCGGTTAGCGGGGCGCTAGGCCGTGTCTCGTTGATCCATGCCGTCGCGAGCGGTCGCCGGCGGGATGGATCGCAAGGCAGAGGAGGAAGCCGATAGTGGAGCTATCGGCGACGACGACAACGCCGCGAGACGCCCGTCCGGGGGCCGCGCAGCAGGCCGGAGATCTACGAGACATGGCCTAGCTCGGCGGCCACCAGCTCGGCGATCTGGGCGGTGTTCAGCGCGGCGCCCTTGCGCAGGTTGTCGCCGCAGACGAACAGCTCGACCGCATGGGGGTCGTCGAGCGACCGGCGCACCCGGCCGACCCAGGTCGGGTCCGTTCCCACCACGTCGGCTGGCGTGGGAAACTCGGCCCGCGCCGGATCATCGTTAAGCACCACGCCGGGGGCGCGGCTCAGCGCGCGCTGTGCACCTTCCCGGGTGACCTCGCGGGCGAACACCGCGTGCACGGCCACCGCGTGGGTGGTGATCACCGGCACCCGGACGCAGGTCGCGTGCACCCTGAGCCCGGGCAGGCCGAGGATCTTCCGGGACTCGTTGCGGATCTTGAGCTCCTCCGAGGACCAGCCATCGTCTTTGAGCGAGCCCGCCCACGGGACGACGTTGAGCGCCAGCGGGGCCGGGAACGGGCCGAAGTCCCCGACCGCGGCCCGCAGGTCACCGGCCCGCTGGCCGAGCGCGCGGGACCCGGCGACCTTGTCAAGCTGCGCGTACAGCGTGTCGATCCCGGCCTGGCCGGCGCCGGACGCGGCCTGGTAGGAGGCGACGGCCATCTCCTGCAGGCCGAACGCCCGGTGCAGCGCGCCCACGGCGACGATCAGCGACATCGTGGTGCAGTTCGGGTTGGCGATGATCCCCTTCGGCCGCCGGGCGGCCTGCTCCGGGTTGATCTCGGGGACGACCAGCGGCACGTCGGGGTCCATCCGGAACGCGCCCGAGTTGTCCACCACCACCGCGCCGCGCCCGGCCGCCACCGGCGCCCACTGCGCCGACACCTCGTCGGGAACGTCGAACATGGCGACATCCACCCCGTCGAACACGTCAACGGCCAGCGCCTGGACCTCCACCTCCCGCCCGCGCACCCGCAGGCGCCGGCCGGCCGACCGCGGCGAGGCGACCAGCTTGATCTCCCCCCACACGTCGTCACGGGTGGAGAGCAGGTCGAGCATGACGGTCCCGACCGCCCCGGTCGCGCCGACCACCGCCAGCGACGGGCGGGCGCCGGGGCCGCCGGGTGCCCGGCGCATCACCGGCCCGTCCCCCCGTACACGACGGCCTCCACCTCGCCAGCGTCCAGGTCGAACGCCCGGTGGGTCGAGGTCACCGCCGCGTCCACGTCGTTCTCGTCCACCACCACCGAGATCCTGATCTCCGACGTGGAGATCATCTCGATGTTCACCCCGGCCGCGGCGAGCGCGCTGAAGAAGGTCGCGCTCACCCCCGGGTGCGACCGCATCCCGGCGCCGACCAGGGACACCTTGCCGATCCGGTCGTCATAGAGCAGGTTGCCGAAGCCGATGTCGGCCTGCACCGCCCGGAGCGCGGCCATCGCCGCCTCCCCGTCCGCGCGCGGCAGGGTGAAGGAGATGTCGGTGAGCCCGGTGGCGGCGGCCGAGATGTTCTGCACGATCATGTCGATGTTGATCCCGGTGTCGGCGATGACCCGGAAGATCTTCGCCGCCTCGCCGATGACGTCCGGCACCCCGGCGACCGTGATCTTGGCCTCGCTGCGGTCGTGCGCCACCCCGGAGATGATCGGCTGTTCCATTCCTGACTCCTCCTGCGGCCCGTGCCCGGTCTCGCTGACCCAGGTTCCCGCGCGCTGGCTGAACGAGGACCGGACGTGAATCGGCATGCCGTACCTGCGCGCGTACTCGACGCAGCGCAGCTGCAGCACCTTGGCGCCGCAGGCGGCCATCTCCATCATTTCCTCGTAGCTGATCGCCGGGATGCGCCGGGCGGTCGGCACGATCCGCGGGTCGGCGGTGAACACGCCGTCCACGTCGGTGTAGATCTCGCAGACACCGGCCTCCAGGGCCGCGGCCAGGGCCACCGCGGTGGTGTCCGAGCCGCCCCGCCCCAGCGTCGTGATGTCCTTGCCGTTCTGGGATACCCCCTGGAAACCGGCCACGATCGGGATCGCGCCGTCGGCGAGCGCGCCAGCGATCCGGCCGGGGGTCACGTCGATGATCCGCGCCTTGCCGTGCGCGTCGTCGGTGATCACCCCCGCCTGGGAGCCGGTGAACGAGCGCGCGCTCAGGCCCAGGTTGGCGATCGCCATCGCCAGCAGTGCCATCGATATCCGCTCGCCCGAGGTCAGCAGCATGTCGAGCTCGCGGGCCGGCGGCAGCGGGCTGACCCGCTTGGCCAGATCGTGCAGGTCGTCGGTGGTGTCGCCCATCGCGGAAACCACCACGACCACCGAATGCCCGGCCTTGCGGCTGGCGACGATGCGCTGCGCCACCCGCTTGATGCCATCGGCGTCAGCCACCGATGACCCACCGTATTTCTGCACCACAAGCGCCACCGGCGCGCCGCTCCTCCCGCTAAGGGCTGCTGGCGGCTTGAGTGTACCTACCGGGCCGGGGGAACTCCTGCGGGTTTCCGCACGCGCGTGGACCCTGCCGCCCGCCCGGCGGTCAGCCGGGAGTGACCTCCTCGGCCACGTCGAGCAGGGCGTGCGCCACGATGGCGTGCAGCGCCCGCAGCGCCGCCCCGGCCTGCGTGCCCCAGTGGTTGAGGTAGGAGTACTGCCACCACCACAGCGCCTCCAGCGACCGGCCCGCCTCGTAATGCTGGAGGCCGTGGATGAGGTCCGCCGCCACCGCCGCGAGGTCGTCAGAGAGCCGGAAGCGGGTCGGGCGGGAATCCGCGTAGGGGTCGAACAGCTCCGCGTACTCGTCGCATGCGGCCAGCCGCTGCGCGAGCCCGGTCCGCAGCACGTCCAGATCCGGGTCGGCGCCGACGTCAGGCTCCCAGTTGCCGGGCGGTATCACGTCCTTGCTCGCGCCCAGCTGCGCCCCCGCCAGCAGGATCTGCGACACCTCGAGCAGCAGCAGCGGCACCAGCTCGTCGCCGCCTTCGCCGGTGGCGAGCGCACCCACCCCGTCCAGGAAGTCCCGTGCCTGGGCGGCGACCCGTTCGGCGAGCGGCTGCCAGCCGTCGCCCGATCCGGCCTCGTGCTGCCGGGGGGCCGGTGCGCTACACATCAAGCAGCCTCCGTCCTTCGAACGCGCGCCCGAGGGTCACTTCGTCGGCGTACTCCAGGTCCCCCCCGACCGGAAGCCCGCTCGCCGGCCTGGTCACCCGCAGGCCCAGCGGCTTGACCAGCCGGGCCAGATAGGTCGCGGTCGCCTCTCCCTCCAGGTTGGGGTCCGTGGCGAGGATCAGCTCGGTGACGCTGCCGTCGGACAGCCGCGCCATCAGCTCCCTGGTCCGCAGATCCTCCGGACCGATCCCGTCGATGGGGCTGATCGCACCACCCAGGACATGGTAACGGCCGCGGAATTCGCGGATTTTCTCAATCGCAGCCACATCCTTCGGCTCCTCGACCACGCAGATCACCGAGGTGTCGCGGCGCGGGTCCCGGCAGATCCGGCACTCCTCTTCCTCGGCCACGTTCCCGCACACCCGGCAGAACCGCACCCGCTCGGTGACCTCGACCAGCACCGCGGCGAGACGGCGCACGTCGGCCGGGTCGGTGCCCAGCAGGTGGAAGGCGATGCGCTGGGCGCTCTTGGGCCCGACGCCGGGCAGCCGGCCGAGCTCGTCGATGAGGCTCTGGATCACTCCCTCGTACATGTCAGGCCCTCACGGTCTGGTACACGTCAGGCCCTCACGGTCCGGTCACTTATCGGCCCCGCCCGGCTCATCGCCGGTATCGGCCCCGCCCGGCTCGTCGCCGGCGGCGCCGCCGAAGAACTCGCTGAGTCCGGGCACCTCAGGGCCGCCCGGGCCGCCGAGCGCCGCGAGCGGGCCCATCTTCTCCTGCTGGAGCTCCCCGGCCGCACGGTAGGCGTCGCGGACCGCCGCGAGCACGAGATCGGCGACGGACTGCGCCGTCTCGGCCGGGTCGGCCGCATCTATCGCCGCCGCGCTGATCGCCAGATCCACGAGCTCGCCCTGGCCGTTGACGGTCGCGGTGACGAGGCCGCCGCCCGCGGTCCCCTCCACCTCGGTGTCCGCCAGTTCCTGCTGGGCACTCATGAGCTGGTGTTGCATCTGCTGCGCGGCGGCGAGCAGCTGCTGCATGTCCATCTGGCCGCTTTGGTCCAATGTGGCCCCCATTAGGTTGGGTCAGCCGCTGTCGTGGCCGGGCGGTGCGCCGGGCGATCCGTCCGCCCTGCCCGCCTGCTTCCCGGCACGCTCGGCTGTCGTTTCGAGCCTACGGCCTCGCGGTGACACCAGGGACCAGCACGCCGGCCGCCAGCGGGAGCGATCTGCTGCTGCCCCGCGGCTCCCCGGCCCAGGCCTGTCCGGCCGGGAGCTAGCTGTCCTCGATCTCCTGGATCACGCGGCCGCCGAGCTGGCGGCGGATGAGCTCCATGCCGGCCAGGTCGCCGGCGCCGCCAGCGGCCTCGGTGGCGTCATCCGGCCACTCCTCGTCCGGGGAAGCAGCGGCCTGCGGCCGGGCCGGGCGCGAGCGGCCCCCTGCCTGGCGCCCGCTGGGGGCCGGCGACCCGGCGGCCCGGGCCGCGGGAGCCTGCGCGGCAGGAGCCTGGGCGGCAGGAGCCTGGGCGGCAGGAGCGGAATGGCTGTCGTCCGGCTGGGCGGCGCGGCCCGTTCGCCTGGCCCCGCCGGACGCCCCCGGCGCGTCCGGCCCGGGGGATGGCGTACCAGCGGCAGGCCGGGCGGATGCGGGCGAGCTGGCGGCCGCGGGGTCCGCCCGTGCCGGGCCCGCGGCTTGCGGGCCGCCGGCCACCGCCTTCACCCGCACCGTCAGCCCCAGCATGGCCGCGAGCGCACCGGTCAGGACCTGGTCATGCCCGCTGCTGGCGAAGCCCCTGGCATTGCCCTCGCTGGGAAAGGCGATCGTCAGCACGCCGCTCTCCAGGTCCTGGACACTGGCGGTGTTCAGGAGCATCCAGGCCACCTTGCGCTCCTCGCGCACCGCGTCCAGGATCTCCGGCCAGCGCTGGCGCAGCACCTCCGCGTCCACCGGGCCGGCGGTGGGGCGCGGATCCGGTGCGTCGCTGTCCTGCCCACGGCCCGTGACCGCTCCGCCCTGCCCGGCTCCCGCGTCCGGAGGCCCGCCGCTGCTGCCCTGCCGCGCCCTGCCCTCGCCGCCGCGAACTGTGTCTTCGGCGGCTGGCTCCCTGGGCGCCGCAGCGGGGCCGGGCCGCTTGCCACCGGGTGCGGCCGCGTCCCTGGGCCCGTCCCCGGGCCGGGCCGCTTCCCGCCGTGCGTCACGGGATGGCGCTGGGCTGGCCGCGGGCTCGCTGGGGGCGGATTCCACCCCAGCCAGCTGGTGCTCCAGCCGTTCCAGCCGGGCCAGCAGCGCCTTCTCGCCGGTGCTGGCGGCCGGCAGCAGGACCTGCGCGCACATCAGCTCCAGCAGCAGCCGGGGGGAGGCCGTCCCCCGCATCTGGATCAGCCCCTCGCTGACGATCTCCGCCGCGCGGGTCAGTTCCGCCTGGCCGAACCGCCCCGCCTGCTCGGCCATGCGCTCCAGCCGGTCGGCAGGCGCGTCGAGCAGGCCGCTCTGCCCGGCCCCGGGGACGGCCGCCAGGATGATCAGGTCGCGGAGCCGGTCGAGCAGGTCGGCGGCGAACCTGCGGGGGTCGTGCCCGCCCCCCACGACCCGGTCCACGGTGCCGAACACGGCCGCGCCGTTTCCAGCGGAGAACGCGTCCACCATCTCGTCCAGCAGGCTGTCGTCGGTGTACCCGAGCAGGGCCACGGTCCGGTCGTAGGTCAGCCCTTCGGGGCCGGAGCCGGCCAGCAGCTGGTCGAGGACGGACAGCGCGTCCCGGGCCGAGCCCGCGCCGGCCCTGACCACCAGCGGCAGGACCGTGGGCTGGTAGCTGACCCCCTCGGTGGCCAGGATCTCCTCCAGCAGTTCCCGCAGCACGGCGGGCGGCATCAGCCGGAACGGGTAGTGGTGGGTACGCGACCGGATCGTCGCGATGACCTTCTCCGGCTCGGTGGTGGCGAACACGAACTTCAGGTGTGCCGGCGGCTCCTCCACCAGCTTGAGCAGGGCGTTGAATCCCTCCCTGGTGACCATGTGCGCTTCGTCGATGATGTAGATCTTGAACCGGCCGGACACCGGCGCGTAGAAGGCCCGTTCCCGCAGGTCCCTGGCATCGTCGACGCCGCCGTGCGAGGCCGCGTCGATCTCGATCACGTCGATGCTGCCCGGGCCGGATGGTGCCAGCGCCACGCAGGACGCGCACACCCCGCACGGGTCCGGGGTCGGGCCCTGCTCACAGTTGAGCGAGCGCGCGAGGATCCGGGCGCTGGACGTCTTGCCGCAGCCGCGCGGCCCGCTGAAGAGGTACGCGTGGTGGACGCGGCCGTTCCGCAGCGCCTGGCGGAGCGGCTCGGTCACGTGTTCCTGGCCCTTGACCTCGGCAAAGGTGGCGGGCCGGTACTTGCGGTACAG
>Ga0335081_10008803_pt1 | contig 16203 bp, 17 predicted proteins | sample Lox_Sample_35_FD_206713 | JGI IMG/M metagenome (GOLD analysis project Ga0335081, IMG submission 206713) | Soil microbial communities from Loxahatchee National Wildlife Refuge, Florida, United States - Lox_Sample_3.5 | ecosystem: Environmental > Terrestrial > Soil > Wetlands | place: USA... | reverse complement strand
GGTCGATGAACGCGTGATCATGTGAGGTGGTCCGGACCCAGTAGGCGGGCATGCCGGGCAGGATGGCATCCATCGTGGTCAGCGGCACGAACAGCGCGGTGCCGTTTTCCTGCTGTTGCGGCGAGATGCCGATCACGCGGAAGCTGGCCGGGCCGGAGGCGGTCTGGACGGTGATGGTGTCGCCGAGCCGGGTTCCGGTGATGCGGGCGATGTCTTGCTCGACGACGGCGACGTGGGCCCGGGTCTGCTCCTCGGCGGGGGTGTACCAGCGTCCGGCCGCGAGCCGGTAGCGGAACATCGTCGCCTGCTGCACGGCCCAGATCTTCGCGTCCTTGCCGTCGAGCGTGATGTCGGTGGCGAAGTGCGGCTCCACGGCGGCCACGCCGGGGGTGGCGCGGATCAGCGCCGCGGCGCGGGCGTCGAGCATGTGGCCGCCCACCGGGACGATATTGACGTCCTCGCCGTGGTCCCCCCACGAGCTTTGGCTGGCATTGGCGACCGCGGTGGCCAGGCCGAGTATCGCGAGCAGGGTGCCGACGGCAAGCGCGATCACAATCGAGGTGGACAGGCTGCGCCGCCGGCGCCGGCCGACGTTGCGCAGCCCGATCTGCGCCGGGCGGGGCAGGACGCGGACGCGGGCCAGCAGGCGGTCACTGGCGTCCTGGCCGCCGGCCGCGGAACCGGTCGCTTCCAGCGCGTCCCGCACCGGCACCCGGACGGCGCGCCGGATCGCGGGCAGCGCGGCCAGCGGCGGCCCGAGCAGGCCCACCAGCGCGCTGATGAGCACGATGGGCCAGTCGATGCCGAAGCCGACGCCGACCGCGAACAGCGCCGAGCCGAAGTAGCGGGTCAGGGCGTAGGCGAGCACGACCCCCAGGACGATCCCGGCCACGGATCCCAGCCCGCCGAGCAGCACCGCGGTCTTCAGGTAGACCGCGGCGATCTGCCGCCGGCGTCCGCCGACCGCCTTCATGATCCCGATCTCAGCTGTCTGCTCGGCGACCAGCGTCGTCATCGTGTTCGAGATCAGCACGAGCGCCGACAGCAGCGCCAGCAGGGTGATCACGTACAAGAACTTCGAGAAGTTCTGGAAGCCCGACTTGCCGGGCCAGTCGCCCGCGGCCCGCACCTGCGGCAGGTCGGTGAAACCGGTGAAGCCGGGGACCGCCGCGAGTGTGTGACGGATCGCCGCGATCGTCGCATCGACCGCGGCCGGACGGGTGTCGGCGAGGTGGAAGAACAGCTCGTCGTAGCCGGGGGTCCGGCTCAGCGACGCCACGGTCGCCGGCGTGGCGTACAGCACGATCACGCCGCCGGAGGTGACGGTCTGGCCGCCGTCGAGGTTGCGGCCGTCACCGCTGACCCGCAGCGACCGCACCACCCCGTCCGCGCCGATGATCCGCACCGTCTGCCCGGCCTGCACCGAAAGCAGTCCCTGCTTGGCGTTCTGCGCGTCGGTCAGGACCGCGCCGGCCTGCGGCGGGACGCCGGAGGCGACATGCACCACGTTCAGCTGCTGGCTGGTGAAGTCCGGTATCCCGAGCACCTGGGCGAACGCGCGGCGGGCGCCGACGTACACCCGGCCGCCGAAGGACGACCGCGGTTCGACCGCACGGACGTTCGGGACCGCGGCCAGCGCGGCCAGCTGGGCCTGGCCGAGCACCAGCGGGCGCGTGGAGATCGTCAGGTCGGGCAGCCGGTCGGCCGCGACCTCGGCGCTCATCGCGCGGTTCATCAGCGCCGGCGTCGCGAACAGGCCGATGCCCGCCACGGCCAGCGCCAGGGTCGCGACCGCGAAGAAGGTGCGCGACCTGCGCCGGCTCAGATCGGTGATCGACTTGCGCAGCAGCGAGGAAACCATCTCGACCTCCTCACGCCGCGACGACCACGCCGTCGCGGATCGAGATGACCCGGTGCGCCCGCGCCGCCAGCTCACGGTCGTGCGTGACGTACAGGACCGTCTTGCCCTCCCCGTTCAGCCGCTTGAACAGGTCGAACATCTCCGCCGCCGTCACGGTGTCGAGGTTGCCGGTCGGCTCGTCGCCGACGATCAGCTGCGGATCGGCGGCCAGCGCCCGCGCGATCGCCACCCGCTGCTGCTCACCGCCCGACAGCTCCGCCGGCAGATGGCCGGCCTTGTCACCCAGGCCGACCAGGGCAAGGTTGCGGCGGGCGTGTTCGAACCGTTCCCGCTTCGGCCCGCGACGGGCGAAGTCGAGCGGCAGCACCGCGTTCTCCAGCGCCGACAGCGTCGGCAGCAGCTGGAAGAACTGGAACACCACGCCCACGTGCTCACCCCGCCAGACCGCCAGCTCCTCCTCGCTCATCACATCGATCCGCCGGCCACCGACCGTCACCGTCCCCGCGGTCGGCCGGTCGATCCCGGCGACCAGGTTCAAGATCGTCGTCTTGCCGCTGCCCGACGGGCCCACGATCGCGACCAGCTCGCCGGCCCCGATCTCCAGGTCGATCCCGCGCAGCGCCGGATAGTCCAGCCGGCCCATCCGGTAGCTCTTCTCGACTCCGGCCAGATCGATGAACGGCTCAGAGACCCTCGCCGGCCGGGTCGTCCGCTCGACCACACCTTCCATGCCCATGACCGCACCTTCTTCTCCGCGCAACGCACATCCGGCACTGGCCGACTCTCAGCGTGTGCCCCCGGCTCCCGGATCGCACCGTGACCCTCGCTGCCCTCGCCGCCCATGGTTCGGCCCAGCACGCACGGTTGGTGGCTTTCGCGCACCCTCATTGTGTCCACCTCGATCCGCCGCCAGATGGACCTAACCAGAGGCTGCGATCCTGGTTACCCGGCCCGGCAGTGGCGAAGGTCACGCGAAGGCAGGTCTTCCGCCTCATGCCCGGCAGCGTTCCGCTCTCAGCCGGCCGGGGGCCGTGATACCCACTCCGTTCGGAGAAAAAGATCTTCGGACCGAACGGGCCCGGTGCTCGCCCCGTGCCGCACCCTAGCCGCCCCTCCCGGCCGGGATCCCCCGGGATAGCGTGGGAAACATGGCGATCATGACACGAACCCTCGGGGTTACCGGCGCGGACGTGACCATTCTCGGCTACGGCGCCATGGAGTTGAGAGGCCGGCCGCGCGGTCCCGAGATTGCCGACGAGGACGCGGGCCGGCTGCTGAACGCGGTCCTCGACGCCGGCATCAACCTGATCGACACCTCGCCTGACTACGGCCGCAGCGAGGAACTGATCGGCAGCTACATCGGCCACCGCAGGGACGAGTTCTTCCTCGCCTCCAAGTGCGGGTGCCCGCTCGAGTTCCCGGCCGACGCGCCTCCGCCCTACCCGCATGACTACAGCCCCGGGAATGTCCGGGCCGGCGTCGAGCAGTCGCTGCGGCGCCTGCGCACCGACCGCCTCGACCTGGTCCAGGTGCACATGTCACCGGGCAAGGCGACGCTCGAGGAGAACCACACGGTGGAGACGCTCGAGGACCTCCGGGCCGAAGGCAAGGTCCGCTTCATCGGCATGTCGGGCATCCTGCCGAATCTGCCCGATCACCTCGCGATGGGCGTCTTCGACGTCTTCCAGATCCCGTACTCGGCGGTCCAGCGCGACCACGAGGAACTCATCACCGAGGCCGCCGGCGCGGGCGCGGGCACCTTCATCCGGGGCGGCGCGGCGCGCGGCGCCGCGTCGGAGGAGAAGAACTGGCGGACCGGGCCGCTGACCCAGGAACCCGGCGTCGGCCACCGGAACTGGGAGACCTCCGGCATCGCCGGCCTGCTGAGCGAGGCCGGCATGAGCAACATGGAGTTCGTCCTGCGCTTCACGCTCAGCCACCCCGGCCTGTCGACCACGATCGTCGGCACGTCGAACCCGGTCCACCTGGCCGCCAACATCGCCGTCGCGGAGCGAGGGCCGCTCCCCGCCGACCTCTACGAAGAAGCCAGGAAACGCCTCCCGCTCCCGGATGCCCGCTAAGGGAACGGTCCGGCTGCACGCCTTCCTGGCCGTCGCAGGGTCTGACGTGCTTATACTCGCCTGCGTGGCGGGGATCCGGGTGGTCGAGGTACTGGCGGCGCTGTCGCTGACCACCGATCTTGCCTCCGGCGTGGCCTTCGAGTAGCGGAGGTCAGCCGGCGCGCGGGGCGGTCACCTCGACCCGGATCTGGCCGGCGCGTTCGCTCGCGGTGCCGAAGCGGCCCTGGCCCCGCTCGCAGAACCGGACATCCTGGCCGCGGTCATCGCGGCCGAACCCGGTACGGCCAGCCTGGCCGGCGCCGACGGGATGCGGCGCATGTGCCAGGCGCTGGCCTGCGTGGTCGACCTGAAGGGCCGCTACCTGCTCGGGCACTCCCATCACGTAGCCGCCGTCGCGGCTCGCGCCGCGGACCTGGCCGGGCTCGGTGCCGAACAGTGACCTGCTGGCCAGCCAGACCCAGGTCGTCGCCCAGATCGTCATCGAGCTGACCTACCCGAGCGGCGGACGTCTCCGCGACGAGGAACTGCACCTGTGGCGCTTCGACGACGACCACAAGATCGCCGCCCTGCGCCACTACGTGGACACGGCCAAGCACATCGCCGCCTGGAACGGCGAGGACACGACCCGCCGCGGCTCCTGACGACCAACCCGGGCGGCTGTGGCTGTGCAGCTAGTCTGTGCCCCATGGTTGCCGGTTTGCTGCTCGTGATCAGCTTCGCCGTGATGGTGGCCGGCGCGGCGGTGTTCACCAACGCCGTCGAATGGGCTGGCGTGCGCCTCGGCCTCGGCCACGGCGCGGTGGGCAGCGTCCTGGCCGCCGTGGCCACCGCGATGCCGGAATCGCTGATCCCGATCATCGCCATCATCACCGAGGGCAAGCAGGCAGGCCCGGTCGCGATCGGCGCCATCGTCGGGGCGCCGTTCCTGCTCGCCACCCTGGCCATGGCGGTGTGCGGCGGCGCCGCGCTCATCTACCGTACCCGGCGCACAAGCGCGCGGCTGCAGCCCGACCGCAGCGCCATAGCCAGGGATTTGTACGTTGTCCTGGGTGCCCTGCTGCTGGCCATCAGCGTCGGGCTCGTCGGCGCGCGCCCGCTGCGCGTCGCCGGCGCGGCGGTGCTGGTGGCCGCGTACGCGGTTCTCACCTGGAAGACGATCAGCCAGGGCAGGCAGGAGGGCGGGGCAGACGAGCCGGCCAGCTTGTACTTCGCCATCAGGAAGAACGGTCCGCCGGGCAATCTCCCGATCCTGGCCCAGATCCTGGTCAGTATCTGCATGCTCATCGGCGCGGCGCAGCTGTTCGTGAGCAGCATCGAGCACCTGGCGCACGGGCTCGGCGTCGACCCGCTGATACTGACGCTGGTGATCGCGCCGCTGGCCACCGAACTCCCGGAAACGCTCAACAGCGTGATCTGGATCCGCCAGGATAAGGACACCCTCGCCCTCGGCAACATCACCGGCGCCATGGTCCTCCAGTCCATGCCGCTGGTCGCTTTCGGCATGCTGTTCACCGACTGGCGGCTGACCGCTCCCGCGCTGACGGCCATGCTCGCCGCGCTGGCCGGCGCGGCGCTCAGCCTGCTCGCCGTGCTGCGCGCCCGCGGCTGGTCAGCGCCGTTCGTCGGCTACTCGGCTGGTTTGTACATAGGAGGGATCACCACGATCCTCGCCGTCACCTAACCTCGCAGCGGTCCGCGAAGCCCTGACTGCGCAGCCCGAGGGCCGAGTTAACCCGGCTGCGCAAGTTCTCGATGCCGACCATGACCGTCAGCTCGACGAATGCCGGCTCGCCCAGCCGTATCAGCAGATCCCGGGCCAGCTCATCCGATACGGTCGGCTCGGTATCGCACATGGCCTCGGCGTATGCCATGACCGCCAGTTCCGGTTCGGAGAACAAGCCCTGGTGCTCCCGCCAGGCGGGGACAGCGCGCAGCTTCTCCGGTGCGATTCCGAGCTTGCGGCCCTCCCAGTATCCGAAGTCCATGCACCACGAGCAGCCGATGCGGGCGGCCGCGGTCATAACCGCGAGCTCCTTGAGCACCGGGTCGAGCCGGTTGAATCTCGCCACCGCCTGCTCGAAGCGCAGCTCCGCGTAGAGCACCCGGGCGTTATGCCCGAGAGCCTTGCCGGGATCGACCATGTCGCCGTACCGGCGCCGGCAATACCACTCGACGACGCGGAACAGCGGTGTGCGGGGCGGGTTGAGCGAGATGCGGGCCATCGTGCGCCTCCTGGTGATCCGGCCTCCTCCAGGAAAGACAGCACAGCCATCCCGAACGTGACATGAGCCGCCGGATCCAGGCTCGCGATCGCGGCTCAGCGTGGGAGTTGCTCCGGGGGGATGGAAGCGAGCGCGTCGCGAAGGGCCGCACGGGTCGCGACACCGAGCTTGGGAAAGGCCCGGTGGAGATGACCGCCGACCGTCCGGGGCGACAGGAACAGCCGTTCCGCGATCTGCTTGTTCGTCAGGCCCGATGCCGCGAGGCTGACGATCTCGAACTCCTGGACCGTCAGGCGGTCCAGGACGTTGTCACCCGCACGCGGCTTGGTCTGTCCAGTCGCCCGAAGCTCCGCGCGCGCGTGGTCCATCCACGGCCGGGCCCTGAGACACTCGAAGATCTCGAGCGCGGCATTGAGCTGCACCCGGGCCGCCACCATCGCCCGGCGACGTCGCAGGCGCTCGCCGTAAGCCAACCTCACCCGGGCAAGGTCGAACCGCCACCGCTCGATGTCAGGGAGCGCCAGCGCCGCCTCGAACAGCTCGGACGCCGTGTCATCGGGTGCCGCTACCGCGGCCGAAGCCCCGACCACGAGCGCGAGACGCGACGATATTCCGGCGAGGTTCGCCTCTTGCATCGCGGCGACGTGCGCCGCCGCCTCGGCATCGCGACCCGTGCGAACCGCGGCCTGGACGAGGTCCATGAGCACGGTCAGCGCGTGCGGTACGTGCGACGCGAGGGTTCCGGGCGGGCTGATCATGCACGCTTGCTGATAGGCATCCTCGAAGTCACCTCGCCCGAGCGCGGCCAGCCCGCGTGCCTGCCAGGCGTACCACTCAACCGCGCCGAACCCACGCGGTCGTGCCCACTCCACGACGGCATTCAGTTCTTCAGTCCGCCGGTCGTCGCCGCGTGCCGACGCGATCAAGGCCTGGACCAGCTTGGCCGGCCACGCCAAAAGCCCGTATCCAAGCTCATCGGCGAGCCGCAGCGCCTCGTCGAGCAACTCGTCTGCTTCGTCCCGGGCGATCTCGTGGAATGGCTGCCACAGGTCGGCCGTCCCGCCGTAGTAGCACACCATCATCAAAGTGTTGAGCGCTTCCTCTAGAAGCGGATCCGCGTTGTCGTACGCGCCGACTCGGGTCTCGATTGCGCGCACGAGCAGACGATGGGCGGTTGCGATGTCGCCGTCGGCGTTCAGCAAGAAGGCGGATGCGGCAACCGCCGCCTGAAGGGAGCCCTCGAGGTCCACCTCGCCGTGGCGGAGCTCGGCCAGCATCTTCGAGGCGTTGCCCAGGTCACCGGCCACGTCGGCGCCGATGTAGGCGGCCGCTGCCAGTCGCCGGTGTCGCTCGGCGCTCCGCGGGCTGAGCTCCGACGCGCGAGTCAGCGCCTTGACGCAGCCGACGGCGTCGCCCCGGGCGAGGATGCGGGCCGCGGTACCTTCGAGCTGGACCGCCACCGACTCGTCCGGATCGACGACCGCCTCGGCGAGATGCCACGCCTGCCGGTCGGGCTGGGCTGCCCACACGTCGGCCAGCACCCGGTGCGCGCTTCGACGATCTTCGGCATGCGATAGGTCCACGGCGGCCGAGCCGAGCGCGCCGGCGCGCGGCGCGCGGTGGAGATTCCGGGCGCGTCGCACGCGGCCTGTGTCTCGCACCCCGAGGAGACAGCCGAGCTCATCCTCCAGGCCGCGGCGCTGCCCGTGACTGCCTGACCCCGACCACCCGCGCCCCCGCTTGGAGGAAAGATGACCACCCCGACCGACGATAACGCCTTCCTGCACGAGCTCGAACTCGACGTCAGGACAGAACTGACCCTGACCGTGACCAGCCAGCCGCAGGAGGAGGCCGCCGGCGTGCCGATCGATGAGTGGCTATCCGATCCGGCTGATGATCAGCGCTACGAAGTCGGCCTCCGTACCCTTTTCGGCGCCGTCGAGGCCCTGGAAGACGCCTCGCCCTGCCATACCCTGTCAAGTACCAAGCCTTCTGGCGGGTGCTCGCCGACATCGGAGTGACCCAGGAATACCTGATGGATCGCACGGGCGCCAGCCCGTGAGCATCGCAAGGACCTGGAGGGCGCCGTGAGTTCATCCACCGCCGGGAGAAGCGGTCAGACCGTGATCGCCGGCGCGGGCTACGCCGGGCTGCACGTCGCCCTGCGCCTGACGGCCAGGCTGCGCGGCAACACCGAGGCGATGCTGACCCTGGTCGACCGGCACGACTACCACCAGGTGCTGACCGAGCTGCCCCAGGTCGCCGGCGGCACCCGCGCGGCCGGCGCGGTACGCATCCCGCTGCAGGACGTGCTGGCCACGCGGGTCCGCTTCGTCCAGACCGAAATCAATGGCTTCGACCTGGTAGGCCGGCGGCTGCTCACCGGGGCCGGGCCGATCGGCTGGGGGCGGCTGGTGCTGGCGCTGGGCAGCCGGCCCAACGACTTCGCCATCCCCGGCCTGGCCGAGCGCGCGCTGTCGCTGTACTCGGCCAGTGACGCCGAGCGGGTGTGGGCGGCGGTCAGCCAGGCGCTCACGGCGGCCGCGGCCGCCGCGGGCCCCGAGCGGCAGCGCCGCCTGGCGACGGTGGTGGTGGGCGGCGGCGGCGCGCGGCTGGGACCCGGTAGCCCGGTAGCCAGCCGCGCCTGGATGTCGGCGGTGACGGAATCGGGTGGCTGACCGGCATCCACCGCGACCAGGATGCCGCGTTCGGTGTAGTAGGGGACGAGCGGGCCCGTGGTCTTGGCGAACACCCGGAGCCGGTGCTGGATCACGTCGGCCACGTCGTCCGCGCGGCCGCCCTGGCTCACGCGGTCCAGCAGCCGCCGCGTCAGCACGGTGTGGCCGGGATGACAATATCTCGCTTCTGGATCTTGCCGGTCGGGCCCTCGGGCAGCGCGTCCATGATCCACACGTGCCGCGGGTACTTGTACGCCGCGACCTGGCCCTTGACGTAGTCGCGCAGTTCCCCGGCGGTGATGGCGGCGCCCGGCTTGAGCGCCACCGCGGCGCCGACCTCCTCGCCCAGGGCCGGATGCGGCAGGCCGATCACGGCGGCCTCGGCGACGGCGGGATGCTCGTACAGCACCTCCTCGATCTCCCGCGGGTAGACGTTGTAGCCGCCGCGGATGATCAGGTCCTTCTTCCGGTCCACGATGTGCCGCATGACCTGGTAGTCGAGCAGGATGCCGTTGCCGCCGAGCATGTCGCGCGCTTCGGCGGTTATGGCACGGGCCTTGCGGGTGTTGTGCATCTTGGCCAGCCCGGCCACGGTGGGGGTCAGCCGGCACCCGCACGTTCTCCAGCGTGATCTCGGCCTGCCACACCGAGCGCAACGACACCTTCCCCTCGATGACCCGGGCCTGGTAGCCCGGCGAACCCTTCTCCACGACGAACCCGTTGACCTGGCCGTCCTCGGTGTTGCGAGCCCAGACGACGACCAGGTCGGCGATACTGCCCAGGCCGATCCACCGTTTGCGGCCGTTCAGCACCCAGCTGTCGCCGTCCCGGCGGGCCGAGGTTTCCAGGGCGACCGAGTCCGAGCCGTGCTCCGGTTCGGTCAGCGCGAAGGCCCCGAGCTTGTTCATCTGCGCCATGTCAGGCAGCCAGCGCGCCTTCTGCTCCTCCGAGCCGCACATCGCGATCGTGATCATGGCCAGGCCCGCGTGTACGCCGAGCATCACGCCGAGGCTGCCGTCGCCGCGGTGCAGTTCCATCGTGACCAGCCCGCACGCCATCGGGCTCATCCCGGCGCACCCGTATCCCTTGATGTCCTCGCCGACGATGCCGAGTTCGGGCAGCCGCTTGACCAGCGGCCAGCAGATCTCGGCACGTTCCCAGTACGGGCCGACGACCGGCACGACCTCCTCGTCGACGAACCGCCGGACGGTGATGAAGTGCGACCACTGCTCGTCGGTGAACTGCTCGCGGACGGAAAAGAAGTCCGTCCCGAGGGACTCCCCGAGGTGCTCGCTAGCCACCTGTGACATCGTCAGCTCCTTCCTGACCGAGGAACGCCTCCACGACCGGGGCGATGCGTTCCGCGTCTGCGGCCAGCTCCAGGTGGCCGCCCTGGTAGACGTGCAGCTGGCTGCGCGGTATCAGCCGGTCCATGATCCGCGCGTTGACCAGCGGGAGACGCGCGGATGCCCGGGGACCATGAGCGCGCCCGTCCCGGTCGCCACCAGCACCAGACGGCGCACCCGGTCCGGGCGGCTCAGCGCGAACTGCTGCGCGAGCCCGCCTCCCCAGGAGATGCCCAGGACATCGGCCTGCTGGTAACCGAGCCGGTCAAGCAGGCCTGCCAGCAGCGGGGGCAGCGTGCCCAGGTGGTAGGGAAGGACCGGGGCCGGCGAGCCGCCGATGCCCGGCATGTCGAACCGGATAACCGGCCGCCGCGGATCGAGCGCGTCGACGAACGGCTGAAACAGCTCCAGGCTCGCGCCGATGCCGTTGCACAGCAGCAACGGCGGCCAGCCGGGGGCTCCTTCCCGCGCCGCGACGCGTACGGCGCGGCCGCCGATCGTCAGGATCCTCATTCGCTCGACCGGCCCGGCCCGCCGCAGCCGGCCCAGGACCCGGTCAATGGTCATAGATGTAGGTTCCCGGCGCGTCGCTGATCGGGGCCAGGCCGCCACCGCCCAGCTCACCTGGGGCCGCCTTCTCGTCCCCGCAGCGTTCGGCCAGCCAGTCCGCGTAATCCGGCCACCAGGACCCGTGGCAGGTTTCCGCCCGGCGCAGCCACTCCTGGGGGTCCGCCGGGCACTCCTTGGCTATCTGGTAGCGGGCCTTGTCGTTGCCGGGCGGGTTGACCATCGCGGCGACGTGCCCGCTGGTGGACAGCACGAACCGGTGGCGGCCCGCGAGCAGCTGGGTGGACCGGTAGCAGCACTGCCAGGGGCAGATGTGGTCGGTGATCCCGGCGACCTGGTAGGTGTCGCGGTCGACGGCAGCCAAATCCACCGGTGAGCCGAGCATGGTCGCGACGCCGGGGCTTATCAGTGCGTTGGCGGCGCCCAGCCGGAGGAAGTCCCGGTGCAGGCCCGCGGTCATCCGGGTGGTGTCCGCGTTCCAGAACAGGATGTCGAACGGCGGCGGCTTCCGGCCGAGCAGGTAGTTGTTGACCCAGTAGTTCCAGATCAGGTCGTTCGGCCGCAGCCAGGCGAACACCTCGGCCAGCGACCGGCCGTCCAGGTAGCCCCGGGTGCGGGACGCGGCCGCGGCCACCCGCGCGGTCCGCTCGTCGATGACCGCGCTGGCCAGGCCCGCGTGCCCCTGGTCGAGCACCGTGACCAGCAGGGTGAGCCCGGCGATCCGGTCCTGCTGGCCGGCGTGCGCCAGGTGCGCGGCCACCATCGCCGCGACAATGCCGCCGGAGCAGGCCCCGGCGAGTGCGATCTGCTCGCTCCCGGTGATCCGCGCCGCGGCATCCATGGCGTCCAGGATCGCCTGCCCGTACGTGTCGAGATCCCACTTCGCGTGCCGGGCGTCCGGGTTGCGCCAGGAGATCATGAACACCTGCAGGGCCCGGCCGACCAGGTACTCCACCATGCTCCGGCCGGGCGCCAGGTCCATCACGTAGTACTTGTTGATCACCGGCGGGACGATCACCATCGGGACCTGCCGGACCGCGGGCGTGGACGGGCGGTACTGGATCAGCTCGAACTCGGGGGTCCGCAAGATCACCGACCCGGGCGTGACGGCCAGGTCCACGCCCACCTCGAACGCGTCCGGCTCCACCATGGTCGGCACCCGCGGCGGCACCGCCATGTCGCCGACGAAATTCCGCAGGCCTGCCAGAACGCTGCCGCCGCCGGTATCGATAGCGGCCTTGGCCGCCGCCGGGTTCAGCAGCGGATTGTTGCTCGGGGCCAGCGCGTCGACCAGGTTGGTGAGCACGAAGCCGACGCGTTCGGAGTCGGCCTCGTCCAGGCCAGCTCCGGCTACCACGCCCTCCGCGGCCTGTGCCGCGGCCAGGTACGCCTGCATCGTGCGGCGCAGCAGCGGGTTGCCCGCCCACCCCGGGTCGGCGAACCGGCGGTCCCGCCGGGACGGCTGCACCTGCGAGGTACCCACGGTGATGCGGCCCAGTTCGCCGAGCAACTGCCGTCCCCGCCCGGCGACCAGCCGGGGCCGGCTGGCCAGGGCCGCGGCCAGGCGCAGGCCGGAGCCGCCCGGATTGAGCCGCCGCAGCATGCCCGTGGCCGCGTCGGTAAGCAGGAGGTCCAGCGGAGCCGCGGCGGCATCCTCCGCGGCGGCCCTGGTCGAATCGGTGTCAGCGCTCATTCGTCTCCGTCCTCCAGCCGAGCGTACGGGGCGGAGCCCGTTCCTCCATTGTTCGCTCGTCACGAACCCGAGACCAGTCATGGTTCCGCGGGCACAGGCGTGTCTAGCACATCACCAGGATCTAGTGATGACCATTCACCTTCCAGCCAGCCGACCTGGATCTGTCATACCACTGAAACCGCGGTGCACGCGCTGAGCCCGGTGATGGCCGAGTTCGCCCGCGTCCTGCGACCTGGCTGGCATGTGCAAGAATCCGCAGGTGGATATGGATGGTCCCGCGATCGCCGAGCTGATGGCCGACGTCGCGGCGGCGGTGAGCCGCCGGGCCGCCGTGGTGTCCGAGGATGTCTATGAGGTGATCCTGCGGGAGATCCCGGAGCTACACGACGACAAGGCGGTGCTCGCCCTGCTCGCCTCGAGCGTCCATAGCAATGTCAGCACCTGCCTGCAGGTCATGCAGCACCGGATCGACCTGAGCGCCGTGCAAGCCCCGGCCGCGGCTGTGGAATACGCGCGCCGGAAGGCGCAGCGCGGCACGCCGCTGACCGCGCTGCTGCGCGCCTACCGGCTCGGGCACACCTGCTTCTCCGACTGGCTCTTCAAGGAACTGGCTCGGCAGTCAGATGACGCCCAGACGATAACCGCCGCCACGCTGAGCATGTCCAAGATCGTGGCCGGGTACGTCGACCAGACCTCCGAGGAGATCGTCACGGCCTACACGCGCGAACGGGAAAGCTGGCTGCGGAACCGCAGCGCGGCGCGAGCCGCTAGGGTCCGCGATCTGCTTTCGGGTCGGCGGGTCAATGTGAGCACGACAGAGGCCACCTGGGGGCCTGGCCGCCGACGACGAGCACCATGCTCGGCTGCGCGAGACCCTGCTGACCTTCCTGCAGACCGGGGGCAGCTACAAGACGACGGCCGAACGGCTGATGCTGCACAAGAACACTGTCCAGCACCGGGTCCGCAAGGCCGAGGAAAGCCTCGGCCGGCCGGTGGGCGCGAACCAGCATGACGTGGAGCTCGCGCTGCGAGCTAGCCACTGGCTGGGCTTGTCTGTGCTGCAGCCAGCCCGAGAACGATCATCCTCCCTGTCGGCACCACCCGGCCCGTTCGGAGAATAGGTCCGAGCGGGCTGGCTGGTCCGTCCCTTACCCAGCCGTCAGCGGTCGTTCAGCCCTGCAAGTAGGCGAGTACGGCGAGCACGCGGCGGCTGCTCTCCGGCGACTCGACGATGCCCAGTTTGGCGAACACGCTGCTCACGTGGGATTCCACGGTCCGGCGGGAAATGACCAGCTGGTTGCAGATCGAGTCGTTGGAATAGCCCTGGGCCATGAGGCTGAGGATCTGGCGTTCCCGCTCGGTTAGCGCGTCGAGCGGGTTGCGGTCCCGGCCGCGGCGCAGCAGCTGACTGATGATCTCGGGATCGATGACGCATTCACCGGTGCTCACCCGGCGCAGCGCGTCACCGACCACGGCCGCGTCGTAGACGCGGTCCTTGAGCAGGTACCCGGATCCGGCCGGATGATCCTTGAGCAGGGCCTCGGCGTAGCGGGCCTCCAGGTAGCTGGACAGCAGCAGGACCGCGGTCCTGGGGTGCCGCTCCCGGATGACGGCCGCCGCGCGCAGGCCCTCGTCGGTATGCGTGGGCGGCATCTTGATGTCGATGAGCGCGGCGTCCGGCTCGGCTCGGGCTACCAGCTCGAGCAGTTCGTCCGCGTCGCCGGCGCTGCCGAGGACATCGAATCCAGCATCGGTGAGCAGCCGGGCCAGGCCCTGCCGCAGCAATGCCATGTCCTCGGCAATAACGACGCGCACGGAAACTCCGCCGTGATCGTCGTCCGGGCTGTGCCCATCCCGGCAGGAGTCGTCTCGACTGTGGCCGAGCCGCTGGCCGCGGCGATCCGGTCGCTGGCGCGGGCCATGATCTGCGCGGCTTGCTCGCCGCCGATACCGTCTGCCTCGATCCGGATCCGCAGCACGGCCTCGTCGCCGTCCACCGTGGCCCGGATGACCGGGCCGCCGGCCAGCCGCCCGGCCGTGTGCGCGGTGTAGGCCACCAGCCGGTAGGCGGCCGCCTCCGCCACGGCCGAACGGGCGACCGGGCCCGTTCCTCCTACGGACAGCGGCGCCGGGCTGCGGTTGGCCAGCGTACGCAGGCCGATCATGAGCCCGTCGTCGGTGAGGGCGGCCGGATGGATGCCGTGCGCGAGGTCGCGCAGGTCGGCGAGTGCCGTGCTGACGATCCGCCGCGCCGCACCGTAGGTTTCGGCCTGCTCCTCGGCCGCGTCGTCGGCAGCTAGCTGCATGAACAGCTGCAGCCCGATGAGCCGCTGCTGGGCGCCGTCATGCAGGTCACGTTCCAGGCTCCGCCGTTCGGCGTCCGCATCCTCGATGATCCGCCGCCGTGATGCAGCCAGGTCAGCCAGTTCCGCCCGCAACCGGGCCTGAGCCGCGACGTGCTCCAGCGCGAGGCCCGCGCTCCGCACGGCGATGCCTAGCAGTTGCCCGGCACCGGCCAGCTCAGCCCGGTACCGGACCTCGGCGACCGTCCGGCTGGCCCGCCGCACCGTGGCGACGGCCAGGCCCGCGCCGTCCGCGCCGGTCGCCTGGCCCGCCGCGCCGACCGGCTGTCCCGCTGCGTCGATGACCGTGCCGTCGTCACGCGGGAAGACCAGCGTCAGGCCGGGGTCGTCAATGCTCTCGGCCAGTGAGTGCCGAAGCGTCTCGGCGTCCGGGGTGGCTGCCAGCACCTGGGCGGTGATCTGGCTGGCCAGCCGGCGGGTGCGCAGCGCGGTCGCCGCCACGCCGCCCGCCATCAGCACGACGATGGCGCACTGCGCCAGCCAGATCGCCCGGGATTGCGCGTCGATCACGGGGACCGGCTGGGCGAGCCCATGTCCTGCGGCGGCCGCGGACAGCAGCGCGACGGCCGCGCCGCCGACCGCGACCGGGGCGTTCACCAGCCGCACGATCCGCGGTGCCCGCAGCCATCGCCCCATGGCCAGGACGGCCACGCCTGTCCCGGTGCCGATGGTGAGGACCAGGCCCCAGCGGATCAGGCTGGCCCGGAGGTCGGCTGCGGCATGCACCTCCGCCAGGTTGGCAGCGCACGTGAAGCACCCGCTGGCCTGCGGGTCGAACAGCGTGGCCGGCAGCAGTCCGCAGACCAGCCCCGCCACGACGAGGCTCACCACCACGGCCAGCCGGTCCCAGCTGCGCAGCGGCCCGACCGGGCAGGTCAGCGCGGCCGAGCCGAGGAGTGCCGGGGCGAGCGCGGCCCCGGCGAGCACGATGGTGAACAGCAGCGCCGGGCGCGCCTGCGCCACCGGAACGGCAGCGATCACGACGGCCGGACCCGCCAGCATGAGCAGCGTGCCGCACAGCGCGGTCGTCCGGTGCGCGGCCAGTGCGGCACCGGCGGCGACGGCGCAGGCCGCCGCGGCTGCTTGCAGGGCGACCTGCCAGGACGCGCCGCCGCCGGGCGCGGCATCCGGATAGGAGGCGGCCAGCCGCACCATCGGCACGGCCAGCGCGAGCACGGCCGCGGCTGTCAGCGCTGGCAGGGCCGGGAATGCCAGCGACGCGGCCCACCCCCTTGCCTTCATGACCCGAGAGTGCCAGCGTTTGCGGTAAGCGGCAACCGTCCGTGCCCCGGTGGAACGTCCTCAGGGACGATTTCCGTGTCGGCACGGATAACAGGTTCCGTGCCGGCCCGGATGGCAGGCAGGCGAGGGGCGGGCAGCCTGTGGATATGA
>Ga0335081_10008802_pt1 | contig 16205 bp, 14 predicted proteins | sample Lox_Sample_35_FD_206713 | JGI IMG/M metagenome (GOLD analysis project Ga0335081, IMG submission 206713) | Soil microbial communities from Loxahatchee National Wildlife Refuge, Florida, United States - Lox_Sample_3.5 | ecosystem: Environmental > Terrestrial > Soil > Wetlands | place: USA... | reverse complement strand
AAAAGGAATATGAAGAGCTCATCTACCCTCTTATCCCCGATATCGCCATAGAAGAAACTAAAATTCCCTTCAGTTGTGTCGCAACGGACATTCGGAACGGCAAACGTATCATGTATACGTCAGGGAGACTTCGCACTGCGATTAGTGCAAGCTGCGCCCTCCCCGGTATTTTCCCGCCAGTAAAGGACAACGGAATGCTACTAGTGGATGGAGGATGGGTCGAACGCATTCCCGTGTTCTGCGCATGGGACATGGGCCCAGACATCGTCATTGCCGTGGATGTCTCGAGCGATGTCGCCACCTTCGAAGATAAATCGGGGCTTGACATTGTGCTCCGCGCGGATGCAGTGTCACGGATTTATTTGAACGAGATCATGGCAAGGGAGGCGGATATAGTCATCCATCCCGCCGTGGGTGAAACGCATTGGGCCGATTTCAGCGATCCCCGGGACCTGTTCAAGCAGGGGGAGACGGCCGCGCTGGAGAAGCTCATTACGATCCGGACGACTATTCACCGGCCTGGCATCCAACAGAGAAAACTGGTGGAACATATCCGTTCGATCAAAGACAAAATCATGGAAAAGATGTCGGGATCGTGATAGTGATTGTTGCCCCTCACAGCATTTCGATCCTTCTTTCGCTACCTTTCCCCCAGTTGCGGTTTTTAAGCGTTTTCGGGTATAATTATAACTAATGAACTTCCCTCTTGTAATCGCTCACCGCGGTGACCCTTCAGCAGCTCTTGAAAATTCCCTGGCAGCAATTCATCATGCACTGTCCTATCCCGCAGACATGATCGAGATCGATATCCGCAAAAGCCGCGATAATATGCTCTATGTGATGCACGATAAGAACACGCTCAGAACAGCGGGGATAAATATCGACATCGAAAAATCCGCTTCCGCTGAGATTGCAGGAATCAAGCTGAAAAATGGAGAGCCTGTTCCAACACTGACTGATGTGGTAAAGATCATTTCAAGCAAGGCGGGATTGAATCTGGAAATCAAGAGTGACGGCGCAGGATTGTTAACGGCCGAATATCTGGCATCTTCCGATTATCATGGTTACGTGCTCGTATCATCTTTCAAAGAGGACGAGATTCTCGCCGTGCGCCGCCTTTTACCAGCACTGCCGACATCAATGATCTTCGACGTTTTCTCTCCGCATGATGTCTCGTCATATGGCGCAAAAGGTTATAAGATAATCAGTCTGAGGAAAATGACCATAAGCGAAAAGCTTATTAAACTTTGTCACGAGCAAGGAATCCAGGTCTATGTCTGGACAGTTGATGACGAAGAAGAGATGAAAAAAATGATTTCCTGGAGAGTGGACGGGATCTATTCCAACAAGCCCGGAGTGTTGAAAAGGTTGATTGAAAGACTACGGTACGCAACACCGAGCTGACTGCGCAAACAGTCTGGACGCAGAAGATATCCCGCTTACATACACTCTGAACAGTCTTACAGAATATATGGCCTTGAATTTCATGGGCCAGATATTCACAGGAACACATCATGACCCTGGATCGCTTCCCTGACAGTAATTTTCTTTTTGACCTTATCGTTATCGGTGGTGGCATAACCGGCGCAGGAGTTGCCCGGGATGCTGCGCTCCGGGGTCTGTCCTGCCTGCTTCTTGAAAAAGGCGATTTTGCCTCCGGCGTTTCATCCAAAACAACGCGTCTGATCCACGGCGGCCTCAGATACCTTGCAAACTTCGAGATGGATCTGGTGGCTGAGTCGTTACATGAACGGGCCATACTCCGGACTCACGCGCCATACCTCATCCACCCTATGCCGATACTGATCCCCATCTATCAGAGCGATCCGCACGGCAGGGCCGTGATCTCAGTCGGAATCCATCTTTATGATCTGCTCTCCCATGAAAGAGACATCCCGCGTTATTTTACGTCAGGCCGCGATAAAACACTTGCTTTTGAGCCGCGCTTGAGCCGGGAAGGTCTCCGGGGCTGTGCGGTATTTTATGACCATCAGATACAGATGCCCGAGCGGCTCGTGATCGAAAACGTGGTGTCGGCGCGAAAAGCCGGTGCAACGCTCCTGAACTACGTTCAGGCCGGGAAGATCGAGGAAACAGGAGATGGTGTAATTGTTACTGCACAAGACCTCCTGTCAGAGGAAACAAGAACTTTCCGCTCCAAAGTTCTGATAAACGCGTCAGGGCCATGGATTGACACCGTAAGGAAGAAAGCGAACATCAACGATAAAAAAATAATTTATCCCACAAAAGGCATCCATCTCGTCATGCCGAAACTCTCCGATCAGGCACTTTTCGTCACGTCTCACGACGGCCGGATGTTTTTTATCGTCCCCTTCGGAGGGTATTCGCTCATCGGCACAACGGACACGAAATATGGAGGAGATCTAGATGAAGTCCATGCCGATCGGGACGATATCGATTATCTCTTGAACGAGAGCAAGCGTGTCCTGCCGGGACTGAATATCAGCCGCAGTGCAATCCTTTACACCTATGCCGGTATACGGCCGCTTGCTTTTGCCGGAGACCGGGAATCTAGGATCTCACGCAAACACCGCGTGATCAGGGAGGGAAAATCGGGAAGGATTATCACGATCGCTGGCGGAAAGCTCACGACCTACCGCAATATGGCCAAGGACGTTGTCGATGCTGCATGCAAGACCCTTGGCAACAGAGTAAAATGCCTCACAGCGCAGACGCCTCTTGCCGGCGGTCTGGCTGCGGAATATGAGGAATATTTACGTGAGGCGGTCCCTGATTTTTCAGCACGCTATAATGTTCCACAGGAACTCGTCCGCCATCTCATAGGTTTTTACGGTGCTCGTGTTGCCCCGCTGCTAGATCTCGCGAGAACCGATCCCGCCCTCGGGGAAACGGTCTCCCCGGAGAGCCGGGACATCTACGCACAGGTTGTATTTAGTATCCGTGAAGAGGGCGCCAGAACTCTGTCTGACGTCATCCTGCGCAGAATGCACCTAGGCATGACCGGCTCGCGGGGTTTGAAGCAGATAGAAAGGATTGCAGCTATTTCAGCAGGAGAACTTTCATGGAGTGACGAGGAAAGACGGCATTATATTGAGGAGTTCTCGAACACGTTGAAAAAAGAAACAGCCTGTTTGCGGGAATGATGAACATGTATTGTGGAATCGTCAAATACAAGGAGTATGAGCTATGCATATCAACTTGGCCCATGTACATCTCATGATCAACCATTTCCCCGTTGTTGGAGTGCTCGGTGGAATTCTGCTGCTCGTTTATGCCTTGGTAAGGAAAAGCGCAGAAGTCAAAATGGTGAGCCTCGGCGTGTTTGTGCTGATTGCGCTGATAACGATTCCGGTGTTTCTTACCGGCGAGGGAGCGGAAGAGGTGGTCAAGCATATTCCCGGGGTCACGGAAACGTATATCGGAAGGCACGAAGAACTTGCGGAATTGACGCTGGTTCTGATGGAAATTCTTGGGATTTTGTCCCTGGCCGGACTTGTTTTGCTCAAAATCAGAGGCGCTATACCCGCAATTATCGTGATCCTTGTTCTGGTGATGTCATTGATTACGGCAACTTTCGTGGGCATCACAGCAAATCTTGGCGGTCAGATCAGGCACACGGAAATACGGGATTCAGCGGTTCCGGAAACGGAATCGCAAACGGCGAAGTAGAGGGTTTTTCCTGGACAAGCCGTCTTGCTGTCGGGAATCAGGCATTCGGAGCAGAACCTGTTGAAGGGGAGAAGGGAATTCCCCTTTTCACAAAATTTATTATTTTCGGAGGGTAATCAATGAAATTGATGAAGGGGGGAGAACTTTCGGCAAAAATCGTCGCAGCAGTGCGGGAAGAGACAGACAGACTTGGTAGACATGGGATCCGGGCGGGCCTCGCGCTCGTTCTCGTAGGCGAGGACAAATCGTCGCATATGTATTATCAGGCGATCCAGAGCGCGTCAGTGCGCTCGGGGATCGATATTTTCAACTATTCCATGCCGTCAACGTCATCAGTGAATGAGATTCTGAACCTGATCAAGAACCTGAATCATGATGAACGGGTAAGCGGCATTCTTGTATTCATGCCGCTTCCCCGCCATATCGATACAAGGAAAGTCGTGAATGCCATTGCTCCGGAGAAGGATGTGGACGGACAAGGCGCCATCTCTGTGGGCCGCCTCTCGGCTGATGAGTCCACAACGCAGCTCTTCGAGCCCGGTTTCAATCTCACGGTGCGCCGAACATTTCTTCCCTGTACTCCCTACGGAGTGATGCGGATGCTCGAACACTATAGCGTCGATCCGAAAGGCAGGAAAGTCGTCATTGTAGGCAAGAGTCTGGCCGTGGGCAAGCCGCTGGCAATGATGATGCTCGTCAAGGAAGCCACGGTTACGGTCTGCCATCGTGAGACAGAGGACCTAAGCGCGGAAACCAGGCAGGCGGATATCTTGTGTACTGCCACGGGAAGGCAAGGCCTCATCAAAGCCGACATGGTGAAAGACGGCGCAATTGTTGTTGATATCGGTATTAACGTGCTGCCTGGTGGATTGACCGTCGGCGATGTGGATTTCGAAGCTGTCTCGAAAAAGGCATCGATGATTACACCAGTTCCCGGCGGAGTGGGGCCGGTAACAATCGCTATTCTTCTCAAAAATACGGTTATCTCTGCAAAGAGGATGGTAGGGGTGGGATGATATAGTTCTTATTTAGGTGTAACCCTGAGCTCAAGCGAGTTAGCAGTCGAGGCGGTCACTTCAACGCCGAACGTGCTGAAATCGCAATGACGACTTTCGTTTCCTGCGCCCAAGCAGGGAAAAGAGGCAGAACTGTGACGCACATGGAAAGAACGGGTATTTTCAGAGAGCGAATCATCTATCCACCTCAGCAGACTAAAATACAAGATTGCAAAATAATACCAAAGGTCGCGATTGCGGTCAACGACGAAAGAAACTTAATTTCATCAGCCAATCGGGCTTTCAGAGAAAATTCGCTTGCATCGGTTCGACTGAGGTGACAAGAACTTTATTGCAGTCATTGCCGATGCAATTATGGACATTCTAGGAATCATAAGAAATCGCCGATCTCAAATTTTCTGGATATTTTGGCGGATAGATGATAAAATCAAAAAAACCATCCCATGGTATTATAGGTATTATTTCTGAAGAGGAGTTCTCGAGTGTCAAGGTTGTCCGTAAATATCGACCATATTGCCACAATACGACAGGCCAGGAAAGGTACGGAACCCGATCCCGTTGCCGCCGCCGTCCTTGCCGAACTTGCTGGCGCATCCGGCATCATTGCCCATCTCCGGGAAGACCGCAGGCATGTTCAGGACAGAGACCTGCGTCTGCTGCGCGAAGTCGTGCAGACAAAGCTAAACATGGAGATGGCCGCAACTGACGAGATGGATCGTATTGCCCGGCAGGTCAAACCGGACTTCTCGACGCTAGTGCCGGAAAAGCGGGAAGAGCTGACGACTGAAGGCGGCCTGGAAGTTGCTTTACGGATCGAGTTCATGAAAGCCTATATCGGTCGCCTCCAAGAGGCAGGGATTACGGTCAGCCTTTTTGTCGATCCCGATGAAAAGCAGATCGCGGCAGCAAAAAAAGCCGGCGCTGACTGGGTTGAAATCCATACGGGAAGTTATGCAAATGCCCGAGGGGCGAAAGAGCAAGACCGGGAGTTCTCGAAGATTTCCGAAGCGGCGCAACTTGCGTCGAGCCTGGGGCTCCATGTCGGCGCTGGACATGGATTGAATTATAGCAACGTCGCACGGATAATGGACATCGCGGATGTGGAAGAACTAAATATCGGCCACAGCATCATCTCGCGTGCCGCGCTCGTAGGAATCGACCGAGCAGTGCGCGAGATGAAGCACCTGATGAGCTGATTGCCGAATCCTGGTATTGCTGCATACGAGGGCGAGCATGATAATCGGTATTGGAGTTGACTTGGTAAAGATCGACCGCATTGACCAGGCGGGGAAAAGCCGTGTCGGTTTTCTTGAACGCATATTCACGGAGAACGAGCGGGAATACTGTTCCAGGCAGAAATTCCCGGCTCAGCACTATGCCGGCAGATTTGCGGCAAAGGAAGCGGTCCTGAAAGCTATTGGCACGGGGTGGAGCGCAGGCATCAAATGGACGGATATGGAAATTCTGCACGGCGAGGGCGGTGGACCGATTGTGAACGTCTCGGGCAGGGTAAAAGATCTTATGGACCTTAAAGGAGTGAAACAGATTCTCCTGAGTTATTCTCACGACGAGGGGTATGCTGTGGCGCAGGTCGTACTCGTTGGTAGTTCTCAGAATTCAACCCGCGAAAACCCCTGACCGGAGGCGGATGGACGTTCGGACGGAACTCGGCACAGGTGAATTCATGAAAATCGTCACCGCTCAACAGATGAGAAATATCGACCGCAGGGCCATCAAGGACTTCGGGATTCCTGGGCCGGTGCTGATGGAAAACGCGGCTTCGGCCATTCTGGACGAGATGGAAAAATATTTCGGCGGTCTAGCCGGTGTCCGGACAGGGATCATTTGCGGTAAAGGCAACAACGGCGGTGACGGACTGACGCTTGCCCGTCGATTGCGCATCCGCGGCGTACCGGTGCGTGTGGCCCTGCTTTCTCCCTTCAACGACGTGACCGGAGAAGCGAAAATCAACCTCTCCATCCTTCGCAAGATGGATGTGGAGATTCAACAGGCTGCCTCATCACGATCCGTCGCTGAGCTCATCTCGTGGTCCGATGTCGTCGTCGATGCCATGCTTGGTGTGGGGCTTGCCTCTTCCCTGAAAGGCGTATATGCCCAGGCTGTAAACATCGTGAATGCGTCGGGCAAACCGGTGGTTTCCGTAGATATTCCCACAGGCATAGATTCCGACACAGGTGCTGTGCTTGGTGCGGCAATCAAGGCAGACCTCACGGTGACCATGGCGCTGCTCAAGCGTGGCTTGATGCTCTATCCAGGCGCAGACCATGCTGGCATGGTTCGCGTGGTGGACATCGGTATTCCCGTGGAAATCGTGGAAAGAGAAAACCTTTCGGTTAGCCTCCTGGACAGAGCTGTCGCCAGAGTGGCGAGCACTCGGAGAAAACCTGACGCTCACAAAGGGGATTTTGGCCATCTCATGATTATCGCCGGTTCCCCGGGCAAGGCTGGCGCCGCGGTCATGGCAGCGAAGAGTTCACTCAGAACCGGTACAGGACTCGTCAGCGTCGCGACGCCGAACAGCCTCGTACCGATCATCCAATCCCAGATTTTCGAAGCCATGTGCATTCCTGCTGCGGAAAGCATGGAGGGGACCTTGGGCATGGCGTCTGAAGAAGAGCTGCTCAGGTCTGCGGACAAAATGAGCGCTGTCGCCATTGGCCCCGGGCTTTCAACCCATTTTGAGTCAGCCCAACTCGTGCGGAATCTTCTTCTCCGCATCAAGATACCCCTCGTCATCGATGCGGATGGCCTGAACGCCCTTGTCGGGCACAGGGCTCTTTTGAAGGATGCGAAAGCCCCTGTTATCCTGACACCCCATCCCGGTGAGATGGGACGGTTGCTCAGCTTGTCCACAGCGGATGTGCAAAAGGACAGAATCTCCGTTGCTGCCCGGTTCGCAAAGGATTATAACGTTGTTCTCGTTTTGAAAGGAGCCGGGACGGTGATCGCAACTCCCCAAGGCGAGATTTTCATTAACTCGTCAGGAAACCCGGGCATGGCCACAGGAGGCACTGGCGACGTGCTCACAGGGATGATCGGCGGTTTTCTCGCCCAGGGACGGTCGGCAGTGCAGGCAGCCTGTCTCGGCGTGTATCTTCATGGTCTGGCCGGCGATATCGCGGCCCGGGAACTGAGCGAAGCATCGCTCATCGCAGGCGACGTTATAAAAAGAATTCCCCAGGCTATGAAAGAAATGCAGAGTAACAGCGGAAATGCCGCTCCTGCAGATGTTTAAAAAATGCAGGGCGGAAGGCAGCCCTGTTCATGAGATGTTATTTTGGATTTTTTTGAGGTGATTCAATGCTTACTGCAAAAGACATCATGACAAAAAATGTGATCTCCGTAACACCCGCGACCTCCGTCGAAGAGCTAGCTTCCCTGCTGGTAAAGAACCAGATCAGCGGCGTTCCTGTTCTGGATGACTCCGGCGTCCTTTACGGCATGGTGACGGAAAATGATCTCATCAGCCAGAACAAACGGCTCCACATCCCCACGGTTGTCAGTTTCCTTGATGCCGCGATCTACCTTGAAAGCTCGAAGAAGTTTGAGCAGGAGGTAAGACGGCTGACCGCTACGAAAGTGGGGGATATCTGCACGCGCAAGGTCACCACCATAACGGAAGACACGTCACTCGTCGACATCGCCACGATCATGTCTGAGAAAAAAGTGCACCTTCTGCCGGTCCTCAGGAGCAACAAAGTAGTAGGCATTGTCGGCAAGCGTGACATGGTAAAGGCCGTTGCGCTGCAGGCTGAATAATGTTCAGCGTGATCACCTCGGACCAAGAGCAGACTTGGCGGATCGGCGAGATACTCGGGGCGAGGCTCGATGCCGGAGATACGGTTTGCCTTTATGGCGACCTCGGCGCGGGTAAAACCAGCTTTTCCTATGGGATTGCCCAGGGTCTGGATGTGGAAACGGAGTACATTACAAGCCCTACATTTACCTTTGTGAATGAGTACAAAGGAAGGGTGCCTTTTTACCACATCGACCTCTATCGTCTGAAGGATGCCGAAGAGCTGGAGAATATCGGATTTGAACAATATCTCGATACTGACGGCGTTACCGTCATAGAATGGGCTGAACGCGCCGAGGATGAGCTCCCGCAGGAGTGTCTCAGCATCTATCTGTCCTACATTGATGAACACAGCCGGGAAATAGGATTTCTTGCCGAAGGCGAACGATACGAAAAAATCCTGGATGATCTGAGACGGACTCTGGAAACGCAAACGGGTAACGGGACGCCGGGGAGCCCTAGGATCAGTTCGTTTCTATGAATTATGAGCGGCACATAGTGACCGGTGGAATGGCGTCAACCACCCCATGTCTAAAGCCAGAGGTTTCCTCGACGGATATTCGATGAAGAAAGTCGGCATTATCGCAAAAGACATTCCCGCAGCGCAGAAAGCGGCGAAAAAGCTGACTCTCTGGCTTGAGTCGCGCGGCAAGAAAGTGTACGTCGATAACAGAACCGCCGTGACCGTCAAAGCGCAGGGATACAAAGACGAAGAGATTCCCAAACTCGTCGAAATGCTGATCATTCTCGGCGGGGATGGTACGCTCCTGTCAGCGGCGAGGCACGTGGCAGATGCCCATACGGACGTCCCTATTTTCGGCGTCAACCTCGGTAGCCTGGGCTTTATGGCCGAGGTATCTCTCGACGAGCTTTACGATAATCTTGAAAAAGCTATTGCGGGCAAACTGGAAACCGAGAACCGGATGATGCTGTCTGCAGCGGTCATCCGTGGCGGAAAGCGATTGGCGCAGTACCGCGTGCTGAACGATGTAGTGATCAACAAAGGCGCGCTCGCACGCATGATGCAGCTCAAAATTTCGGTCGGAACCGGGCATTTGACAACACTCAGGGCGGACGGACTGATCGTCGCGACACCGACGGGATCGACGGCATATTCGCTTTCCGCGGGAGGTCCTATCATTCATCCGACGCTTCACTGCTTCGTGGTAACGCCAATTTGTCCTCACACACTCTCAAATAGACCGATAGCACTGCCTGATACCGTCGTTGTAACAGTGTGTCTGACTTCACAAAGTGAAGACGTATCATTGACGCTTGACGGCCAGATAGGGTTTCCTCTCATTACCAACGATGTCGTGGAGATCAGAAAGTCGAGATACAAGATGAAGCTGATCAAGCATCCTTCGAAAAGCTATTATGAAATCCTGCGGACGAAGCTCAAGTGGGGGAACTGAACAAAAGTTAAAGTTCAGAGTACAACGGCCAACTATATGGTGGGGACATGACTGAAATTCAGCATGAATTACTGGATATCGTTACGCAAATCAGAACGCATCTCGAGTATCAGAAAGCGCTGGGTGTCCTTCTGATCGAATCCGTCTCCCTGCCGAGCAGCGTCATCGCGTCTCCTGTCCCACTGACTTCAGCGGAAAAAGCTGCCGAGCCGACGATTCCGAAACCATCACAGGCGTCCCTGGGACTCTCGGAGATTCGTGAGGAGCTTGGTGATTGCACGCGGTGCAAACTGCACAGCGGGAGAACGAACATTGTTTTCGGCGAGGGGAACCCGAAAGCTGTGCTTGTTTTTGTCGGGGAAGGTCCGGGCCAGGAGGAAGATCAGCAAGGCAGGCCTTTTGTCGGCGCCGCAGGGCAACTCCTGACGGATATCATCAGCAAAGGCATGAAGATCAAGCGCGAGGACGTCTATATTTGCAACATCGTGAAGTGCAGGCCTCCAGACAACAGGAATCCCGACCCCGATGAGATCGAGGCTTGTGAACCCTTTCTTAAAAAGCAGCTTGCGGCAATCAATCCTGCTGTAATCGTGGCCCTCGGAAACACGGCCGTCAAAACCCTGCTTAAAACCCCTGAGGGAATAACCTCACTCCGCGGAAAATGGCAAACCTATCAAGGTATACCGCTTATGCCGACATTTCACCCCGCGTATCTTCTGAGAAATCCTGGCGGCAAGAAACTTGTCTGGGAGGATATTCAGCAGGTAATGAAGAAGCTCGCGATGCAGCGGGCGAAAGGATGACTCTCAGACAGCCGGAAGCGCGATCTTGGGTGCTAGAACGAGGGACAAGGGAACGTCCCGTGTGTCTGTCGTCTGGAATCGGTTTTCCGTCTCCTCTTTTACTATGTCCGACTTAACTCCCTTAATGAAGCAATACCGCGAGATTAAGCACCGGCACCTGGACGCGATCCTGCTGTTCCGCATGGGCGATTTTTACGAGATGTTCGACGAGGACGCCGTGACGGCATCGAAGATCCTGGAAATCACACTCACGGCGCGCAACAAATCCAAGGGGATCGAGACACCGCTCTGCGGGTTTCCCTATCACGCAGCGGAAGGCTACATCGCCAAGCTGATCCGGCGGGGTTTCAAAGTCGCGGTCTGCGAGCAGGTGGAGGATCCCAAACTCGCGAAAGGCATCGTGAAGCGGGAAGTCATTCGGGTCGTGACACCGGGATCGGTGCTGGACTCGAACCTTCTCGACGCTAAGGACAACAATTATCTCGCCTCTCTCTATCCGGCAAAAAACGGTTTTGGACTCTCATTCCTCGATATTTCGACGGGCGAGTTCTTTCTTGCCGAGATCCACGGCGCCGGCAATCTTGCGGAGTTGGACAACCTGTTTGCACGCTTTACCCCACGGGAAATCGTGTATCCAAGGGGCTATGAGGCCGAACGGGGCTTGTCGGCATTATTGCGTCAATATACCCAGGCCGTCAATGGCAGCGATGACTGGACCTTTGATTATGAAACCGCTTACCGCACTCTGCTTGATCATTTTAAGACTGTGTCACTAGAAGGGTTCGGTATCACTGGTATGAAACTCGGCATTTCCGCCGCCGGGGCAGCGCTCCGGTACATGGAAGAAACGCAGAAAACCGGACTCGCGAACATCAGGAAGATAAAGCCGTTCCGGCCGCGGGAATACATGGTTCTAGACGGGGCATGCCAACGGAATCTTGAACTGATCAGGAACATTTATGATGGCTCGTCGAGAGGGACACTCCTTGCTGTACTCGATTTCACGGTTACGTCCATGGGAGGCAGAAAACTGCGAGAATGGATGCTGAACCCCCTCATGGATGCAGGCGAAATCGAACGGCGCCTCAATGTGATCAGTGAGCTAAAGGACGGCCACCAGGTCCGTACCAATATTAGGACAGCCCTTGGAGAAGTGTATGATCTCGAACGGCTTATCAGCAGGGTGTCGCTCAGCGTCGCGAACGCAAGGGACCTTCTTGCCTTAAAACGATCCTTTGGCGCATTGCCGAATATACAGTCAATGATCGCCGGTTTAGGATCCAATCTGATATACGATTTGATAAGCGGCTGGGACGATCTTCATGACGCGTCTCAGCTCATCGACAAGGCCATAGCGGATGATCCACCCTATACCCTTCGTGAAGGCAGATTGATTAAAAAAGGGTATGACTCCGAGCTTGATGATCTGCGATCCATCAGCTCCGAGGGCAAGGGATGGATCGTGGGCATCGAAAAGCGGGAGCGGGAGCGAACGGGCATCAACTCGCTGAAAGTAAGCTACAACAAGGTTTTCGGATATTATATCGAAGTGACGAAGACGAATCTTACGAATATTCCGCAGGATTTCATCCGCAAACAGACGCTGACCAATGCGGAGCGGTTCATCACACCGGAGCTGAAGGAATACGAGGACAAGGTGCTCGGAGCTGAGGAAAGAATCCTCGAAATGGAGTTCAGACTCTTCCAACAGATTAGGGAGCAATTGGCGGACTGGACCGTGCGTGTACAGGACATGGCCCGCCGTCTTGCAATTCTCGACTGTCTCGCATCGCTTTCCGAGGCGGCCGCAAAGAACAATTATACGAGGCCAACGATCATCGACGGCGATGGATTGAGGATTGTTGAGGGAAGACACCCAGTCCTTGAACAGCTAACCGCTGATGAGCGGTTTATCCCGAACGACACGGTCCTCGACTGCGAGGAAAACCAGCTGATCATTCTCACCGGTCCGAACATGGCGGGTAAATCCACCTACATGCGTCAGGTCGCCGTCATTGCGGTCATGGCGCAGATGGGAAGTTTCGTCCCGGCGCGGGAAGCCCAGATTGGACTGATCGACCGTATTTTTACCCGTGTAGGCGCCTCGGACTTCATCACCCGTGGTCAGAGCACCTTCATGGTGGAGATGAACGAGACCGCCAACATCCTGAACAACGCGACAGACCGGAGCCTTATCATCCTTGACGAGATAGGAAGGGGCACCAGCACCTTCGATGGAATCAGCATTGCCTGGGCCGTGGCGGAATACATCCACAAGTCACTTAGATCGCGGACACTGTTCGCCACCCATTACCACGAGCTGACGGAGCTTGCGCTCACCATGGACCGCGTCAAGAATTACACCGTGGCCATCAAAGAATGGAATGACCAGATCATATTCCTCCGGCGCGTTGTGGAAGGCGGTGCGGATAAGTCCTATGGCATCCAGGTTGCCCGGCTTGCAGGCCTTCCGCAGGCAGTGATCTTGCGTGCTAAAGAAGTGCTCGCTAACTTGGAAAAAGCTGAATTCAACGAATTGGGCGAGCCTGTAGCGGCCCCTAAACTTGGAGCAGTGAGGAGAGACACGAGCAGCCCGGACTGGAAGAAGATAAAGGCGGGGCAGAACGATGATGCAGTCACGGTTGAACCGCAGTTAGGCCTTTTCGCGAGTGAGGCGGGGTTGCTGTTTAAGGAACTGCAGGATCTGGATCTGAATACGATGACACCCTTGGAAGCCATGAACAAACTGCAGGAACTCAAGAAAAAAGCAGTGGGATGAGCAGGACGACAGTACAGAAAAAAATTATCAAATCAGCAGCGACCTCTCTGTTTTCAGATCGGGGAGAATGTCAAAGCTGGCAACGCTGGCATCGGTCAATGCGGTCATCTGGCCGCAGATGAAGTCCTGAAGGAGGTCTCAGGAGCGTCATCCGCGCCTATAATATCGCAGGTAGATAAGGTGATGAGAGTTTCACATCATTCTGCCCGATAAAACATCGAACAGGCATGGTACGTTGCCGAGAGGAACTGCATGGCGGGAAAATACCACCATTGTTCACCGTGCCGACGGCGATCAGGCTGGGAGTTGCTTGATTTGTGGACCCAGACCAAACCATGGACTACATGATTAAGCGGGTCAATGATGCCTTGTACCGGAACAAAGAATGCGGGACGGGACCCATGTGGAATGGATGCAGCGGTCGTGACGCCAGAGTTCGCAGGACAGCAGCCGGGTCAGATTCTGATTGACACCTTGCCCCCATTTCTGGTAGTATCCTGCCACTATCACGTATTCGAAAGGAGCAGTTCCAGAAATGCAGGTAATATTACGGGAAGATATTGATAAAGTAGGCAAGATCGGCGATCTTGTGAAGGTAGCCGATGGTTATGCGAGAAACTATCTAGTGCCGAACAAAAAGGCCATTGAGGCCACACCAAAAAACCTCAATGCTATGGAACATGCGAAGAAAATGGTTTCGGACCGTGTTCGCAAATTGAAAAAGGAAGCAGCAGCGGACGCCGACACGATCAAGGCCCTGGCGATTACGATTAAAGCCAAAAGCGGTGAAGAGGGCAAGCTCTTCGGTTCCGTCACATCCATGGATATCGCCGAAGCCATGAAGGCACAGGGCGTTACCATTGACAAGAGAAAAATTATTCTTGACGAACCGATCAAGCGGCTGGGGGATTATACCATCGTCGTGAAACTGCATGCCGACGTCACCGCGGATTTCAAGCTGACGGTTATCGCAGAGGAGTAACGCTCCAGCATGTTCGCCGATGTAGAATCGTGATCCTTGAAGTATTTTTTCGTAAGGCTGGTGCTTGCACCAGCCTTCGTTCGTTTCACTCCATAAGAGGGATCCATAGCTATTTATCCCGCGGCAGGCGGCTTGAGGAGGAGCTGGTGACAGGAACGGTCATCGTTCTTTCGCAGAGGATTTAACCACACTCCTTCCCGCTAAGCCACTCCCTGTAGCAGATTTGAGGTTGAATCATGTCCGTCCAGACCGAAGTTCCTCTCCAAAAACTTCCTCCCCAGAACATCGAAGCCGAACAGATGGTGCTCGGCGCCGTCCTGATTGAAAATGATTCACTTAACAACGTGATGTCGCTGTTGTCGTCCGAGGATTTCTATAAGGACATCCATCGGAGGATATATGCCGTCATGCTCGAGATGTTCGAACGCCGGGAGGCGATTGACCTTGTTACCTTGACGGACAGCCTTCGCGGGAAGGTGGGACTCGATACCGTGGGGGGAGCATCCTACCTGGCGAATCTCGTGAGCCTCGTGCCCACGGCGGCCAACATCAAGTACCATGCGAAGATCATACGCGAAAAATCAGTCCTAAGAAGGCTTATTCATGCGTCTACCGATATCATCACACAATGCTACGACGATTCCCGCACGGTCGAAAGCATTGACGAATTGCTGAATACGGCGGAGCGCTCTATATTCGACATAGCGCAAAAGAAAATCGGCGAGGCATTCTCACCTCTGAAAAATATCGTCGGGCACAGCTTTAAGATGGTCGAAGATCTTTATGAGCGGAAAGAGATGATCACAGGCATCCCGACCGGTTTCGTCGATCTCGATCACCTGACATCGGGCCTCCAGCCGAGCGACCTTATTATTGTTGCGGGCCGTCCGTCCATGGGGAAAACCGCTTTCTGCCTCAACGTCGCGGCTTATGCTTCAGTTGAAAAACAGAAGATCGTCGCTTTTTTCAGCCTCGAAATGTCCAAGGAGGCCTTGGGACTTCGTTTGCTGGGGTCTGAAGCCCGGGTGGACGCTCATCGGCTGAGGACCGGTCATTTAACTGAAAAGGACTGGACGCCGCTTGCAAATGCCGCGGGAAGACTATCTGAAGCGCCTGTATACATCGACGACACGGCTGCACTTTCTGTGCTCGAAATGCAGGCGAAATCGAGGAGACTCAAGGCGGAACACGGTCTTGACCTTATCATCGTTGACTATCTCCAACTCATGCGCGGCCGTCAAAACGAGTCGAGCCGGGAGCAGGAAATATCCAATATATCGCGGTCGCTCAAAATGCTCGCGAAAGACCTGAAAGTGCCTGTTATCGCCCTCTCCCAGTTAAACCGAGCCGTCGAAACGCGGCCAGGAAAGGAAAAACGGCCGATGCTCGCCGATCTTCGTGAGTCCGGTGCCATCGAGCAGGATGCTGATGTGATCTTATTCATCTACCGGGACGAGGTCTATAACAAATGCGAGTGCCCTCACGAGGGAGAATGTCTGTGCGGGAGGAGGGGCGTTGCAGAAGTTATCGTCGGCAAACAGCGGAACGGCCCCATCGGGAAGGTTGATTTGACCTATATCAACAGGTTTACCCGTTTTGAAAACGCGGAGAAAAAAAATTTCTAGGTGGGAGAACCAGTCGTAGTATGTGACGCTCGGAACTGATTCGACTCTCACGGTCATGTTGGAGATAATGGAGAGCACTCTGCGAAGTTATTTCGCAACGTCCTCGCATCCTTGGCG
>Ga0335081_10008801_pt1 | contig 16205 bp, 14 predicted proteins | sample Lox_Sample_35_FD_206713 | JGI IMG/M metagenome (GOLD analysis project Ga0335081, IMG submission 206713) | Soil microbial communities from Loxahatchee National Wildlife Refuge, Florida, United States - Lox_Sample_3.5 | ecosystem: Environmental > Terrestrial > Soil > Wetlands | place: USA... | reverse complement strand
GTGCTGTGGTGCGGCCTGCGCGGTGATCAACGCGACGTGGCCGGCCTGGCCGCCTCGGTGGCCGCCGCCGCACGCCGCGCCGGCGCGCTCCCGTCGGGTGCGGGCCGCCCGTTCCGCCCGCACCTCACGCTGGCCCGCTGCCGCGCGCCAGCCGATGTCCGCGGCCTCGTCGATGCGCTGAGCGGGTATCAGGGGCCGGGCTGGACCGCCGACCGCATCCATCTCATCCATAGCCGGCCCGGCGGCCAGCCGCGCTACACCACAGTGGCCAGCTGGCCGCTCGGCCGGGGATAGGCTCGGTGCGTGACACGCGTGCCCCGGTGGCTTCTTCCCACCGTGCTGGCGCTCCTGGTGCTCACCGTGATCGTCGGCTCGGTGGTGCGCTGAGCCGGCGCGGGACCGCGACGATACGCTCTGCTCGGTAGCCACGGGGTGTCCTTCCCGTGCGGATTGGCCGGGTGGCCTGTGCTTTCCACCCTCGCCGCTCCCGCAGGGGGAGGGTCAACCGTTCCCGGGCCGGGCCGGTCCCCCCTGCGGGACAGTCCCGCCCGGAAAGGCGGGACAGGGGGAGACGGGCCGCAGCGCTCAGAGGCGTTCCACCACGTAGTCGATGCACACGGTCAGGGCCTCGACGTCGGCCGGGTCAACGGACGGGAACATCCCGATACGCAGCTGGTTGCGGCCGAGCTTGCGGTACGCCTCGGTGTCGACGATGCCGTTCGCACGCAGCGTCGCGGCGACGGCCGCCGCGTCGACATCCCCGGCGAAGTCGATCGTGCCGACGACCTGGGAACGCTGCGCCGGATCGGCGACGAACGGCGTGGTGTACGGCGTCTTCTCGGCCCACGTGTACAGCCGGGCGGCGGAATCGGCGGTCCGGGCCGTCGTCCAGGCCAGGCCGCCATGCCTGAGCATCCAGTCGACCTGCTCGGCCAGCAGGAACAGCGTCGCGACGGCCGGCGTGTTGTCCGTCTGGTTCTTGGCCGAGTTCTCGATCGCGGCCGGCAGCGACAGGAAGCCGGGCACGTAGCGGCCGGTGGCGGCGATCTCGGCGACGCGGCCGGCCGCGGCGGGCGACATCAGCGCGATCCACAGGCCGCCATCGGCGCCGAAGCACTTCTGCGGGGCGAAGAAGTACACGTCGAAGCCGGCGGGGTCGACCGGCAGGCCGCCGGCGGCGCTGGTGGCGTCGACGAGGATCAGCGACCCGGGATCGGCCTCCGGCACGCGCCGGACCGGCATGGCCACGCCGGTCGAGGTCTCGTTGTGGGTGAGAGCGTACGCGTCCACCCCGGGCTCCGCGGCGGGCCGCGGGTGGCTCCCCGCGGCGGACTCGATCACGGTGGGTGCGCCCAGCCACGGCGCGGCCGCCGTCACGGCGGCGAACTTGGCGGAAAACTCGCCGAACGCGAGGTGCTGTGACCGGGTGCGGATCAGCCCGAACGCGGCGGCGTCCCAGAACGCGGTCGATCCGCCGTTGCCGAGGACGACGGCGTAGTCCTCCGGCAGGGCGAACAGGGCGGCCAGCCCGGCCCGGATCCGCCCGACCAGGGACCGGACCGGCGCCTGCCGGTGCGAGGTCCCCAGGTACGTGGCGCCGGACCGGGCGAGCGCCGCGATCTGGCTGGCACGGACCTTGGACGGCCCGCTGCCGAACCTGCCGTCCGCGGGCCTGATCTCGGGAGGGATGACAAGGCTGCTCACGCCGCCAGCCTATCCGCGGCCCCCGGTCGGCCCGGACCGGCCGCGGGGGGAGGCCCGGGCACAACAGCGCCGGGCGCCCCGGCCAGAACCCGGGGCGCCCGGCGAAAGGCGGGAGCCTAGATCTCGCCGAGAACCTCCCTCGCGCCGGGGACGTCGCGCGCCGGGCGGGCCGGCGGGCCGACGTACCGTGCGCTCGGCCTGACCAGCTTGCCGGTGCGCTTCTGCTCCAGGATGTGCGCCGCCCATCCCGCGGTCCGCGCGCAGGTGAACATCGAGGTGAACATGCTGGCGGGAACCTCGGCGAAGTCGAGGACGATCGCGGCCCAGAACTCCACGTTGGTCTCCAGCACCCGGTCGCCCCGGCGCGCGCGCAGCTCGGCCAGCGCCGCGTTCTCCAGCGCCAGGGCCACCTCGTAGCGGGGGGCGCCCAGCTCCTTGGCGACCCGCCGCAGCACCCGGGCGCGCGGGTCCTCGGCCCGGTACACGCGGTGCCCGAAGCCCATCAGCCGGTCGCCACGGTCCAGCAGCTGCTTCACGTAGGTTTCCGCGTCACCGGTGCGCTCGACCTCCTCGATCATGTGCAGCACCCGCGCGGGCGCGCCGCCGTGCAGTGGCCCGGACATGGCGCCCGCCGCGCCGGACATCGCCGCCGCCACGTCGGCACCGGTCGAGGCGATGATCCGGCCGGTAAACGTGGAGGCATTCATGCCGTGCTCGGCCGCCGACACCCAGTAGGCGTCCACCGCCTTGACGTGCCGCGGATCCGGCTCGCCCCGCCAGCGGATCATGAACCGATCCGGTATCGTCTTCCCCTTGTCCACCTCGCGCTGGGGCACCAGCGGCAGGCTCAGGCCGCGGGCCGACTGGGCCACGAACGACAGCGCGGTCACCGAGACCCGCGCGAGGTCGTCCCGGGCCTGCTGGTCGCTGATGTCGAGCAGTTGCCTGATGCCCCACGCCGGGGCCAGCATGGCCACCGCGCTCTGCACGTCGACCCGGACGTCGCCGGAGTGGATCTGCAGGGGGTAGTTCTCGGCCGGAGCCAGGCCCGGCGTAAAAGAGTTGTCAACCAGGAGGCCCCACACGTGGCCGAACGAGACGTGCCCCGTCAGCTCCTCGATATCCACCCCGCGGTACCGGAGCGCGCCGCCCTCCTTGTCAGGCTCGGCAATCTCGGACTCGAAGGCGATAACGCCTTCCAGCCCTGGCTTGAACTCGGACATCGGGTCTCCTTCGTTGGGCGGTATGGCGTGCCGGGTCGTGCGCCGGGCAAGCTGTTTGCATCCAGGCGCCGGTCACCGTGACGGTCCTGCCATAACCCCCGTCAGGATGCAGCCCGACCAGGGCACAGCAAGGAACCGCGCGGACTCCAGGCCGCGCTATACCTCGGTTCTCTTATTCAATATCGCCAGTCCTAGCTAACGGTAGCCGACGGCAATATGAGGTTCGTTATGCATGGCAACGACTGCACCTCACGGTCATCTGCCACCCATCGCCGGGTTAGCTTCTGGCCTGCGCAGCGACGCCTCACCGCTGCCCACCGTTTCTGGCCGTCACGCATGGCCATGTGCCCGGAATGGGCACGGGTCAACCGGCCCAGCTCATCCGGCCGGCGATGGCGGCTCCTGATGATCTCTGACGCGGGGCTCGGGCTGGACCTTAAGCCATTGTCAACGGCCGGCTGGCGGTCGATACTGGCAGGCGTGCTTGCCCGGGTGCGGAGCTGGTTTGACGGAGCTGGCTGGTTCGTCGGCCTGGCGGCCGCGCTGTTTGCGTTCGCCTTACTGGCCGTGCTGCTGCAGTTGCAGTCGCCGGACCTGGTGCTCTGGACCGGTACCCGGGTCGCCGGCACCGAACAGGGAGGAATCGTCACCTACCGGTGGCACGGTCAGCAATACTCGATCAACGCGGCGGGCTACGGGTCTGCGAAGAACGTGAGCGTCTATCTCAACCCTGGTGATCCCAGCAACGCCATGATCGATCACATTGCTACCCGGATCCTGGATGCCGCGTTGATCGGCGCCCCGATAGCGGGCGGCGTGGCATTGCTCGTTGCCGGTGGCACTCGGAAATACCGATGGGCCCGCCGGAACGCACGCCGGGCTCGCGAATTTCGGCTTTGAGCGTACGGCCTTGCGCACCACAGTGATCGGCCGGGGTTTCGCTGGCCAAGGCCGTGACGCACCTGGGTGATAGCAAGGAGACCGGACGGGAGCGTGCGATGATGCGCCTGGCCCAGGTCACATTACTTTTGGGAGCGTTACTCATGGAAACGACCCGGCGCGGTGACGGTTCCCGCACCCAGCCGCACGATGCGTACCGGACTCTCTCGGAGGGCATGCTCGCAGATGATCCTTTCGAGCAGTTTTCCGGCTGGCTGTCCGACGCCATCGCGGCCGGCCTGCCGGAACCGAACGCCATGGTGCTCGCCACGACCTCGGCCGAGGGGCACACCCGGGCCCGGACGGTCCTGCTCAAGGCGCATGACCGTAGCGGGTTCGTGTTCTACACCAACCGGACGTCACGCAAGGGCACCGATCTCGCCGCGAACTCGTGGGCGTGCGTGCTGTTTCCCTGGTACGCGCTCGGGCGCCAGCTGACCATCGAAGGGCCCGTCAGCGCGCTGTCCACGGCGGACAGCGAGCCGTACTACCGGTCCCGTCCGCGCGGGTCGCAGATCGGGGCGTGGGCCAGCAGGCAGTCCCGGGTGATCGCATCCCGCGCGGATCTCGACGAGCGCGTCACCGAGCTTGAGCGCCGCTGGCCGCCCGGCACCGACGTGCCGATGCCCGACTTCTGGGGTGGTTACCGGCTCGCGCCGGAAACGATCGAGTTCTGGCAGTCGCGCCAGAGCCGCCTGCACGACCGGCTCCAGTACCGCAGAACCCCAGGTGGCTGGGTCATTGAGCGGGTGTCGCCCTAGCGGGGGCCGCCGCGTGCCGTCCGGCGCGGCCGGCCGGGGGGGCGGGCAGGTACGCCGGAGCCCCCGCGCGGCATAGCATTTCAGCAGGAGGAATGAGCAGGTGACCGCGCAGGGGCTTATTGACACGACCGAGATGTACCTCCGCACCGTTTTCGAGCTCGAGGAGGAGGGCATCGTCCCGCTGCGTGCCCGCATTGCCGAGCGGCTAGGCCAGAGCGGGCCAACCGTCAGCCAGACCGTGGCCAGGATGGAGCGGGACGGGCTGCTGCACGTCGCGGGTGACCGCCAGCTGTCCCTCAGCGAGGTGGGCCGGACGCTGGCCACCCGGGTGATGCGCAAGCACCGGCTGGCCGAATGCCTGCTGGTCGGTGTCATCGAGCTGCCCTGGGAGGAGGTACACATCGAGGCGTGCCGGTGGGAGCACGTGATATCGGAGAGCGTTGAGCGCCGCCTGTGCGAGCTGCTCGGCTACCCGGTCCGCTGCCCGCACGGGAACGTCATTCCCGGCCTCGATGAGCTGGGGGTACCGGCGCAGGCCAAGGAGCAGGCGCTGGACGCGGCCGCGGGCGGCGGTGAGGCGATGACCAAGGTCGCCGGGCGGGAGCCGGCGCCGGTGGTCGTGCAGCGGATTAGTGAGCAGATCCAAAGCGATCTGGTTCTGATGCTTAAACTCAAGCGCACCGGGATACAACCCGGACGTGAGGTACTGCTTGCGGCAAGCGACGACGGTGTGCGAGTGACGTGTGGCGATAGCACGGATGGGGCCGAGGCGGATCTGCCCCGCGATATCGCCGCGCACGTTTTCGTATCACGGCCGTAACCGGTACGGGGCACCGGCGGGCGCGCCCGTGCCCACCGGCGGGGCTATTCCGGGCTGCCCGCGCGCGGGCAGCCGGTTTCCCGGCCGCCCTTTCCCGGGCAGCGGAGCGCAGATATGACGACGTGGGCGGACGCGGCCGGCGAGTCGTTCGTGCCCGCGGAGATGCTGCTCGACCAGGCCGAGATGGCGGTCATCGTCACCGACCGGCGCTGCAATCTGCTCTACCTCAACGCGTACGCGACCCGCCTGCTAGGTGTGCCTGCCGGCGCGCCACACCTCATCGGGCAGTCCGTGCTCAGCATCGGGTTCGCGACCGGGGACCAGGACAAGGTCATCGGGCTGGCCCGGTGCGTGCTGCGCGGCCGGCCGTGGGAGGGAACGTTTGCCAGTACCCACGGGGAGGGTTCCAGCCTGCTGCTGCGCGCGTACGCGGTGCCGCTGCGCCACCCGTCCGGTGCCATCGACGGCATCGCGATCTTCGCGCGTGAGGCCGGCCGGGGCACGCTGGCCGAACGGAACCGGATCGGCCTGCTGGAACGCATTGGTGAACGGCTGGGCGGATCGCTGGAGCTGGACGCGACCCTGCGCCACGTCACCGAAATGCTCGTCCCGCAGTTCGCCGACCATTGCTTCATCGACCTTCTCCAGGGTGACAAGCTGATCCGGCGGGTCCAGATGAACGCCGGCGGCTGGGAGCCCCCACCCGGTGCGTGGACTCCGGCGGGTGCGCCGGTCAGCTACCCGGAGGGTCACTTCTGCCAGCAGGCCATGGCGCGGATGGAGATCATCGTCGTCGCCGACCTGGAGGAGGACAGTTACCCGGCGCCCACCGCACTCAGCCTGCGGGCCAGCCGCAGGGTCGGGATGACCTCGGTGATCGCCCTGCCGCTGCACGCCCGGGGTGAGTTGCTGGGGGTGATGAGCCTGGCCTTGTCCGGGCTGTCGGACCGGGACGGGCGGCGGTACGGACCCGACGATCGTGACCTGTTCGGCGCGATCGCGAGCCGGATCGCGATCGCGATCGACAACGCGATGCTGTTCGAGGCGGAACGGCAGACGGCCCTGGTGTTCCAGAAGAGCCTGCTGCCTCAGGAACTTCCCGCGCTGGACGGCCTCGAGGTGGCCTGCCGGTACGTGCCGGCCGAGCCGCTGGAGACGCACGGCCAGGGCATCCAGACGCAGGTCGGCGGCGACTGGTACGACGTCATCCCGCTGGCCGCTGGGCGGGTGGGCATCGTCATCGGCGACGTCGAGGGACGCGGGGCTCGCGCGGCCGCCATCATGGGTCAGCTCAGGGCGGCCCTGCGCGCGTTCGCGCAGGACGAGAAGGCGCCGGCCGACATCCTCCGCAAGCTGGATGAGTGGTGCCGGTCGATGACGCCTGCCGGCGATCCCGGCCTGCTGGGTACCGACCCGCCCACCGTGAGCTGCACCTACTTTGTCTACGACCCGTGGTCGCGTGAGCTCTCGTTTGCGAACGCCGGCCATGACGCCCCGCTGCTGGTCGCCGGCGGCGAGGCCCGGCAGATGGAAATGGGAGACAAGGGGGTCCTGCTCGGCGTGCGCGGCAAGGGCATCCGCGGGCTGCCGACGTACAAGGAGGAGACGCTGACCCTCCCGCCGGGCGCGACGCTCGTCCTCTACACCGACGGCCTGACCGACCGCCGGGCGCGCGCTGACGGCGTCGGCCACTACACGGAGGAAGAGGCGCTCGGCATGCTGTGCCACGCGGTAAGCGCGGCCGCGGCCGGCGGCGCCGACGCGATCGCGCGGGCCGCGCAGGAGTCCGTTCCCGGCGACATCGATGACGACATGGCGATCCTGGTGGTCCGCTCGCTCCCGGCCGAGCTGGACGCCCGCGAGCGGGTCTTCCCGGCCGAGCCGGTGATGGTGTCCGAGGCGCGCCGGATGGCACTGGACACGTTCCGGGCCTGGGGGATGGGCAACGCCCAGGCCGAACTGGCCTGCCTGCTGGTTTCAGAGGTCGTCACCAACGCCGTGCTGCACACGTCGGCAGGCAGCCCGCGCCGTGAATTCGGCGACTTTGGCCTGGAACCGGGCCCGGTGGGGTCCTCCGGCCCGGTGAGCCCTGGCGCAGCGGGCGGACCGGGCGGGGTGGCCCCCGTGGGGGGAGCGGTCGCGGCCCCGCCCGCCCCGATGCCGTGGAACGGCCCCGTGCCGGTCGTGGACGGCCGGGCGATGGGTTTCAGCGAAGCGCAGAAGGACTTTGCGCTGAGCCTGCGGCGTGGTTCCTCCGCCGTCTGGGTCGAAGTCCTCGATCCCGACATGCGGCTTCCCCGGATCCGCTCGGCCGAGGACAGCGACGAAGGCGGGCGCGGCCTCTACCTGGTGGAGCAGCTCGCCACCCGATGGGGATCTCGTCCCACCCGGACCGGCAAAACCGTCTGGTTCGAGATGCCGATCAACGGCCAGCCGTCCTGACCAGGCGCGCAGTGACCCGCGGAAAAGCGAGGGCGGGGCGGGTCAGTGGCCCACGCTGTTGGCGTACAGCAGCGCCACCACCACGACAAAGACGGCGATGACGCCCGTCCAGGTCTTGGAGGAAATGCCCAGGCCCGCGCGTTTGCGGAGCTTGGTCCAGAAATACGCGACGAGGATGGCCAGGAAAAAGAGCAGGATAACCCCGGTCATGCCCGCCTCCTCCGTGGCGCAATTGCCCGTTGCACTCTCAGCGTACGTCAACGACCCGGGGGAGGCTACGCCTTGCCAGGGGAGCCGGATGTGACCTGCGCCGGCAGCCACACCCGGACCCGCGTGCCGCGTCCCGGCGCGGAGGCCAGATCCGCGTGACCGCTGTGCGCGGCCGCGATGGCCTGCACGATCGACAGCCCGAGCCCGGTGCCGGCCTCGGGGCGCCCCTCGCCGGAGTCCCGGGTGCCGCGGTGGAACCGGTCGAACGCACGGGCCGCGTCCTCGGGCGCCATGCCCGGGCCCGCGTCGGCGACCTCCATCAGCGCCCCGTCCGCTGCCGTGCTGAGCCGGATCGCGACGGGCGTGTCGGCCGGGGTGTGCTCACGCGCGTTGGCCAGCAGGTTCGCGAGTACCTGACGGATGCGCGGCTCATCGGCGATGACCACTAGGCGCTCGGGCGCCGCAACCCGGATCGGCCGCTCCGGCTCGACCGCGCTGGCGTCCGCCGCCGCGTCGCGGACCAGCACCGCCAGGTCGGTCTGGGTCAGGTTCAGTGAGGACGTCCGGTCGAGCCGGGCGAGCTCAAGCAACTCAGCGACCAGCCTGCTCATCCGCTGTGATTCTTCGTCGATCCGGCGCATCGCGTTCGGCAGCTGTTCCGGGCCCAGCGCTCCCTGGCCGTACAGCTCGGCGTAGCCGCGGATGGTGGTCAGCGGGGTGCGCAGTTCGTGCGAGGCGTCCGCGGCGAACTGGCGGACCTTCTGCTCCGAATGCAGCCGGGCGCTGAACGCCTGCTGGATCCGGTCCAGCATGGTGTTGATCGCGTCGGCCAGCGAGCCGACCTCTGCGTGATCACCCGGATCCGGCATCCGCGCGGTCAGGTCGCCCCGGGTGGTGATCCGGCGGGCCGTGGTGGCCATCTGGTTGAGGGGCGCGAGTCCCCGGCCGATCAGCCACCGGCCACCCGCCGCGAGCACCGCGAGCAGGGCAAAGCCGGTGATCAGCTCGGCGATGATGAGGCTGCGGACCCCGTCGGCGACCCGGCCGCGCGGTTCCGCGATCACGATGATCCCGGCGACGCCGGTCAGCGTGGCCGGGGCACGCCGGCCCAGGGCCGCCAGCGCGGGACCGCCGTTGCTGCCCGGGATGCTGAAGATGGTGCGTGCGGTCACGTACCGGCCGAGCTGGGCGTACGGAATCGCGGTAATCCCGGTAGCCAGCGCGCCGGCGTTCGGCGAGCTGCCGAGCGTCGTGACCAGACCGCTGCGCGCCTTGAACGCCACGGCGTAGGAGGGGTTGGCGGCGATCTGGGCTGCCGTCTCCCCGTAGACGGCCCGGAGGCTGTCCTCGAACTGCGCCTCCAGGTGGCCGCTGACCACGAACGCGCTGACCGTTCCCATGATGATCAGGAACACCGCCGTCACGGCGATCAGCCCGGCCATCAGGCGGGCGCGCAGCGACAGCCGGGGCGAACGGGTCATCTAAGGGATTCTGCAGTATCCGCACCCGCGACCGGTTGCGGCGGGCGCAGCGTGTATCCCACGCCGCGCTGGGTATGGATCAGCGGCGGCCCGAGCGGGTCGAGCTTGCGCCGCAGGTAACTGACGTACGTTTCGACGATCTGTGACTGTCCTGCGTAGTCCCAGCCCCACACGTTCTCCAGCAGCTGCGCGCGGGTCAGCACGCGGCCCTGGTGCCGCATGAGGTAGGCCAGCAGCCGGAACTCGGTCGGCGACAGCTCGACCGGCGTCCCCGCGCGGTGCACGGTCCACCGGGATTCGTCCAGCTCCAGATCACCGACCTGCAGCGTCACGGTCTCGTCCGGTGTTCCCTCACCGGCCGGGCGGGCGGCGCGGCGCAGCACGGCACGGATGCGGGCGACCAGGGCTTCCACCGAAAACGGCTTGGTCACGTAGTCGTCGCCGCCGAGGGCGAGCCCCTGCACGGTGTCGGAGGAGGTGTCACGGGCCGTCAGGAAGATGATGGGCACGTCGTTGCCGCGCGCCCGGAGCCGGCGGCACACTTCGAAGCCGTCAAGGTCGGGCAGCACGACGTCGAGCACGATCAGGTCGGGCTCGGCCGTCTCGGCGTCGCGCAGAGCGGCCTTGCCGCTGGCCGAGGTCAGCACCGTGCAGCCGTGGAAGTTCAGCGCGACCTGCACAAGCTCACGGATGTTCGGCTCGTCGTCAACGACGAGCACCTTCGGGATGTGCTTATTTTCAGCCATCGGGTTCCAGCATCATCTTCTCCCGCCCCACCGCGTCGTCGCGGCCTTCCCTGCTATCGCGAACGGGTGGCACCGCGTAATGATTCCAGGCCGCGCGCCGTGCTGGGGTACGCGGCCGCCCGGCCCGCGTCGGGGCCCGCCGTCCCGGGCCGCGGACGCCGACAGCCCGCGCCATGCCGCGCTGAGCGGCATGGCGCGGGCGGCGGGGCTGTGTCCCGTCCGGGGACGGGTGGCCCGGGTCCGGTAATTCAGGAGTGGTTACCCATCGTTCCGGTTGTCGAGCTCATGGTCGGCGTCGGCATGACCGTCGGCGGCGTGGTCGGCGGCGTGGTCGTCATCATCGGGGTCTTCTCGATCAGGATGACCTTGGCGTGCAGCGCCCAGTTAGCCCGGGTGCCCGCGATGAACACCAGATCGCCGCGCTGGACTCCGCCGACCATGGTCATAGCCGGCATCCGCGTGACCGTGGTGTTCTGCGCCACGGTGGCAACGTTGCTGGTCACCTTGACCGAGACGGTGATGCCCGTGCCGACCACGTTGACCGTGACGGTCGTGGTCGTCGGGGCGAGCACCTGCGCCGCGGCTGCGGTGTTCCCGGTCAGCATGGTCGTCGCCGGGGTCATCGAGCCGGCCATCGCCGCGCTGGCGGCGGCGGTGCTGCCGGTCAGCGCGGTGGTGCCGGTCATGCTGGCGGCCACGCTCGTGACCTTCGTGCCGGCGGACAGCCACCACACGTTGAACGAGCCGTTGGCCGCGCGGATGAGCACGAACTTCTTGGTGGCCAGGACCACCGTGCCGCGCTCGAACGCGAGCTTGCTATGCCCTCGCCACATCTCCGTCTCGCGATTGGTGTTCGCAAGGCGTGCGAAGTTAGCAAAGGCCCGTCCGTGGGACCAGCTGAAATCACTGAGACCCGCGTTTAGGTAATTCGCCTGGTTCGATAGATGCGAATAGTGCTTGCTGTAACCAGCGGACTGGGCCGAGGTTACGCTGGGGTGGCTTGTGGTTGCTACCGCCACCGCCCCGATTGCGCCGCCGCCGACTACGACCGCGGTCGCAATGCCGAGGCGCGCCTTAAGGTTGGTGCGCCGGCGCCCAGCCGGGCCACGCCGATTGCGTCCCATCATCGGTGCCTCCTTCCCAAGTCGCTGCGCCCGCCACGCGCGTCCGCCTGCGACTGCGATTGCCAGTGGGTTGCTGGATAGCCGATGGACGGCTCGTACATATCCATGGCTATGAGAGTGCACTGGCGCCGCCGATACCGGTACGTGATCGGCATCCACGTAAGCAGTCCGTTCGAGAGTTCACATTCCTTCGTCGGCATTTTGTGACAGCTGCGGATAGCAATCGGCCCGATGCGAGATGATCAGGTACGTAATGAATACGTTCGGGAATTCACAACATTACGAAAAGCGATTCCCGGCGGCCGCGGTGGCCGCCGGGAGCGCTTTTCCCCCTCCTGCGGAGCTTCCCGTCGCGGTCAGCTGGCGGTCGAGCCACTTGCCGTCGCCGACGGGGACGGCGCCGGTGTCCCGGCGGCCGGCTGCTTGGTCCCCGCGATGACGATCAGCCGGGCGTCGCGCGCCCCGGACACCACCGGGCCCGCCAGCAGCACGTGCTCGCCGCCGGACAGATCCGAGCGGCCGACCTTCGCGCCGCTCTTGCGGACAACCGTGCTGGAGGTGTACTGCCAGGTCCACGTGGTGCCGTTGGCCGCCGTGACCACCAGGTCACCGCCGGCCGAGGTGACGACGCCGCGCTCGAAGGCGAGCGTCCGGGTCGTGCCGTCCTTGCCTCGGAACGCGACCTGCCCGTACATGCCGCCCAGGCGGCGCAGCCGGGCGATGGCGCCGGCCCTGGCGTGTGCCGTACTGGCCGCCGTGCTTCCCGTCGTGTTCCCGGCGCTGCTCAGCGCCGCGTTGAGCGTCGCCGCCTCGGCGGACGGGCCGCCCGATGAGCCGCCGGCCAGCACCGACCCGGCGATGGCCCCGCCGGCGGCCAGCAGCACGGCTATGGTGATGCCGATCGCCCAGATCAGGGACCTGCGACGATCTTGTGCGAAGTGATGCGCCAATGCGTTCATAGCACCGAGTGTCGGCCCTCATCCTGGGACGGCTGTCGGCGCGACCTTGGAAGAGCCTGGGAACGCCCAGAATGTTCGCTGGTACCGGCTACATCCGTTCCGGGACCGGAACGCCGAGCAGGTCAAGCCCCGTCAGCAGGACGCGCAGGGTCAGCGCGCACAGCGCCAGCCGGGACACCCTGGCCTCCTCGCTGGCCGCCTTCAGCACCGGGCACAGCTCGTAGAACGTAGTGAACAGGCTGGCCAGCTCGAACAGGTAGGTGCACAGGCGGTGCGGCTGCGCGGCGTCTGCGGACGACCAGACGGCGGCGCCGAAACCGAGCAGTTTCAGAGCCAGGGCCCGCTCCGGCTCCTCCGCGATGATCACCGGTCCGGTGGCCTCCTCCGGGGCCACGCCGGCCCGGCGGAAGATCGAGCGGATCCGGGCCGTCGCGTACTGCAGGTACGGGCCGGTGTTTCCCTTGAAGGAGATCATCCGGTCCCAGTCGAAGACGTACTCGCTGTCGCGGGCCGTCGACAGGTCGGCGTATTTCACCGCGCCAATGCCGACCGCTTCGGCAATTGACGCCAGCGTCGCCTCGTCGAAATGCGCGCTCGCCTCGAGTTCGTCCAGGATGCCGCGGGCCCGGTCGACGCCCTCCTGAAGCAGGGCACTCAGCTTGATGGAGTCGCCGGTGCGGGTCCGCAGGATCTTGCCGTCGGTGCCGAGCACGTTACCGATCTGGGCGTGCTCGAAGCTCGCCTCCGCCGGCAGCCAGCCGGCCTGCTCCGCCACGGCGAAGACCATCCGGAAGTGCAGCGCCTGCGCCGAGCCGACCACGTAGATCGCCCGGTCGCAGCCCAGGTCGTCGACCCGGTAGCGGATCGTGGCCAGGTCGGTCGTGGAGTAGTTGTACGCACCGTCGCTCTTGCGGATGATCACCGGCAGCGGGGTGCCGTCCCGGCCGGTGAACCCGGGCGGGAAGGCACACAGGGCGCCATCGCTCGGCACCGCGATGCCCGCGGCCTCCAGATCGGCCACCACGGCCGGGAGCATGGCGTTGTAAAAGCTCTCGCCGCGGATGTCGCCGTCGGTCAGCGACACCCAGAGCCGGCTGTATATCCGGTGCAGATAATCCTTGGACAGGTCGACAAGCTCCTGCCAGAGCCGCAGCGTGCCCGGATCGCCGCCGTGCAGCAGGACCACGCGCTGCCGCGCCCGGTCGGCGAAGGCAGGATCGGCATCGAATGTGGCCCGTGCCGCCGTATAGAAGGAATTCGGGTCGGTCCGCAGCGTCCCGGCCTCGGGTGAATCCTCGCCCACGTCGAGCAGATGCTCGATCAGCATGCCGAACGGCGTACCCCAGTCACCCACATGGTTGTCCCGGATCACACGGTGGCCGGCGAAGTCCAGCGTCCGCGCGATGGCGTCGCCGACGATCGTGGTCCGCAGGTGGCCGACGTGCATCTCCTTCGCGATGTTGGGCGAGGAGTACTCCACCACGACCGTCTGCGGGTCCGCCGCCTGGCTGACGCCGAGCCGGTCGCTGCCGAGCATCGCGCCAGCCTGGCCGGCGATCCAGTCGTTGCGGAGCGTGAGGTTGATGAAGCCCGGGCCACTCACCTCGGGTTCGTGGCAGATGTCGGCGATCTCGAGCGAACGGGCCAGCTCGGCGGCGACCTCCCGCGGCGGGCGGTGCAGCCGGCCGGCCAGCGACAGGGCCACGTTGGCCTGGAAGTCGGCGTGCTGCGACGGCCGGATCGCCGGGTCCGCGTCGGCGTAGGCCTCACCGAACGCGGCGGCGAGGCCGTCCTGCACCCGCCGTGCGAGCAGTTCCTGTGGATTGGCCATGTCCTCAAGACTATCGGTGGCGCTTACCCGAAGCTCCGGGTTATCCGCCGGGCGGCCGCCGCCGGGATCATCCCTCCGGCCGCGGCCGGGATCACCCTCCCGGCCGCCGCCGGAAGTGGCCGGACCGGCCGGGGCCCAGCCGTTCCCTGATCTTGTCCACGATGTGGCCACGCGCCAGGTCGTGGGCGAGGACGCAGGCCGATGTGATGCCCCGGGCGGTACTTGCGCCATGCGCGATGACGACCGTTCCGCCCAGCCCGAGCAGGGCGGCTCCGCCGTAGGTCTCCGCGTCGAGCCGCTCGGCCAGGTCCCGGAACGCGCGGCGCTGCAGCGCGGCACCGAGCCGCGCCGTCCGGTTGGCGGTGACCGCCTCGCGGAGCTGGGTGGCGGCGAAGCGGACCGATCCCTCCAGGGTCTTCAGGGCCACGTTCCCGGTGAACCCGTCGGTGACGATCACATCCACCGCGCCGGCCATCAGATCGCCGCCTTCAATGTTCCCCGTGAAGATGAGCGGGGACGCACCGTGCGCCGGATCCGTGGCGAGCAGCTCGTGCGCGTCCCTGGTCAGCTTGTTTCCCTTGCCCGGTTCGGCGCCGATGGTGAGCAGCCCGACCCTGGGGGCGTGGATCCCGAGGGTCACCTGCGCGTAGGCCACGCCCAGCTGGGCGAACTGGACCAGCATCTCCGGCTTGGGGTCCGCGGTGGCCCCCACATCGATGAGCACGGTCGGACGGGGCAGGGTAGGCAGCACTGCGGCGAGCGCCGGGCGTACGCCGCCGGGGAGCGGCCGCAGCCGCAGCCGGGCGGTGGTGACCACCCCGCCGGTCGATCCGGCGGACACCACCGCGGCGGCCTGACCCCGACGGACCAGCTGGCAGGCGACCGCCACGCTGGACCGGGGGCGGCGCCGGATGGACAGCGCGCCGTCGTCCATGCCGAGCACGTCCTCGGCCGCCGCGACGGTGATCTCGTCCGGGGCGGCGCCGAGCGACGCGAGCTCGGCGGCCACCGGCTGCGGCTGGCCGGCCAGGATTATCTCGATCCCGTGATCGCGGTGAGCGGCAAGCGCCCCGGCCACGACCTCGCCGGGGGCACGATCGCCACCCATCGCGTCGACTGCCACCACGTGCCTGGAGCCGGCCAGACCGGCGGGGGCAAAGCCGGGATCGGATGCCACCGGACGCAGCTCCATTCCCCGCGTGTCAGCGGCCGCCAGCGACGGCCCGTCGTTATCATTCCCGCGTGTCAGCGGCCGCCAGCGACGGCCCGTCGTTATCATTCTCTGCGGCATCCGACCCTACCGGCCGTCTCGTCGCTGCTGGCATGGCGGTAGGCGGCCCGTGCCCGTGTGGCTGCCGCCGCCGGACCGGCGCACGCTATCCTCCGGCCATGGAACTGAACGGAACCAGCGCAATCGTCTCCGGCGGTGCGAGCGGCCTCGGTGAGGCCACCGCCCGCGAGCTCGCCAAGGCCGGAGCCCTCGTCGTGGTCGCCGACCTGGCCGGGGAACGCGGCCAGGCGGTCGCGGCCGACATCGGTGGCGTGTTCGCGCGCACCGACGTGTCCGATGAGGCGTCTGTCGCCGCGGCGGTGGCGGCCGCGACCGGGACGGGGCGCCCGCTGCGGGCCGCCGTGAGCTGCGCGGGCATCGGCTGGGCGGCACGCACGGTGGGACGCGACGGTACCCCGCATGACCTGGGCGCCTACCAGAAGGTCATTTCGATCAACCTGATCGGCACCTTTAACGTGCTGAGGCTGGCCGCCGCGGCCATGGCGGCCACCGAGCCCGCGGACGCGGACGGGCAGCGCGGCGTCATCATCAACACCTCGTCGGTGGCCGGTCTCGAAGGCCAGATCGGCCAGATCGCGTACTCGGCGTCCAAGGGCGGCATCATCGGGATGACCGTGCCCGCGGCGCGCGACCTGGCCGCGATCGGGGTCCGGGTCAACACGATCTGCCCGGGC
>Ga0335081_10008800_pt1 | contig 16205 bp, 9 predicted proteins | sample Lox_Sample_35_FD_206713 | JGI IMG/M metagenome (GOLD analysis project Ga0335081, IMG submission 206713) | Soil microbial communities from Loxahatchee National Wildlife Refuge, Florida, United States - Lox_Sample_3.5 | ecosystem: Environmental > Terrestrial > Soil > Wetlands | place: USA: Florida... | reverse complement strand
CCATGGCAAATTGAGCGATGAGCGGGCCGACCAGCGGCGCTTTTAAAATACTTCCCTCCCACACGCGCCTGCCCTTTTCCGAAGCAAACCAGGTGCGCACCAGAAAGCCGATGACCAGCAGACCGCCGGCGACAAACACTCCGTAGGAACGCACCAGATGGCTGGTGCCAATGATGAGTTGGGTAATCAACGGCAATGAACCGTGGAGGCTGACAAACACCTTCTGGAATTTCGGGATGAAAAAGACCAGCAGCAGGGTCAGTACGATCAGCGCGAGGCAAAAGAGAATGCACGGGTAAATCATCGCCGTGACGACTTTGGATTTGAGCTCCTTCTCGCGCGCCTGAAATTCCGCGATTTGCGCCAGCACCACATCCAGGAACCCGCCCGCTTCGCCCGCTTCGACCATCGCCACATAGACGCGCGGGAATGTTTCCGGTGATTTTGCCATCGCGTCAGCCAGCGACATGCCGTCCACGACCAGGTCGTGAATTTCCTTCCACTTGGCCCGGGCCGCCGGCGACGAGGCTTCCTTGTGCAGAATGACGAGCGCGCGGCTCAGTGGCACGCCCGCCGCCAGCAAACTCGAAAGCAAGCGCGTGAAATTCTCCAGTTCCTTCGCCGAAACCTTGTGCGATTCGAATTTGAAGGAAATATTGCCCAGCCCTTCCGGCCCGACGGGCCGGGCGGAACCGTTTTTTGAAAGCGAGCCATTCCTCGCGGCAGCCTTTTCCGCGAGATTCACCGGACGCAGACCGAGCGCTTCCATTTGCCGCAGTGCGTCGGGCCGACCCGGGGCGTCAAGCTGCCCCTCGGCAATTCTACCGTCGGCCTGTAAACCTTTGTATTGGAAAGTGGGCATGTTTTAAAATGACGAATGACGAATGACGAATGACGAACCAAACCCAAAGTTGGAAATGCGAACTACACTTGCGGACAATTGCCGTTTTGCCTGAAGCCGGATTTTGAAATTCGGGCTTCTTTCGGCATTCGACATTAGGATTTCCGATTTCATCGTGCTATCTCCCCACCGCGATGCTGGCAGGCGTCTGCGCGTCCAGCGCTTTACCTTTTGTCGTCTGCGCCACTTCCTTGGCGGTCGTCACGCTCAGGACTTCTTCCACCGTCGTGACACCCTGGCGCACGAGGCGCCAGCCGTCTTCGGCGAGCGTTTTCATGCCGGTGCGGCGCGCCGCGTCGCGAATCTGGTCAGTCGAGGCGCTCTTTAAAACGAGCTGGCGGATTTCGTTGTCCGTGTCCATCCACTCGAAAATCGCGTGTCGGCCAAAAAATCCGGTGTTGCGACATTCGCGGCAGCCGACCGACCGGTAAATGGTCGCTTTTGCAGCGATGCCAAGTTTTTCCTTGAGTACCTGAGCGGTCGGCGAGTTGTCCGGCTGTTTGCAGTGCCTGCAAAGCACGCGTACGAGTCGCTGCGCGAGCACGGCTTCGAGCGACGACGCCACGAGATACGGTTCGACGCCCATGTCCACCAGCCGTGTCACCGCGCCGGGCGCGTCGTTCGTATGCAGCGTCGAGAAAACCAGATGGCCGGTGAGCGAGGCTTGGACGGCAATTTGCGCCGTTTCCTGGTCACGAATTTCGCCGATCAGCACCACATCCGGGTCATGGCGCAAAATCGAGCGCAACCCGCGCGCGAAAGTGAGCCCTGACTTTTCGTTGACCTGGATTTGATTGACGCCCTTGAGTTGGTATTCCACCGGGTCTTCAATCGTGATGATTTTGCGGACGGCATCGTTGATTTCGTTGAGTGCGGTGTAAAGGGTGGAGGTTTTGCCGCTGCCGGTCGGGCCGGTCACCAGGATGATGCCGTGCGGCAATTCGAGGACGCGGCGAAAACATTCCAGTTCGCGCCTGTCCATGTCGAGCTCGGTCATGCCGCGCAAGGTGGCGTTTTGCCGGAGCAACCGCATCACGACCGCTTCGCCGTGCAACATGGGAATGATGGAAACACGGATGTCCACCTCGGCATCTTCGATGCGCACCTTGATGCGCCCGTCCTGCGGCAGGCGTTTTTCGGCAATGTTGAGGTGGCTCAAAATTTTGACGCGCGAAACAATCGCCGGCTGAAAGCGCTTGAGTTGCGCCGGCACGGGAATGTCCTGCAACACGCCGTCGATGCGGTAGCGGATGCGGAATTCGTCCTCGAACGGCTCCAGGTGAATGTCAGACGCGCGCAGTTCGATGGCGTCTTTCAACACCTGGTTGACAAAACGGATGATGGACGCCTCATCTTCGGCGGCGGCGGAGAGGTCGGTGTCTTCGGCATTTTCGTCCACGACCTGGAACGATTTGTCCTCACCCAGCGTGCCGATGGTGTCGGCGCCGACGCCAAGGCGCTTCTTCATTTCGCGCTGGATCGCTTCGCTGGAGGCGAGGACGGGCTTGAGATTCAAGCCCGTCAACGTTTTGAGCGCGTCCAGTCCCTGCGTCGCGAAGAGACGGCTGGTGGCGACTTCGACCGTGCCGTTGAGACGCTTGAGCGGCAGCAATTCCTCCTTCAACAAAATGCGCGCGGGAAAAAGCGAAAGCAGCTGGCGGTCCGGTTCAACGTCGTCCAGCGTCGTGTACGCGAGCCCGTATTCTTTGGCCAGCCATCGGAGAACGTCCTCCTCGCTCTGCATCGAGGACTGAGCGCGGGCCAACGCGGCCGCATCGACTGCTGACAGTTGCCTGGCGGCCACCATGCGGTCAAGCAACTGTTTCAGCGGCGAATCCTGGGTGACGGTCTCGTTCATGTTCAAAAGCCAGCTTCTCTCGACCGGTTCGGATTTGTTAATCGAGCAAGCCCAGCAAAGTGGCCTGAGCCTCCTGTTTCACGCTCAGCACCTTGCGGAGGTCGTCCTGCGCCTGGGTCAGTTTGGCCTGCTTGGCCTTCTGCGAAGCCTGGTACTTTGCCAGTGCGTCTTTGATTTGCGCGGCCGGCGCGTTGTCATCAATGGCCTTTTGCAGCGTCTCGGCCTCGGGGCTGGGTGGCGGGCCAAAACCGCGTCCGCCGCCGGGTCCGCCAAAGCCGCCACCACCGCCACCACCGCCACCGCCGCCGCGATTGCGGAACAGGCGGCCCATGCCGCCAAAGCGCCCGCTCATGCTCTCGCGCTGCGCGTCCATCACTTTTTGTACCAACGGCTGAACCGCACTCCAATCGGCGTCATTGGTGAAATTCAATTCCTGACGATAGCGATCCATCATCATTTGCTGTCGCTGTGCCGGATCCATGTTGCGGAAGCCGCCGAATCCGCCGCCGCCGCCACCGCCGTTGTCATTTTGCGCGGAGACAGTGCCGGCGCCCAACATCAGGGCGGCGGCGACCCCGCAGATTGTTAACAGTTGATTCACTTTCATCGAACGTTCTCCTCTCGTGGGTAGTTTGTGTTGTGTTTTTTGCCTCATCGGCGGACGCTACATCAAGCTGCCCGTCAATGGCAGGTCCTGCTTTTGCAAAGAACGTGCCAGTGCGAAGAAACGGCTGTTTCCCAAGGAAACGCCCTGGCGCGCTGCGCAATTGCTGCTCATGCCGCGCCGCGCCGCGCAGATTTTGCGCGCTCGACCGGCCACCGATTTGCATTGCCAGCGGCGGGCGCCGGGTTAAAGTGTCCGTTGTCCGGATGAAGTTTTTGACGTTCATGTTGGGCTTGACGTTGCTGGCGCTGACCAGCGCGCGGGCGCAGGTCAGTGTGGAAGTCTCGCTGGATCAGGAACAATTTCTGCCGAGCGAATCGGTGCCGGTGGCGGTGCGCATCACGAACCGTTCCGGCCAGACGCTGCACCTGGGCGCCGATGCGAACTGGCTCACCTTCAACGTGGAATCGGCCGACGGCCTTGTCGTCGTCAAAAATTCGGAGGTGCCGGTGGTCGGCGAATTTGATTTAGACTCGTCGCAAATGGCAATCAAGCGGGTGGATCTGGCCCCGTATTTCGTCCTGGCGGAGCCGGGGCACTACCGCATCATCGCGATGGTGCGCATCAAGGATTGGCGCGCGGTGGTCACCAGCCCGCAGAAAGGATTCGACATCATCCACGGCGCGAAATTGTGGTCGCAGGATTTTGGCGTGCCGAAGCCCGCAGGCGTGACGAACGAGGCGCCGGAAATCCGCCGCTATACTTTAATCGAAGCGAATTACCTGCGGTCGGAACTGCGCCTCTACGCACAGGTGAGCGACGAACCGGAAGCGCACATATTCAAGGTCTCGGCGATCGGCCCGCTGGTTTCGTTCAGCCAACCGGAAGAGAAACTCGACCGGCTGAGCAATCTGCACGTGCTTTATCAGAGCGGCGCGCAGGCGTTCACCTATTCGGTCATCAATCCTGACGGCGATGTCATCCGGCAGGAAATTTACGAGTACTCCAACTCGCGTCCGCGCCTGACCGTGAAGGACAACGGCGACGTCGCGGTGGCGGGCGGTGTGCGCCGGGTGAAACCGTCGGAATTGCCGCAGGTGAAACCGCCCAACGAAGTGCCCGTGTCCACCAAGCCGTGAGCACGCGGCCCGAGAAGCAACGGCAAGCCTCTTCGCGATTTATCTGAGTTGATTCCAGCACTCCTCTGATTGTCTGACGAAATCGCCTGTCTAAATACTTCAGTCCATTGACCGCTACCCTCAAATATTGTGTTAGGCAACATCGTCGTCTTTGAACTCATTCGTCAAGTTTGCGATATAAGGCGAAGCCACCGACAGCAACCCCGAAACATAAAGCGCTGCCTCCCCATAACCAATTTGTCGCCGCACGGAACTTAGCCGGCGAAGCTTCTCGTGTGACCGCTTCGCCTTTGTCTCCCTTCGCTAAAAAACCACGATGGTATGTGGCCGTCCCGGTAATCTCGTTGGAGGCTGCAAAATAAATTAAAACCCCACAACAAATAGTTGCCCCGATGGCTGCAAATAATGCTTTAAATGCCGCTCTTTGTGACAGTGAAATCGCCATGAAAAGCAAGCCGAAGAGGAAGATAAATGCTCCAGTCCACCTCAGAGACATGGCTCGCTCGTGTTGTTCCGGCGGCAAATTAAAGCCAACTATCAGCAAACCGCCACCCAATACCAATACCGCTGCAATGCCTCCATATTGCGACGGACTTTCTTTCATGGTGCTGTATGTGGCCAAACCTAGAAGTAAGTTGCGAGGCGGTTCGTTCCGCAGCCTAATTCTTTAACGTGATATACAGTAGCAAAATGGCGTTGGCATGTCCAATGTCGTAACGTTTGATAATCAAGTTCCGTTTACGCAGACAGGCATCGGAAACGATGCAACTTAGAAAGTTTGCTGGACCTTATTGCATCAAATCTTTGGCGGTCGTGACCTGGGCCTGCATATCGTGGATGATCTGGGTGGCGCGGGAGACAGCGTGATCCTGGGTTTCGCCCATGAACGATTTCAATCGCACCCGCACCGCTGCCATCGGGTCGCCGTTGCGGTCGCGCAACGGCAGGGTGACAGCCACCACGCCGGGACTTTTGCCGAACGAAACTGTGCCGTCCGTGACGGCGGCCTTTTCCGCATCAGTCCCAGGCTGGCCGATTTCCTTGGCATCGTTGCTGGCGATGACGTGCGTCTCACCCCGGGCGTCGGGCGCGTAAATCCGCAACGTCAGGATGCGAGATTGCTTTTGCATTATGCTGTTCACCAGCGCCTGCGCCGCCGGTACGCGCGGTTTGTAATCCATCGTGGTGTCACCGAAATAACTCACGGCATCCGACATCGTCCAGAAACCGACCTTGCCCGTGGCAAACGTGGTGGGGACGTGCAACGGCATTTCCAGGGTATCGTCCAGCCAGCAGTTGATTTGAATGCCTTCGCACTGGACGGTCAGCGTGTGCCAGACGCCGACGGTGATGTTAGTACCCAACGTGAACGGGTCCATGAACTGGCCGTTGACCATTTTGTAAAAGCGCAGGTTGTGCCCCAACGCGCTGGCGCGTACGACGTAAAAGTTCGACGCATTCTGGAAACGGAACACAACACCCGCCATCTGCTCCGCGACACCGCTGACGATTTTGAACTGCGTTGTGAGTTTGAAATCATCGAACGTTTCGCCGTTGTAAATGAGCATGGGGAACCGGTTGTCAGTCGGGTCCTGGTTCAGTTGCGCGAGCACAGAGCGGCGCGTGGTGACCGGCGCCCTGTCGGTGAGCGGCGTGAACGCCGATGGCACCTCGTCCTCGATGACTTTCCATTCGCCCGGTGGGCCACTGCCGGCCAATACGTTGTCAAAGCCGGTCGGCATTTGGCCTGTCGCAAAAGCGCTGAAATCAATCTTGATTTGCGCACCGTAGATTGGAGCCGCGAGGCCCAACCAAAGACAAAAAACGAAGCATCGCATCGCCGGGAGCTTAACAAAAACGGGGCGGGCGACAAGCCGCGGCGCATGCTGGTCGCGCCTGTCGCGCGGCGAACCGGCTTTATGGCTCTAATCGCCTGTTAAGTGACGGACGAGGACACAACGGAACCCCGCATCCGGCGCTTTATCAACGACGGCAACGCGCCGGGCGGTCATCCGTTCCAGCACTTTGAACTGAAAGCTGACCTGATTGTCGTAAGCGCCGCCCTTCAAGATTTTTTGTTCCGGCGAATCGCTGTTCGCACACCATTCCCAAACGTTGCCCAATACGTCGTACAAGCCGTACTGGTTGGGCGGCATGGTCCCGACCGGCGAAGGTTCCGGACGGATTGTCGGGCGATTGCGGCTGGTGACGGATTTGTCAAAATTGGCGTCGCCTAAAAAGAAATCCCACTGCCGCTGCGTCGGCAAAGCATAGGCAAATCCGGGCGGTAACCGCCCGATTCCGTTTTCGATGGCGTTGAGTTTCTTGCAGAATTCCGAAGCTTCGCTCCAGGCGAGGTTTTCGACCGGCTGGTCAGGATCTTTGAATGCGCTCGGATTAGAACCAGTCACCCGTTCATATTGCGTCTGCGTCACCTCATATTTCCCAACCCACCCACCATCACCGGAATCCGGCAGACCGGCGATCCAAATCAGTACCATGCCGATGCCGTTGGTGATTGCATTGCCGAAGCCTTCGGGATAGACCGCCGTAGAAGAAATAGAAGGAGTTTGTCCCGGGGCGGTCACAGGAACAAGACCGGCGCCAGTCGGTTTGCTATCAATTATCGGCGCCGCAACAGTATGAGCGGGTCCGGCGGCCCCGGCGGCGGACTCCGGCGCAACGATGCCTGCAGTTGTCCGGGCTGGCTGCGAATGAACCGCATCCGGCCTGGTTACCGACTGCACTCCGCCTGGGGGAGTTGCCGGGGTCGAGTTCCGGGCGGGCCGGATGCCGGGTGTGCGCAGAAATACAATGGCCGTCGCAGCGGCAGCCAGGGCCAATACCACCACCAGAACGATGAGGAATTTGCCGGTCAAACTTTTGAACCATCTCTGGGTAATGGAGCTGACTCCGGCCGCGGGTTTTTCGTCAGCGCCCCCGGAAATGGGAATACTCGGCGCCAGCCCATTCTGAAAATCGCTCAAAACCTTTGTGGCCAGCTCGCGAAATTTCTGGTCGAAATCGTACGGAATTTCCGTCGCCAGCGGGATCATGGCACGTGCAGCACGCAGACAAAAAAATTCCTGCGAGGACGGTTCACCAAAGGTAATGTCCACCCACCCTCCGTCCGCCGGCCACGCGAACAGCAACGGAACGGAAGCGTCCACATACCCGGCGAGAAATCGCATCCAGAGCGGTATGGCCTCCGCCGGCGATTCCGCTCCCATCGGCACCCGCACTTGCTGGGCCCGGTAAGCTGACATATCCTCCTTGAGCTCGTATCGGCCGGGAGCGAACGCTCCGGCCTGCGATCGCAACCAGTAGAGCAAACGAAGCCAGCCTTCTTTTGCCGGACCGAATGCCGGTGCAGAGACAAACCGGCTCAATGCCGCCGGGCCGGGAGCATCGGGCCCGATTGCACCGTCCGCGGTCCGGGCGGCGTTCTGGAGACGCGCCCGCGCCGCGCTCAGGATCGAGCGCACTTCCCCGGAGGTTTTCGCCTCCCGACATTCGCGTTGGGCCTCGGACAACCGCGGGAGGACCGATTGGAATGCCCAGTTCAGCGGGATTCCGATGCAATGCGCGCAGATAACCATCGGGTAGCGCGTGCGACCTTTCCCATCACTTGAGGACCACATCTGGCCGATCAGAAACTGGCTGCCGCGTATCCAGATGAAAGTGTGGTCGAAAACAGCAAGGCGCTGCTCCTCCCTGAGCTTTTCCCAGGCACCGGTATCAATCTGTCCGCCCACGCCCTGCACATAAAAAATCCGCTTTGCGAGGTTCAGGGTGTCGTCATCCAACCCGAGATCTTCGATGTGATCGTCCCAACCCGGGTGTTTGCCAAACGTGCCAAGCGCAACATACCGGCCGGATTCCGGTTCCAATCGCCGGCCGTCTTCCGCGAGGAAACGCCTGTAAAAATCGCTCATAACCGATCTTGCCGCCCGGCTGGCGGCCTACTACTCCTTGGGCCAATTTTCCATGCTTACCAATGGCTCGTCAAATCTCAGTTTGATCCGCAGAAAACCGCTGCCACCCGCAACGGGCCGTTTCACGATCCAGCTGGCATAATCACCCGGCTGCTCCGGCCGGCCGTCGTATTTTGTGACCAGCGCCAATGGTCCCCAATCGCCCGGCTCGGCGACCACTTCCCCGGGCTGATTGTCACTGTCACGTTGATAAAGTTGGAAGCTGCACCCCTGGGTGATATTGACTCTTCCCAATTCAGCATCTTCGCCGATGTTGGTGTTTCTCATTTTGTACGAGTCACCCGCCAGCCTGATGTAACGATATTTCGCCCGCCAAACATCATCCGAACGGTCCTGGTCATCCATTTTGAGCAGGCTGATGGTGCAATGAACCGGCCGTTCTTGATTTCCGAAGGCGTCCGCCAGTTGCTTGAGGCTGAGCAGCCGGTTGGTAAAAGCCGCCCAGTTGGCGGAGGTTCTGGGTTGCAGCGCCTGGATTGCAGCCAGATTCCCGCCAGCCAGCAACTGTCTTAGTGCTGCCGCCGTCCGCTTCACTTCGTCCGGCGCCATGGAGTTGGTAGCGTTGCGCAGCAGCGGGAAGCCAACCGATCCGGACATAAAAGCTCTGAACCCGGAGGCGATGACTGCGTTGGTGAGGATACCAGCCGGCGTCGTGATGGTAGCGGAGAGCCAGCCGGGCGGCCAGGTCTTTTGACCCGCGCTATTGTCGGTGTAGGTCCAGACCATGGTGGAAATCAGGTTCGTGTCCACGGGCACATCCTGGCCCGTCGCATAGCGAAGGAGAGGCCCGAGGAAATTTGCAGCGGTACTCGCGTCCACAGGCACATCTTCACCCCGTTCTCGCCTCAAAATGTCGGATTCGACTCGAACCAGGGTGACCAGCGCTTCGGACAGATAAGGCTGGGTTTCGCCAGGGGACGCGGTGCGCATGCGTTTTTCAACCGCGTCCAGCACCGGCTCGAGCACACCGGTCTCGAATATCACCCGCTGGGCTCGTTTGCTGTTGACGTTGTAGCTGTGCGCCAGGCCGGGTGACGTCCAGCGGCCTTTGAGTTCCCGCCCGGCCTGCTCGCGAAGCTTGTCCTGGATCTGGCCCAACGTCAGGTTCTCGTCGGCGAACGGAATCTGGTTGGTATAGAGGAAGTACTTGCCGGTGTCCTCGTTCAAACGAAGAATGCGATAGTGCCAGCCCTTGTCCTCATCCCAGCCGGTATTAGCCGCGGCAGCCCAATAATCGCTGCGGTCCTTGACTTGAGCGCGGACGGTTTTCATGCCCAGCCAACCGACAATCACGAAAACCGCCAGGGCGACGAGGGCGCAGGAGTAAGTGATGAGGTGATTGCGCCGCAAGCGCGCTTTAACGTTGGTAGCGCGGGTGACCAGGCCCTTTTCCTTGAAGGCCTTCTCGATAAAGAGGTCCCTCAGGAAATAGGCGCGATCGCGCTCCCAGACCTTGCCCTCGGGTAATTCGTCGGGCGGCACGCCGATGGCTTCGGCCAGTTCCTGGTCCAGCGCTGCTCCTTCGCGCATGGATGAGGTGTAGTAAATTCCGCGCAGGAACAGCGGTTTGGCCGACCATTCGCCCGGCATAAAGATGGTTTCCAGGTAACGGCGCAACCGCGGCGCCAGCATCAGCAGGCTGTTGGGCAGAGCGTAAAGTGAATCCAGTTCGTCCATCCGGCGCGGCGCGTTTTCCGGCACCGGATCGCGCATCAGCCCCAGACGCCGCCGCCGCAACCGCTCGGCGACCTGGCTGAGGTACTGGTCAATCTGTTCAGGCTTGAACGGAGCATCCAGCGGGCTTGGGTTCGACCAGCCGAGCATCTGGTGCTGCAACTGGGGATCGGTCAGGTTCTCGAAAAACTCGCGGAACCCGTTGATCTTGTCGCTCTTGGTAACGACGACATATACGGGAAAGCGAAAATCCAGCACGCGTTGTATCACGTCCAATTGCTGGGCGATTTTGCCAGCCTTGGCGGCTATCTGTTCGGCGGCATCCTTGATCAAGCTGTCCGATGGGATGACGAGCATCAATCCGTTGATCGGGCAATTTGGGCGGTTCTTCTTCAGTAACTTGAGGAACTCGCGCCATTCGCTGGTTTCGCCGGGCTTAACTTCCTCGAACATGAGCCGCCCGGCGGTGTCCAGCATGACGGCGTAATTGGTGAACCACCAGTTCATGTTGATGGTGCCGCCGGCACCCAGGTAGCCAACACTGTTGTCACCTTCGTGCATGCCGGGCGGGAAACCGACATTGCAGTGACGGATCGCCTCGGTTTTGCCAGACCCGGGTTCACCCACGATTACATACCAAGGCAAGGCGTAGAGATCTTTCCCGCGCGACCGGAACGCCTCGACGCCTTCCTGGAATTTTTTGCGGAGGTTGTCCAACTTCGCCAAGTCAGTGGCGCTCATCCCGCGAGGCGCGGCAGTGGTGCTTTGATTAATTTCGCTGCCCAACCGGGCGTTTTGTTTGCGGCGTTTCAGGTATTGCCAAAGGAAATAACCCCCGAGCAGGACGAGCAACAGGCCAGCCACGATCAGCACGAACGTGAAGAGCAGTCTGGCTCCGCCGAAGGCGAGCAAAGTTCCCAACACGGCGCCGACGCCCGTCACACCCAGGATCCATTTGATTGGAGTTGGCAAATTGCTGAATCTATCCATAGCGAGATTGGTCGGGGTTATTTGCCGAGTTGAGTAACGTTGTGTTGGAGGATGACATCGAATGACCGGTTAAGGGCGTTCGCGGACTGGTGATAAAGGAAAATGTACGAGATGATGGCCGCCACGGTGAAACAGACAAAGATGATGCTGATGACCAGCAGTTTGTGGCTGGGGCGCTCGGTGAGGTCCCGCGTGTCCACCCCTTCGTAAGCGTCCAGGCAAATCCGGGCCGACTCGTCTGCGTCCAGCCAACGCCGGACCCGCGGCGCAATGGCCAACATCGTCTTGCGGAGAAACTCGGGTTGTTTGAAATAAATCCCGGTAAATCCCAACCCGATGCAAATGTAAAAGACAGCCAGTCGCTCCGAAGCCTCGTCACTCGAGTCTTTGAGTTCCTCGTCCAACAGATCAAAAAATTTTTCGTCCCCGGCCAGTTCATTGAGATCATAGGCCAGCCGTTTCTGGTTCCATTGGGCCGCGAAGGCGAGCTTGCTTTCCGAAATCATGGAGTCCAGGAAAAACAGGAGCGGGAGCTTGACCCGCTTGAATTGGCTGCCAAGTTTGAAATCCTTTTCCGCCTTCTGTTGCATGTCCTCCAGTATGGCGTTGATATCATTGCGCACCACCGTGTACTCGAGACTGGCGCCGTGCGTCACGGTCGCTTTCGCGATGAACACCGTTTCGCCTGTGGGTTTGACCCCGGATTTCCGGGCCATGCGGTTCAGACGGCAGACGTACTGAAACAAAGGTTCGGTTAATTCGAGCAAGGTCATGGCTTCGTCGGGGAACTGGGGATGGTCATGTACAACGTGAAGCCGGCATCGGACAGGTCAAATTCCGCAGCGGTCCAGCGGACAATCGCCGTTTTCTCGGCCTGGATCTGCTGCCACATCCGCGCGCTGGCGGTCCGGTCCAACCGGAAATAGTGAAGATCGGATTGCGCCGGCAATTCCAGCGGCGGATGCCTTTCCTCCTTGAGTTCGATGCCACGAATCGCCCGTGTGGCGAGGCTTTGCGGCATGAGTTTGAACTTGTCACCATCCTCCACGAGGCGGCCGAGCGCCGTGGGGTCGAGCTTGGTCCGGACACCCAGGAAATAAGCGTTGGGCTGCGTAAGCTGTTCCTCCGTGAGAGTCGCCGTCAGCACACCGCCCACATCCAGGAACGCAACTTTCGTGAAACTGGGAGCCACCGCGCCGCGCAGCAACGACCGGATCTTCACGGAAAGTTCCTTGAACACGGGGAAGGGATTGTCGTGGTCATAGGCCGCGCACTCGAATTCATCGCGGTCGGGATGCAGCGCCGCGAGCTCGCCCAGCAGTTCGCGCAATTCAAGATACATGGCAAACGGAGTCATGTGCGGAGCCAGGACCAGCGAAGGCAACCGGGCGCTGTAGCGGTTCAAAGTACGCAGGCGCATCAGTTGTTCGAACTGGATGCCGCGCATGGTGTCTAGGCTGAATCCGCCGCGAGAAACCTGCACCACGAGTTCCTTGCGGCTGGCCTCGACCTGGCTGACCAGGTCGCGCACCAGCTCGCGCAGCACCGGTGAGCCCCCCAGCACGTAGCACGGCGGCACAAATTCGGCGTCCTGCCGCGGCAATCCCACCTCCTCGCCCGCGGCGCGCAGGACACGCAGCAGCGGCAACAATTCCATGTCGGTCGAGTCTTCCTGCTCGAACATCAGGCGCGAGTTAATCTTGCGCACCTGGACAGGCTTGGGGTTCTCCCCCGTATTCTCATCCGCACATTCGGTTTCGGAAATCCGGAAAATGAGTTTGGCACGGGTGTCGGCTTCGGCGCCGGTGCCGACGGTGTTGGCCCGCGTCTTTTGCCACAGAGGCACGCCCAGAAACACCTTGAAACCGGCGGCACTTTTCGACAGCGCCGTTTTGATGTCCAGCGCGGGAATTTCGGCGCTTTCAGGATAATTGATGACCAGCCCGCTCGGCATGATGGCGAGCAGCCGATCAAACCGAATCCGCATATTCTCGAGTTCGTCGCGCGAGAGGCGCGCCTCGACGAGCCCGTAGGGATAGGACGAGATTAACCGGCGTTCGGCCTCGATCTGGTCGTTAATACCCTTCTGCATCCGCTGGAAATGCTGCGGCTGCAAAAAGAGTCCTTCGTGCCAATGGATTTGTAAGGACATGTTCGGGTCAATCAGCCGGTGGGCCGGCCCATAATCAGGTTTTCCGCCGCTTTGGCCACTGCCTCCTGGATGCCTTTCTCGATGACCGGTTCGGCGCCGTATTCTTGGCTCAACTGGACGTACTTCCGCCAGCAGGCGTATTCCAGGCTTTCGTTCCACTTTTTCTCCGCCCGTGCATCGGCTTCGATCGCGCTGGGATCGAAGAGTCGCGCCCGTTCCCGGGCGTAGGAACCGCCCGCGCGCCCGATGGCGCCGAGCAGGCCGGCAATCATTTTTCGCGTTCGCTCAAGCCCCTGCGATACTTGCGTGTTGGAAACTTCGGGATTGCCGGCCAGAAACTCGCCGGTCAACTTGCCCAGGTCAACTTCCCGGCGGATGGTGGATTTAGCAGCCAGCTGCTTCCATAAGGTCCAGATCAGTTGATCCATGGTGAGCACCATGTCCAGGAGCGGAGTCAGCAGCTTCGCGGCGCGCTCCGCATTGGGTGCCCGGCCTTCCGGCAGCCCCAAACGCTTCTGCAATTCCACGGGGAATTCAACGCCGACTACCACCCGCTCCTGGGCGACAAGGCCGGCACTCTTTAACTTGTCCACCAGGTCAGCACGCTGGGCCGGCGTCAGGCCGGGGATAACCTCAAGCAGTTGATGCAAGAGCGATTCCGGCGTCTGGGCGACGGGCGGTGCAGTAGTCGTGGCCACCTGGACGGGCGCCGAATCCCGCCAGGACGGAAATCTGTCAGTGAGTGCGTCCAGCAGGCGCTTGCGCTTCTCCGCCGAGCATCCTTTCAACCCGCGCTCAATTTCCTCGACCAGGTAGCTCTGCCGCGTTGCCGGATCGTCGTCCGCAAAGTTTGCCTGCAACACCCGCAGCCGGGCGGCGAGTGCGTTGGCCCACAAAGACTCCTCAGATAAATGCGGCTCCATACAATTGGACGAATGTCATCTGGATACCTGGATCGCCAAAATACTTACGATAATCCATTCCTTAGAAACACCCGACATTTGAAATTACTTGAATCCAACCTGATGCGAAAGTCAACATCGAAGTCAAAGCCGACGCTGGCATGCGGCTGCGCAATGGCAGCCCCGGGTTGAAAGCAAAACGGCCAGCCGCCATTCCGCTCGAAACGAATACCTCTCTGCAACGGCTCACGCATTCCGATGGCGGGGCTCGCAGAAATCGTCGGCCCCCTGCCGTCGTCAAAAGCTGGCCAGTATTCCGAACATGGCGCGCGAGGGATTTTCATTGATGCTCTTTTCCGTCAGTGCCCATCCATAATCGAAACGCACCGAAAGATTCTTGCGGACAGTATAGCGAAATCCCATCCCTACCGAGTAAAGTGTCTTGTTGGGATCCGCGCCATCTGCAGGAACGGCATCTATCACGCGAACCGCGCCGTAGTCGAAAAAGGCTAGAAACTGAAGCTCATCCCTCAAGTAAGGCATGTGAAGCAAATCTCCCGGAGAAAGTGGCGGTGTTCTCAGCTCGTTGTTAACGATCCAGCCGTTGTCCCCGCTAACCACCCGCTCATCATAACCACGGACGGTATTGTAGCCGCCCAACGCCAGTTCCTCACTCGGCAACAGTCTCTCGGTGGCACCCTGCAACCAGCCAGCCAGCACCCAGGAGAAGCCGTAGGGCAACCGGGTAAGGCGCTCCGCATTCAGCCGCGCGTAAAAATAGGACGCCTTGGCGTCGGTCCTGAGATTGTTGAAGTCGGTATCATTGTTATATTCAGTCCATCCGCCCGGGGCGTAGTAGGCTTCCAGCCCGAAGGTGGTGCGCCCGTAGGAATCCGCGAGCAGACCGCTGTAGCCCAACTCAAACTGCGCGATATCGGTGTCCGAAGTTTGCAGCACCGTGACTCCGCCTGCTTGGAGATCGTTGTTCGCCCGCTTAAAGTCGAAACCCGCGGAAACCTCATGGCGGAAGTGTCCGATCTCGGGCAGTGGAATGGAGTAACGCAGGCTGGTTTGCCAACTCCTGCCGTCACCCGTTGTGCCCAGGCCAATAGGACTGAAATCCGCTTTGCCGTCCACGTAGGAGCCGTACAGCATGAGCGTATGCCGCCAGGGCAATGGAATTATGTAACTGGCGGAATTGGCCTTGACCAGCTCAAAGTTTATATCCGCTGCGAACTGGTAGTTCAACTGCTGGTCCAGACCGAACACGTTCCCCCAGTTGAAGCCTGCGAGAAACCGGTTTTCCCCCGTGAAACGCGTACCGCTATTTTCAATTCCCAAGTACGGCCGTACCGGAATGCGGTCATTCACCTCGAGTTCCACATCGCTGGACCCGAGTTGGTCTCCTGGTTTAAAGGTCACGTCCACCTGCCGAAAAGGATTGTTGTTGAGCCAATCCAAGTCCTCCGTCAGTTTCTTTGAATCGATCGGCTCGCCGGACTGCAGGCGGACATCGCCCAGGATGAGTTTGTCTTTGAACCATTTCCGATCGGGATTGTTCACAGTGATCTTGCCGACCTTGCCTTCAAGAAACCAGAGTTGCAGAACACCATTACCAATGTCTTGCTCGGGCAGAATCACATCCACCAACAATTTGCCACGTGCGCGGCAATATAGAATGATCGAGTCTTCCAGATCGCGAATCGTGTTCTCGGTCAACAGCTTTCCGATGAACGGATTGATTGCTTTTTGAAAATCGGGAGTTTCCAGGAAGGGAATGTCATGGATGATAACGCCGTTGGTGGCGGGAACGCCGCCTTCCTGTATTTCCGCCCGCGTTTTAACGAGGACAATCGCGGTGATCTTGAGGTTCGGTTGATCCGGGTTGATCGGCGCATTGCCCTCCGGCGAGCGCGGCGAGCGGGGGGCTTCGGTGGCGGATGTGCTTTTGGGAGCGGCGGCTTCGGGTTGGACCGGTTTGGGTGTGACC
>Ga0335081_10008799_pt1 | contig 16205 bp, 16 predicted proteins | sample Lox_Sample_35_FD_206713 | JGI IMG/M metagenome (GOLD analysis project Ga0335081, IMG submission 206713) | Soil microbial communities from Loxahatchee National Wildlife Refuge, Florida, United States - Lox_Sample_3.5 | ecosystem: Environmental > Terrestrial > Soil > Wetlands | place: USA... | reverse complement strand
GACTGCACCTGGTAAGTGCAGCCTCCTGAGAAGGGAAAACAGTGGCTGACCTGGGAGAACGGCTGCCAGCCTTCAATATCATCGGTGGATCCAGGCTAATGGGTGGGGATCGGGCGGTGGTCCAGGCTCTGTATGGGATGGGTGGGGTCGGCAAGACACAACTAGCGACCGAGTACGTGCACCAGTTCGCTGATGGCTATGACGTGGTGTGGTGGATTTCTGCTCAGCAAGGAGCTTTCGTCGGGGACCAGTTCGCGGCACTGGCGGATGCGCTGGGATGCGTCCAGCCGGGTGCTGGGCTGGCCGTGATACGGCAGGCGGTGCTGACCGAGCTCCGGGAGAGAGGCCCGTGGCTGCTGGTGTTCGACAATGCCGATGACCCGGAGGACATTGCGCGATGGCTGCCCGGCAGCGGCGGCCATGTGCTGATCACCTCTCGGGCGCATCGGTGGGCGGAGGTCGCGGTGCCGGTAGAGGTTGATGTACTAGCCCGGTCGGAGTCGGTGGCGATCTTGCGGGACCGGGTTCCTGGCCTGGACGGCGCTGAGGCCGACCGGGTAGCAGCGGCGCTGGGTGACCTGCCACTGGCCGTCGTCCAAGCAGCAGCCTTCATGGCCGATACGGGTATGCCCGGTGAGGAGTACACGAGCTTGCTGGGGTCGCGGGTAGCGGAGATCCTGGATCAGGGACGGCCGGCCTCATATTCACAGTCGCTGGCAGCAGTAATCCAGCTCGCATTTGACCGGCTATTTAAGGAGAATCGAGCCGCCGCGCAGGCCATCGGGATATGCGCGTTCCTGGCCCCCGAACCAGTGCCGACAGATTGGTTCACCCGAGCGGTCAACCAATTGCCTGCACCATTGCGGGAACAGGCCACGGATCAACTGGCTTGGCGGCAGGTGTTGGCACACGTCGGCCGTTATGCACTGGCCCGTGTTGACCGCGACACGCTGCTGATGCACCGACTTACTCAGGCGATCGTGCGCAAGCATCTTTCGCCCATCACCGCTAACCAGGCACATGCCGAAGCGATTTTGGGCGCCAACCGACCAGGTGACCCTGCAGATTCCAGGACCTGGCCCCGTTGGGCGTTGCAGATACCCCACGTGATCGCTCTTGACCCTGCGAGCACCGACAGCGGAGGCATGCGTTCCTGCGCCTGCTCTGCAGCCAGTTACCTGACCTACCGCGGCGACGCTCGCAGCGGCCATGATCTCGCCCGGCGCTTGTATGACCATTGGCATAAGCGGCTAGGCCCCGACAACCGTTATACGCTCTGGGCCTCCAACTGCCTTGCCCATGCGTTCCGGGAGATGGGCCGTTACGACGAAGCTCGGCAACTCGATGAGGTTACCTTCGCCCTTAATCGCCGCAACCTTGGCGACGACAACCCACATACCCTCACCGCTGCCAATAATCTCGCTTTTGATCGGCGCGAGCTAGGCGACCTGCGGACAGCGAGGGACCTGGATGAAGATACCTTGGCGCGACGCCGTCGGGTTCTGGGCGACGACCACCGCGCCACCCTAACCTCCAACACCGGAGACTTTAGGCGTTTGTGATCGTCTGGGGTGTTGCTGTCTTTGTGTCCTGTGCCTGTCTTCAAGGTTTCCCGTCTCCTCCTCAGCCCCGCCCCTTCACTCCTGGCGGCGGAACGGCGCCTCGTTCCGCTCAGCGGCCGGATCGTGTGTCTCCTCGTCGATGAGTGCCGCGGCCTCAGTGAGCGCGGCGGCGCGGGACCGGGCCGCGAAGTCGCCGTTGAGCCCGCTCTGCCCGATGCACCACTGCGTCCACTCCGGCAGCAGGCGGAGCGCCGCGTTCGCGTAGTCGGGGAAGTAGCCCTCACGGATCAGGTGCGCCGCCATCTCGATCCGGTGCGGTGAGCAGGCGTAGCGCGAGCGCTCTCCGGGATGTACCCGCGGTCCCCACTCATCGAGGATCGTGTCCACGGCGTCGGCCGCGTCCTGCGGGACATCGTCGTGGCGTGCCGCGTACCAGCCCAGGAACGTCTCGCGCACCGGGCCGGGGTCGTCGCCGCCGGACGAGGCCGCGGCGGCGCTGGCGGCCGCGGCGCCGGCGAGGCCTCGGGCGCGCCGCCGGAGCCGGTAATACTCCCGGATGAGGTCCCGGGGCTCGCTGCCCTGCAGCATGTCCGACAGCGGCCCGGTCTCCAGGCAGGGTGCCAGCAGCCGGGCAGTCGTCTCGGGCGTGCTCGGCGACAGCGCCGTCCCGGCGGCGGGCCCGACGGCGTGCTGCCATTCAGCCAGCGCGTCCTGCGCCGATTCGAACACCCCGGCTCCCGCGACGGTGAGGATCCAGCACGAGTCGATGTCCCATGCGTACCAGTGGTCCGGCGTCTCCCCGTCATAGCTGAACGGGGCCACAAGCAGGAACCGGCTGCCGTACGCGTCGCGCGCGAGCAGGGGGTCCCCGGCCGCCCGGCAGCCGTCAGCCGGGTGCCCGGTGCCGGGAGCCAGCCCGCGGTCTGCCAGCAGCTTGGCGGCCTTGCCCGCTTCGGCCAGCGCGGTCACGTAGGGATCCTTGATGTCGGGGAAGCGCGCGCGGGCCCGCTTTGCGGTCTCGCTCTGGGTGTCGCCGGGCGGTGCCGTCAGCGCCAGCCCGCGCAGCAGTGCCCACAGCTGCCGCCATTCGCCGGTGCCGCCGGCCGCCGACGCTCGCAGCGCCGCCCCGGTCTCCTCTGCCAGCGCGCGCAGCCACTGGGGCGGGTGCAGCCCGGTCAGCCGCGAGTTGAGCCGCTCGTAGAACTCGTCGCCCACGATCCGGCAGGCTTGCGTCTCCAGCTCGACGAGGCGGGACGGCCAGGTAAGGGCGCGGGCGGCGGCGAGAATCCGCTGATGGGACTCGCCCCACCAGGGCCTGGGCTCCGCCCCGCCGGCCAGGGCATAGGCCAGGTCCCGCAGCGGGGAATCCTCCGGTTTCCCCGACCGGAAGTCCAGCACCAGCGGCGGGAGATCCGGCTCGTCCGCGACCGCCTGCCGCCGCTGAGCCAGCTGCTCGGCACGCCGCTGCGGGTTGCCGCTGATGCCCTGGCGGGGCTCTTTGCCTTTCCCGGAACGCCGTTTCTTCGATGCCACGCGGTCAGCGTAGCGATCCGTGCCCTGTCCGGCGCCTGCTTGTGCCGGCGTCATGCCGACGGCTCTGGCACCGACCTCACGGACTTAAGGAATTACGTCTCCATGAGAACGTGACTGTGACCTGCCGTTTTGCGGGGCTGCCGGGCATGCGGCCTGTGTGATTCACTCGTGCGAGGGGCTCCTGGTACGGCTGTGGGTGTAGAGTCCATGCCGTCTCCAGGAGCCCTTGTGCTTTCTTATCTGCCTGACGTCGTTGATGCAAGCCGGGTAGCAGTGTCCCCGCTGGCGGGGACACCGGCTGGGACACTGGTAGTGCGGGCCGATGACCTGCGATTTCATGGCGGTGGGACGGTCACGGCGGAAGATTCGGCGCCGTCGGCGGGCGAGCTGGCGGTGTTCTGCCGCCCGGTGGTGACCGCTCCGGCTGTCGTCCGCAGGGATGGCAGCGTGCGGGCGGGCGGGTGGCTGCCGGATTTCGTGCGGCTGGGTGAGCTGGAGCGGCACCTCGGTGACGGGGTGATCGAGGAGATCACGGCGGCGGCGCTGGAGCAGGGCCGGCTGAGGCAGCGGCAGCGGCGGCGGATCATGTCGTATCCGCTGGTCATCCGGCTGATGCTCGCGATGACCCTGATGCCGGACGCGTCGTACTGCGAGGCGCTGGCCCGGCTGGCCGGGCTGCTCGCGGACATCCCGTTCGCCGCGGAATGGCACGTGCCCACGGAGAAGGTGGTCACCGGCTGGCGGCTGCTGGTGCCGGCGGACCTGATGCAGGCCCTGTTCTGGCGGGCGGCCGGGCCGCTGGTCAGCGACGATGAGCCGTCGGCGGTACTGCTGGCCGGGATGATGGCATGCGCCGCCGACGGAATGCTGGTGAACGTCGCGGACACGGAAGCGAACCGGAAGGCGTTCGGCTGCGCGGGTACCGCTGAGCAGGACGGAAAGGGGTCCGCGCCGTTCCCGCAGCTGCGGGTCGTCGCGCTGACCGCCCGGGCCGGCCGCGCCATGCTCGGGGCGATCTGCGGCCGGGCCAGGGCCGGGGAGCAGACCCTGCTGGCCCGCCTGGTGCGCCGCCGCCCGGACCTGTTCGCCGGCCGCGTGACCTGCTTCGACAGGAACTTCCCCGGCCATGAGCTGATCTCCGCGATCCTGCACGCGGGCGGGCACGTCGTCGCCCGGGTGAAGGCCGGGATCGGCCTGCCGATGGAACCCGGCGGCGGCTGGCTGCCCGACGGATCCCGGATGACCTGGCTGAACGCCCCGTCCGGGAAGGAAGAAGACCGGCTGCCGGTCCGCGCGGCTGAGCACAACGCGGTCCTGCCCCGCGGCGACGGGGAAGACTGGGAAGAGGTATCGGAGACCTGCACCCTGATCACCACCCTGCTGGACCACCAGGCCGCCCCCGCCTCAGCGGTCCGGGAGACGTACCTGACCCGGTGGAGCGCGTCAGAAACCACCTTCGGCGAGGGCAAGACCACGATCACCGGCGCCGGGAACCGCACGTCCGGCCCCGTGCTGCGATCCGGCTCCCCGCGGCTGGTCATCCAGGAAGCGTGGGCCTGGCTGACCGCCGCCCAGCTGGCCCGCGCCAGCGCGGCCGCAGCCCTGCACGGCAACGCGGCGCAGGCCCGCGCCCTGCGCCGCAAGGACGGCGCCCTGGTCACCGCGGACGAGGAATCCTTCACAGCCGTCCGTCACCACGCGATCCGCTCCATGACATCCTCCCAGGTCACGGTGTCATCCTCACTAGATGCGCTCGCCGCCGCTGCCGATGCCGCCGCCCGCGCTGCGCTGCGCACACTGAACGCCGCCGGGCGGGAACGCCACTCACCGCGCGCCCAGAAAGCCCGCCCGAAATTCCGGCACACAGCCGCGACCAAGAAAACCGTTACCAGGAAACCCCAGGTCACCGTGTTCGCGCCCAGCCAGGCGTTAACCGCGGCTAGGCAGGAACCCGTCAGGAAGGAGGAAGCGCCCCGGGCCGCCGGGGCCCGGACCGTGGAACCGCGCCACCCCCGCCGCGACACGCGGGCAAACACTATGCCCGCATACCACCGCCGCCATCACCGAAACCGACTCAAAGACAGAAACAGAACAACAAAGCCGTAATACCCTGACACCCCACAAACACCTAAAGTCCGTGGTGTTGACCCTAACCTCCGCCCACAACCTGGCTATCGACCTTCGCCAACTAGGCCATGTCCAGGCGGCGCGAGAGCTAGACGAAGACACCCTCGTGCGGCGCCGCCACATCGTAGGCACCGACCACTTCAGCACGCTCACCACCGCTAATAACCTGGCCATGGATCTGCGTGAACTAGGCGATGTGCAGGCAGCGAGGGAGCTAGATGAAGACACCCTCGCCCGATTCCGCCGAGTGCTGGGAGAAGATCATCCTTACACACTCCGCTCTGCCAGCAATCTGGCTATGGACTTGCGTGAACTCGGCGAGGCGCAGGCTGCGCGAGAATTGGATGAGGACACCTTGGCCCGGCGCCGCCGCGTCCTGTAGAGAACGATAGCGCCAATACTCGACCACGTTGACAGACATTGCGTACAGATCGACATAGTATGCGTGGCTATCTCGTGCGTTTAAGATATGCAGAACCGGCGACAGATCGGTTACACGCTCGGCTTCGGGTCGAGGGCCGGTTACGTATTGTGAAGCCCACGCGGGTACAGGGCTGACAGCAGGCGGGGCATCCCCACGCTGTGCCTGTGGCCCTGGCCGGCCGCGGGCAGCACGGCCGGATCGGCCCCCTTGCCGCGCCCGCCGAGGATCCTGGAAGCCATCGGCAGGCAGATCAGAGGCATTCAAGATCAACGATTTGGCGGCTGGGCGCACGCTTCTTGCCAACGGGTCGTAAAGACATGACGTAAGTCTCTACCGCGTGGGACCAACGTAGCCGCCGAGCCTGTCATGCCTGCTTAGCCTTGTAATGGAGAAAAGATAAACGGGGAGCGCAGAGCAGAACTTGACCTCGTTCCAGGCGGCTTTCCGGCCAGGGACCAAGGTCCGCGAGGTACGAGGGTTTCTGGCCCACGCCCTCCCGGCTTCGGCTAATAGGCCGCAGCTGACAAAGGAGGGTCATGATGACAACCATCATCGAAAGCCCGCCCGGCACGACGCCGGGACCGGGACCCGGGGCTCCCAGGCCGTGGTGGAACAAGCCGCTGACGTGGATCATCACGGGCATCGCGATCGTCGCGCTCGGCGGCGCCAGCCTAGCGGCCTATGCGGCGGTATCGGGTAAGACCACGGCAGCGCCCAGTCCCGCGGCTACCGCCTCAGCCACGCTGAGCCAGGTGCCGAAGTCTCAAGCGCCCCAGGCTGTAGCACCCAAGCCGGCGCCCACAGTCACCGTCACCGTCACGTCCCCGGCTCCGCCCGCGCAGCAGCAGCCTGCGGCACCTGCACCGGCCGCGCCCGCGCTGACAAACGCGGTGGCGGTCGTGCAGCAGTTCTACCAGGACATCACCGACCACAATTACGCGGCGGCCTGGGCCCTGGGCGGCAAGAACCTGAATAATGGCGTGGGCTACGGTGAGTGGGTCGCCGGGTACGCTACGACGGCCAGCATCGACCTGACCACCTACGGCCAGTGGAGTGGCGGCACCGTCTGGGCGAGCCTGTCGGCGCTGCAGACAGACGGCACGGTCAAGACCTATTACGGGACCTATACCGTCAGCGGCGGGCAGATCGTCGCAGCGCACATCGTGCAGACCGGCTGACAGGAGACAAGGCAGCTGGCATCGGGGAAGGTGTCGCCGGCCGCGATCGGCGAGCCGCAGTTCCCGCAGCCTGTCCTTCGGCCCAGCGGGCCCGGCGCGCTCTTGCCTGCGAGATGGACGGCCTGGAGGGAAAGTCCAGCGGCCCGGGCGTGCCGGCCGCGTTCCTGCTCACGACGGGGACCGTGGGCCCGGATGCCGGCGAGGTCCTCGGCCCTTTTGCTGAGGACCCGCCGCTGCGATTTCCCGGTCGGGCCGCTGGTTATCGGGGCAGAAGCAACAACAGAACGGCCAGCGGCGATAGCGAACTGACAACCGCTGGGTTACCGTCAGCGGCCGTTCGGATCTCGAAAGAGCGCCCCCTTCGTTGGCGCAGCGGCGCATACGTTTGTCAAGGGGCACCCTTCGCGTGGGTCAGTGTCTCGGGAAGCTCGCTGTGATTAGAAAGCTGACCGGCTATTTCTTTAGCCTAGTTCTTGTTATCGTCGAGGCTCTTTATCCTCGGCTTCTGCCGTTTCTCGCGCAACTGGATTATCTCGGCAGAACGGACTATCTCATCATCTCCGTAGAGATGCCGGGCGCTCGTGGGACCATTACCGCTTTCGCTCGAGTCCTAGTCTCTGAACCTTGCTGGCCCCTCGGACTGATTAGTCCTCCATGCCAGCCTTGGCTGCCGGTGACCCGCCCCCGGGCTTTCCAGCAATTCACCCGATTTGCATCCGACGCTCGCGCGACGGAGGGCCTTTTTGTAAGCCATTTCCGTCAGCTGGGGACTCTCCTAACTGTTCAGGTGGCGGATACAGGAACTGTTTGCCGATCATATAGATTGGATCATACCTCCCTCCTTCGAAATGGTATACGACCAGCGGCTTGGAAGCCAGCAGCCGTCCAAGCATGGGGGCGATCACAACCGGTCCTCGGTAGAATAGGTGCAGTATCGAGAACCGGGGATCTTCAGCCCATGCGTGCGCTCGGTCGCGGATATCCTCGATCAGCCCTCTGTTGCCTTGTACCCCTTGCCGGGTGGCTCACAGTACGCCATACCGGTCATAGGCGGCTCGCAGCGTGCTGCCCGCCTGCAGGGCGTCGCGAAGGGCGTGTTCCTTCGACGCCTTGGCCAGCGCCCGGCGGATGGTTTCGTCGGCGAGCTCAGCCGGGACGACGACAGCCCCGTCGTCATCGGCCACCACGAGGTCCCCGAGATGGACCTGCAGGCCGCCGACGACAGCGGGCTGCCGCCACGCGGTAACCGCGGTCCGGCCCTTGCAGTCCAGCGGCAGCGTCCCCCGGCACCATACCGGGTAGCCGAGCGCAGCTACGCTGCGCGCGTCGCGGCAGTACCCGTCGATCAGGGTGCCGCGGGCACCGCGGGCGCGCGCCGCCGTGGAGAACAGTTCGCCCCAGCAGGCAGCGCGGGCCGATCCGCCCGCGGCAACGAGGACCACTTCTCCCGGCCGGATGTCGTCAAGCGCGCCGATCTCGCCGGTGTAGGGCTCGGCGGGGACCTGGTGGACCTCGGTGACCAGGAACGGGTTGGCGGGGCCTGCGATCACCTCACCGTGCCCGAGCGGGCGGATGGCAGGGTCGAGGGTGTGGTCGCGGTGCCCGAGGTCATCGAGGATGTCGGACACGACCGCCGCATACAGGCGGCTCATTACCAGATCCGGCAGCACGCCGCTGCTATCGCCGGCGCTCACCCGGCCTCTCCCACCAAGATCTTAAGGTGCCTCTCCGGCTCGTCCCGGAGCAAGGCGAGGCCGCCGGTCACCGCCGCGCCGAGCCGGACGCGGTCGGTGATCAACGGCGCCGCCTGCACCGCCCCGCGGCCCAGCAGCCGCAGCGCCTCCCGGAAGTCCTCGTCACAGACGTGCGACAGGGAGCCGATCAGGGATTTCTCGCCGCGGACGAGGTCCATGGGTGCGATCGGCGCCGGCTCGGTGACAATGCCGAGCAGCACGGCCCGGCCGCCAGAGCGCAGCGCCCGCAGCGCGGTCTGGATGGCGCGCGGGGTTCCCGCGCACTCGACCGCGACATCGGCCTCCAGTGCCCCGGCATCATCGGGCGGCACCGCGCGGCCGGCACCGAGGCGGACGGCGAGGGCCCGGCGCCCTGGCAGCGGTTCGACCACCGCCACGCTGCCAGCACCGAACGCGGCCGCCGCCTGCACCGCCATCAGCCCGACTGCCCCAGCCCCCACCACCGCGACTCGCTCGCCAGGCCGCAGGCCGCCCCGGCGCAGTGCCCGGACGGCCACCGCCAGCGGTTCGGCCAGTGCCGCCGCGTCGTCGGCCACCGTGTCAGGGACCGGGAGGCACATGCGCGCCGGCGCGTTGCACATTTCCGCGAGCCCGCCGTCGCCGTGCAGGCCAAGCGCTCCCAGCGCCGGGCAGCGGGTCACCTCACCATGCTGGCACCAATGGCAGCTGCCGCAAGAGACGATCGTGTCAACGGCAACCCGCTGACCCGGCAAGGGACCGGTGACGCCAGCACCGGCCGCCACCACCACGCCAGCGAATTCGTGTCCGAGGACGAGCGGTGCTCGTGCTCCGGTGACCGGGTGCGGCGCGTCGGCTGGGATGAACACCGGCCCGCTCAGCCATTCCTCAAGATCGGTACCGCAGATACCGCACCATCTCACCTGGAGCTGCAACTCGCCCGGTCCCGGCGGCGCAGGCGGCGGCACCTCCTCCACCCGCACATCACCTCGGGCATGCCACCGTACGGCCAGCATCTCAGCCTCCCCCTTCCGGCCGCGGGAGACTGGCAGCCTCCACGACATCGTGCGGCTCACCCAGGTCGGCTGCCGCGGTAAACGCCCGCCGCCCGCGCGGAAGGTGCAATCGGGCGGAGGCACGATGGCCGCCCCGGTGAGCAGCACCACGCCGACCGGGAAGCCGCTGGCCGATATAGACAGGCAAGATCCAATTATCACGGACATCACGACCCTGAGAACAGGGCCGGGCAGTTCTCTACGCTGAGCGGGATTGCCGTCTGGCCGCACATGCGCTCAGCGCAGGAGACTAGGCCACCACGATCGCCTCGATCCCGTGCTGGCCCGCACCGAGTGAGATCGCGAGCAGCAGGCCGATCGCGTTGGCCAGCACAGACATCGGCGCGACCAGCGTGTCGATCCGCAGATTCTCGTAGTCCCGCGACCGCAGCGTGGCTGGTGGTGCGAGATGGCTGAGGCCGAAGCCGAGGCCAGTAGACAGCACCAGGCGGCAATGAAGGCGAACAAAACATCGAAATTAAGCGATGGTCAGGAAGAAGATGGAGCGGGCGACGGGAATCGAACCCGCATGACCAGCTTGGAAGGCTGGTGACGCACTCTGGGCGGCAACGCCGGTTCATGGCTATGAACAGGAGATATAACAGCTCGACTCCGCTGCGCTGCCTCTTTGGGTAGAAAACTGGGTAGAAAATCGCCGCTGCCCGGAATCTGTGGAGGCTGGTGCAGGGTACTGCCGCTCTGTATCCCTGATACGAACACTTGTTTGCCTGTCACATCGGGGTGTATCGCTGCGGTGAGCCAGAGAGCAGATCGCGAGGCAGGGAAGCTCGCGGCCCGGACAATCAGGTCCCCTCATGCAGGGGGCGGGACTCATAGTGCAGCACAGTACCTGCGATCAGAAGGTGACCGATTTGCGGAACTTGGCCATCAGGTGCGGCCCGGCGAGCACCGGCGGGTAGCGGGGCTTTTCGCCGGGTTCCAGGCAGGTCGGCAGGCAGGAGATCTCCGCGGACCAGTTGGCATTCTGAAAATACGGCATGCTCTGCCGACGAGTCGCTGCCGCCACGGGATCCGGCGGATCGACCACCCGGTGCAGAGTCGAGCGCCACCGGTCGTTGGTCCAGCGGGCCATCAGGTCGCCGATGTTGACCACGAACGCGCCCGGAGCCGGTTCCACCCCGGCCCACGCGCCGTCGGTGCCGAGCACTTCCAGGCCGCCCACCGCATCTTGCCGCAGGATTGTCACCGTGCCGTAATCGGTATGAGCGCCGGCCCGCGACTGCCCGGGCAGTGCGGCGGCGTCCCGGGCCGGGTAGTTGATGGCGCGGAGCGCGTTCGCGCCGTGGCCGGTCGTGCCGGCGAAAAAGCCCGGCGGCAGGCCCAGCCCGCGGGCGAACAAGGCCATCAGCTGGCTGCCCAGCTCGCGCATGACGGCATAGTAGGCGGTCCACGTCGGCCGTAGGTCCGGCAGCGCCTGAGGCCACAGGTTCGGCGAGTAGGCCCACGCCTCATCCGGATCGGCCCACTCACGCGGCGCCGGACCGGGCGGGCCCATGTTGAAGACCTCCTTCAGGTCCGGCGGCGCGGCGCCGACGATCGACTGGCTCAGCGACTCACCCGCCACCGGCATGTAGCCGTATGGATAATCCGGCGTCGGGCGGGCCACGCTCAGCTTGTCCTCCAGCGGGAGGTCGAAGAATTTCGTGGCCATTACCCACGCCGGCTCGGCGACATCGCCGGGGATACCGTGCCCGGTGATCTGGAAGAACCCGGTAGTCCGGCAGATCTCGTCCAGTTCCGTGCCGACGACGTCAGGGTCGCCGGAGATATCCACAATCGGAACGTACGGCATGGCGATTCCTCCAGGTATTTCAATCATCGAGGCGACCACCGATGGCGGGTGCCGTGCCCGGGCACGGCCGCGCCGGCACCCGCTGCGATCGTCATCAGGCATGGCTGCCACCCTCCGGTAACGTTAGCGCCGCGAAATGCTGACCTACGGCCAGGAATCACCCAGCCGTTACAGCGTCACCGTCACCGTTGCGCGCGATGGCAGCCAGCTTCCTGACCCAGTCACGCTCCAGCTAGCAGCCAGGCAGGCGGCATCGCCAGCATCAGGTCCTATCAGCCAGCCAGCCAGCGTGCGATGCCCGCAGCGAGGGCTGCCAGGGGACAGGCCAGACCAGGCCTGCAGCACAGCCCGGCTATCCACTGCGCATCGTCCTGATCCAGGTGTCGTGCTGTCACTCAACACCGTCAGCTTCGGGCCGTGTCGCCATCCGCGGGCGTGCTGGCTTGCCGCCCGACGGGCAGCATTGAAGGACACGCGGAACCAGGTCATCCATCTGCATCTTGCGGGTCAGGCCCACATGTCGGCCCGCTCCTGATCAGTGACGGACGCGTTGGCCTGGGCCAAGATGCCGACCATGTCTTCCAGCGCCAGGCCGTACTCATCCACGTCGATGACGTGGTGCACCTAGGCTGCCTGCTCGGGTCCCAGCCGGTCCTGGACCGCGATCAGCAGGGCGAGCAGTTGTCCCCGCAGGTCCTCATACCACGCCGCGTCCATGACCGGGGTCACTGCGGATAGGCTGCGGCCACCCACGGCAGCCGGGCCGCCTCGGGCGGCCAGTGCCGGGCGGCCAGCCCGGCGGTGATCTGCTCAGCCTCGGCGCGGCTGATCTCGGCGATGTCCTCATCGGCGCCGCCGTGCGCCTCCTCCACGAGGAGCGAGGTGTGCTCCCAGCACAGCCGCCAGGTCCAGCCGCTGCCCGGTGTCCGGGACGTGCCCGACGCCGGGATAGTCGTGGTCGCTGCGGTCCCGCTGCCGGATCACCGCGAACGGCTCACTGCTGGCGCCGGAGCGGGCCGAGAAGAACTTCACCGTGACTGTGATGCCCGGGTGCAGGTCGGCGTAGCAGTCATCGCAGAGGGTGCGGGCCCAGTCGCCGCCGATGGTGGCCAGGTGGTGGCAGAAGTAGCCGTGCCAGCCGCAGCGCGGGCAGTCATCGGTGATCCGCCCGGCCAGCCAGTGCCGCTGCACCGCGCCGACCGGATCTTCGGAGTGCAGGACCAGCCGGGGCAGCCACTCCCGCCGCAGGGCATCATCGGCGGCCTGGTCAGCGGCCAGCCGGGCGCAGCCCGCCGCGTGGCCGAGCTCGGCGTGGACGGGCCGTCCGCCGGGGGCAAGGTCGGTGACCTGCTCCCGGCAGCCGGGACAGGGCCAGGTCAGCGGCGGGAAGCCGCCGGCGTCGCAGCCAGCGAGATTGCGGGCCGCGCGCTGGGTGGCGCTGAACAGCGGTCCCGGCCCGGTGCCGGGGCTGATCCAGTACTGCTGGCGGATCACGCCGGGTACGTCCTTGCCGGGCCCGCTGTCGCAGGCGGCCGCGATGGCGTCCCACCGGTGGCCGGCCACGCGAGCGGCGGCGGTCAGCCGGACCAGGTCCGCGTCGGGCGCCTGGTACCAGGGGAAGGGGCTGGAATAGGCGGCGAGCTCAGCCAGCGGCTGTGTCATGCCAGGCAGCCTAGGCCGGCCGGGCCAGGACCGCAGTCCCGGTAAGGCAACGGTAAGGAATCTGGCGGCTACGATCCGCAGTCACATCCGCTCGGCGGGACGCAAAGGCCGATCTAACGCTTGCAGCACTCCGAACGTCCTGGAAGCGCTCGAAAACCTGGTCCCGCCGACGTCTGGGAACCTGCGGATAAAGTCCAGATGCCTCGTCTTGAACCAAAGGTCCATGGGCAGGAGCTGAGGCAGGCCACCTGACCGCGTCGATCTTCGGCGGCACCACCGAGATCATGAAGGAGATCATCGGCCGCGGCCTCGGCCTGTAGCCTGACCAGGACTTCTACGAAGCCCGTGCTCCCGGATTCTGACACGATGTTAGACGAAAAGTTAGAAATGGCCCTGTTGCGGAAAGCCATGTCGAGCAGTGCAGGACCGTGCAGTCCAGAGCTTCTGTCTTGCGGCCACCGGACAGTTAAGACCGGATCGACAGGCATCGGGGTCGACAGCACGCTGAGTGGCCATGGAAGCCACGGAGAACGCGCACACTCCCGCCGATCTGCACGGCCGCGAGGTCCCGGTCGGCATGGATATGGAGCGTGCAGATCGAGTTGATCTGGTCCGCGATCTCCTGCGGGACGTATCGGCTGGCTACCGCGCACCTGAACAGAGCGTGTCCATCGGGCAGAGGTGACCGGGGTCTTGCCGATGGCCGCTGCCGCCTGGCCGCCCAGCGTCGTTTCGCCAGTTTCGCGGGCACGACTGATGCCGAAGCGGAGGTCTGAGCAGCGCTATCTCCGGGCGAGGTAACGGGCGGCCGTAGGTGGCCTCCGAAAGCCGGCCGATCGGCCAGGCAGGCCCGTTGCGGGGCCGGGTGCGCGCTGTGCCAGCATGTGGGCCATGGCTGACTGGCTGCCGATTTACCGTTCCTGGGCCGAGGAATGGAGGCGGAACTGGGCGGAAGTCCTCTCCGCGTCCTCGGCCGCGGCCGCCTCGCTCGGCATGCCGCAACCCGGGACGCTTCCCGGCGACCCGTTCGTGATGATGGTGGCCGCGGCGCGTTCCTGGCTGGTCGGGAAGAAGCGGACGTTCCGGTTTCCCGGGCATGAGCTGACCATGCTGCTGACGGACATTTCGGTGGAAGGCCCGGAACTTGCCCGGGCCGTGGGCCAGTATGGCCAGGTCACCGTCTCTGCAGGAGATATCGGCTGGGATGGCTACCAGCTTGAGCGGATGGAGATACAGGCCAGGAACGTCCATGTCAGGCCGGGACCGCGGCCGGTGCTCGTGGCCGCGCCGGTGCTCTGCGAAGCGCTGGCCCCGGCCCCGGCCGTGTCCCGCTGGCTGGCCACAGCGTCGCCACGGCTCACCCTGACCCTGCGGGCGGGCGTGCCGCAGATCGGCGTCGCGGGCGCGCGGTGGGCGCGCCTGGAAGTGGAAGCAGACGCCCGGGGGCCCTCGATCCGCATCCGGCCACGCGCCTTGCGCCTGCTAGGCCGACGCTTGCCGCTGCGTTTCCCGGCCTTTCACGTGTCCCTCCCAGCGCTGCCCGGCGGCATCATGCTCACCTCAGTAGTGCCCGCCCCAGAGGGCTTCGTCTTGCGCGGGGTGGTCAGCGAATGGCAGCGGCCGCTGGCACGGGATGACATCGAGCGGGTCGTGGCCGCGATGCGCGGAGGAGAGGACCGCCTCGACATCTGAGGCGCCAGGGGACGGGCACCGACACCAGCGGGCTGCCGGCAGCGGCATTCAGTTCCGCGGTCATCGCGGTCCGGCGCCGGCGATGAGCCCGCGCAATGCCCCCTGGACGTGCGGCACGGCCCGGAACGACAGCGCGTCCGGGACGGCCTGGCACCACCTCCCGCCACAGCACGCTCCCGGCGAGCAGCGCGCGGATCTGGTCCGAGCCGGGACTGGCCTGAGATCGGCCTGGCCCGCTCACTGCGGAATGCGCGACCGGGCTGGCCCCGGCCGCCCCCATCAGCAGCGTCGCGGCAACCTCCGCCGCCTCCGCCACCCGTACATCGACCTGCGCCTGGCTGACAGACACGCCGTTGGCCGGGACGAAGGACACAGAACCGGACGATCGGCGCACCGCCAACCGGCCAGACGGCGCAGCTGTCAGCCGCACGGATTCGGCGATATCGCGTTGGGCTGATCGAGGTCCGGCTGCGTTCTGTGATCAGTGTTCGTCAGGATCGCGCGCCATCCGGCCACCGTCAGGAGCGCGCCTGCTGGTGACCTGGGGGCGGGTCGGCCGGGCGGAGCACGGCCCAGCTGCCCCAGTGCGCCTGGCTGCAGACTGCGTCCCAGGGGAGGCCCGTCGCCGCTGCCATGGCCCCGGCCAGGATCTGGGCGGGCACGAAGAACGGGGCGCCGTCCCCCAGCGCGTTGGACCACACGAGCGCCGCCCCGGGGGCCATCACCCGGGCGGCCTCGGCGGCGAACAGCGGCCCGTCGCCGATCACGACCGCGGCCGCGCAGCCGCCGGCCAGCGGCAGCCGGGCCGCATCGGCCTGGAGGCGGCAGCTGGCGGCCGAGCGGGCCAGCATGCCGGCGGACAGGTCCACCGCGATCACCTGCGGCCAGACCTGCTCGATCAGCGGGGTCAGCAGGCCGGTGCCCGAGGCGATCTCCACCGCCGGCCCGGGCCCGAACGGGCCGCCGCGGGCCAGCGCGTCAGCCAGCACCGGGCGCCGGTACCCGCCGCGGGAGGCCTCCCACCCGGCGGCGGCCGCGTCGAAGCCGGCCCGCATCTCATCCGCCTCGGCCCGGTCCCAGGTGCCGGGCCGCGTGGCCAGGCGGCAGGCCCGCTCCTGGCCCCGGGCTGCTTCCTCCCGCACCGGCTTGCCCGGCGGCACCGGCACCACCCTGTCCAGCTCGCGGATCACCCCGCCATCATGCCCGGCTGCGGCCCTGCCTGCCAGCCTGGCCAGGCGCGCCGCAGACCCGCCATCCCGGCGGAAACCACCCGGTCAGGTCGCGTTTTGTGATCGATGTCCGCCGGCCACTCACGACCAATAGCCGCCGATCTGGCGCGGTAGCGTGGTCTCTGCGACATCCGTGCGGTGCTCCCGAACGGGTCATTCTGTATGGTCAGGCGGCACGGCGAAGGCAGGCGGACGGGCGCGGCAGCTCGGAGGGGCTT
>Ga0335081_10008798_pt1 | contig 16206 bp, 13 predicted proteins | sample Lox_Sample_35_FD_206713 | JGI IMG/M metagenome (GOLD analysis project Ga0335081, IMG submission 206713) | Soil microbial communities from Loxahatchee National Wildlife Refuge, Florida, United States - Lox_Sample_3.5 | ecosystem: Environmental > Terrestrial > Soil > Wetlands | place: USA... | reverse complement strand
CCGCCGCCCTTGTAAAAGTCGTAAACGTTATCGTTGCCGTGTGGATAGTCGAATTCCGGAGCCAACCCTTTGACGATCGCGTAGACGTCGGGCTCCTCGCCGAAGTAAATGCCCGGGCGCGTAATGTTAATGCCAACGTCCGACACGGGAGGGATGTTCTTGGTGTAGAGGACCGGCAAGCCTTCGCGGTCCTTGGTGTTGACCGGGCTCATCACCAGCCCATAGCCATGGGTGAACTTGAGATGGCGGTTGACCCAGGTCTGAGCGTTGGCGGGCAGCAGGTCGACATTGAGCTCGCGCGAGGAGAGCATCACCTGGGTTTCGTTGTGGTCGATCCAGTAGCGGTCGATGTCGACGTCCCTGAAGTCGTAGTAGAGGCGGATTTCCTGCAATTGGCGATAAGTGGCAATCAGCGGGCGCGGGTCCCAGAGCCGGATGTTGCGGACGGTGGCGTTGTCCTGCTGGAGCGAGACCGGAGTGAGCTGGCCGCTGCCCTCGAAGGGTTTGACGTCGACGGTGTCGAGCTGGTAGGCGCGCCGCGTCATCTCGATATTGCGGGCCAGGTAGGGCTGTTCGACGCGTAACTCGTCGGGCTTGACCCACAGCCGTTCGATCACGGGCTGGACCAGACTGAGGATCAGCGAGGGCCCAAAGACGATGGCGGCAGCGGCGATCGGCAGCCTCATCCCGCGCTCGACCCAGTTGGCCAGACAGACCGCCGCGGCGGCGATCGAGAGCGCGATCAACAACCACAGCCCAGGCTGCCAAAGGATATGGTCCACGTAGCGCAGGCCGAAAACCACGCCGTTGGTGTGCAGCGTCAGGGCGTAACGGGCGAGCCAGTAATTCAGCGCGCGTTGGAGAAAAAAGAGCCCGAGCAGGACCGACAAATGAGCCGCGCATTGCGGTGCGATATGCGGCGGCGATTCTCGAAAATCGAGGGCGCCACGCACCCAGTAGACGGCAATGGCGAGGCCGCCGGCGAGCACCAGCAGCGTCAGGAAGAGATCGCGCAGATCCTCGAGCAACGGCAGGGTAAACACGTAGAAGCCGACGTCGAGGCCGAAGGCCGGGTCCTTCAGGCCGAACGGAACCGCATAGAGCCCCTTGAGGTAGACGTCCCAACTCGCGGCCTCGCCCTGCGCGGCAAACAATGCGAGCAGGGCCGCCACGGCCACTATCAGCGTCTTCCACGGGACGCGGTCGCCCAGGGAACGAATCAGCTCCGGCAGGTTGACCTCGACCGAATCCTCGGAGCGGCGCACGACGTGAAGCCTTTCGCGTTCGCGGCTCGCACGCAGGGCAATCAGGCCGCTAAGCACAATGAGGATGAAGGCGAGCGTCCAGACGGTGGCGAAGATCGCGATCTGGGCGCCCAAAGTGGTGGCGAATACCTTGTGATACCCAGCGGCGTCGAACCACAGCCAGTCGACCAGGAGGCCATCTGCAACGCTGAGCACGACCAGCGCAGCGATTATTATCGCCGCGACACCAAACAGGACGATTCTTGAGCGCATCGGTTTAGCCGGAGAGGTGGCCGCGCGCGATTCGCGTCACATGCTCGCGAACCACTTCGGGCGGACACAGCCAGATGAAGAGTTGGAGGGAGAGATAGCCGACCAGCAGCCAGTCCAATTCGCCGATAATGGGGATAAAGTCGAGTTCGATCGCGGGCGGGCTGAGCAGCAGCAAAAGCCCGAGAAACGGGGTCATTTTCGCAAGCAGCGAGACCCTCTGGTCCGCCATCAGGGCGACGAAGAGCCGCAGAAAATGCGGCAAGTGCCTCACGACGCCACCCATCCGGCGCGGGTTCAACAAGTGCATTCGCAAGAATGAGCGCAACACAGTGGTGACCTTGACGACGCCAGTCTAGCACATCACGGGGCCGACGATTAGACATGCGCGGCGGGCGGGCTCGGGTCCTGATTTTAGGTTACAATCGATTTTTCTACAGGAGGTGCTCCGGATGAAGCGGCGGATGGCGCTCGGCGATTTTCTGGTCGCGTACCTGAGCAAAATCGGCGTTCGGCACGTCTTCGGAATTCCGGGAGACCTTGCCCTGAAGCTGTTTTTTGCGCTGGGGCGGCAGCAGACGCTGGAGGTCCTGACCTTTTCGCACGAACCGGGCGTCGGCTTCGCCGCCGACGGTTATGCGCGCGCGACCAACAAGATCGGGGTCATCTGCGTCACCTACGGGGCGGGCGGGCACAACATGGTGAATCCAGTTGCGGGCTCGTTCTCGGAGCGCGTGCCGTTGTTGATCTTCTCGGGCGGTCCGGGCGAAGAAGAGCGCAAGCTCGGCACTCTTATTCACCACCAGGCGCGCGAGGTCGAATCCCAGCATCGCATCTACGAGGAAGTGACCTGCGCTTCGCACGTGCTGGTGGATCCGCGGACGGCGGCGCATGAACTGCATGCGGTGGTGCGTGCGGTATGGGCGGAGCAGCGCCCCGGCTACATCGAGATTCATCGCGACATGGTTGATCGCGAGATCGACGTGCCCGAGGAGCTGATCGAATGGGACGGCCGTCTCCATTTCCAGGAGTCCGATGCGCGCAAAGTCGAGGAGGCGGCGCGCGAGACCGTGGCGATGTTCAACGCGAGCCGCAAGCCGGTGCTGATCGCCGGCATCGAGATCCATCGCTACAAGGTTGCACACGAACTGGTCGAACTGGCGGAGAAGATGGGCGCGCCGGTGATGGCCACGGTGCTTGGCAAGGGCGCCTTTCCGATGGACCATCCATTATATATGGGCGTGCACATCGGCCCGATAAGTCCGCCGCCGATCGTCGCGCGGATGGACCAGGCGGATTTCGTGCTCAACCTGGGATGCCTGCGGACCGATATGAACTTCGGCAACCGGCCGCCGTCGATAATCCTGGATAAAACGGTGTGGGCGGTGGATCGGCGGGTCGACGTCAAGTACCACACTTACACCGAGGTGGGAGTGCGCGATTTTGTGCGCGCCATGCTGAAGCACGAGTTGCGCAAGCATAGAGAGACGGTCGTCTACGCAAGCAATCTGAACGGCGGCGGCGCGGCGGCGGGAGCCTCTGCGACCGCGCCGGTCAAGGTCAGCGAACTGTTGAGCGTGGTCAACGATTTTCTGGCCGAGAACAAGCGTTACCTGGTCGTTGCGGAGTCGGGCGACATGCTGTTCGGCGGGCTCGACCTGCGGGTGCCGCATCAAGGGAACTACCTGGCGCAGGGATTTTACGCCTCGATGGGTTTCGCGGTGCCGGCTGCGATCGGGGCGCAAGTGGGATGCGGTCTGAGGCCGCTGGTGCTGTGCGGGGACGGGGCGTTTCAGATGACCGGGCCTGAGATTTCTCACGCCCCCAAGCTCGGTGCGAACCCGATAGTGCTGGTAGTGAACAACGGCGGATGGGGTATTTTTCGGCCGGTGGCGGAACGCAGGGAAATGTTGGAAATTCCGCCGTGGCCATACGCCAGGCTGGCCCAGGATTGGGGCGGGGTCGGCTTCGAGGCTAATAATGCGGCGGAGCTGCGCAGCGCCCTGCGCGCGGCCCATCAGAGCAAGACCTTCGCGGTAATTGACGTCCACGTCGGGCGCGACGACCTGTCACCCGTGAGTGTCAAGTACATCAAGGCGGCGGCCAAGCGGTCGCAGGCGCCGGCGGCCGAACGCAAAGCCGTCCAGCATGGACTCTCGCGCCCAACATAGAGCAGGATAATAGAACCCGCTGGTGACGATGGACGCCTACGAAAAGTTCTATTTGGAGTTCGGCTGGCAGACCCCCGACTACTTCAATTTCGGCGACATGATCGACCACTTCGCAGCCGATCCGACCCGGGTCGCGCTGCTGTGGGAGGATGAGGACGGTAATCGCGCGCGGCTCACCTTCGCCGATATCCGCAACCAATCCAACCAGGTTGCCAATGTACTGACCGGGCTGGGCATCAAGCGCGGCGACCCGGTGATGATCGCATTGCCGCGGCTGACGCTGTGGCAGGCTGCGTACGCCGGTGTGCTCAAAATCGGCGGGCTCGTGATTCCGTGCGACCCGCTGCTGCGGGAAAAAGACCTGATCTACCGCGCCAACCATTCCGGAGCGGTCGCGATTATCGCCGGCCCGGACAGCGCCGAGATGATCCTGGATTTGCGGAGCGAATGTCCGTCGCTCAAGCACTTTTTGATCGCCGGGAGCGCGCGCGGCGGATGGGTCAGCCTGCGCGACGCGATGAACCACGCCACGATGGCGTTCACGCCCGTTCGGACCTGGAGCAACGAACCGGCGATTTGTTATTACACCTCGGGCACCAGCCGCGATCCGAAGGCAGTCCTGCACAGCCACTCCTACATTTACGCCCAACGCTTTACCGGTTCACTGTGGCTGGACGTGAAGGCGGACGGCGTACACTGGACGACCGCCGACACCGGGTGGGCCAAAGCGGCATACGGGATGATCTTCGGGCCCTGGATGAATGGGGCGACGATCTTCATGTACAAGGGGGCGGCCGAGCCGCTGAGGCAGCTGGGCATGATCCAGCGGTATGGCATCACGACCTTCTGCGCGCCGCCAACCGAGTTCAGAATGCTCCTGAAGGAAGAGCTCGAAAAATACCCGTTGCCCAGCTTGCGCCATTGCACGGCCGCCGGCGAACCGCTCAACCCGGAAGTAATCCGGGCGTGGCACGATCGCTATAACTTGACGATCCATGACGGTTATGGCCAGACCGAGACCGGCATGGTTGCGGCGAATCTACCGATAATGGAAGTCAAGCCGGGATCGATGGGGCGGCCGTTTCCCGGACTCGACGTGCGTGTCGTCGCGGAAAATCTGAGCGAATGCTACGTGGACATGGTGGGCGAGGTGGCGATACGGGTGATGCCGCACCGGCCCCCCTCGCTGATGCTGGGATACTGGAAGAGCACGGCGGAGAACGCCCAGGCCTTCGTCCGCGACTTCTACCTGACGGGAGATTACGCCTACCGGGACGGCGGCGGCTACCTATGGTTCGTCGGGCGCGCCGACGACGTCATCAACTCGGCCGGCTATCGAATCGGGCCGTTCGAGGTGGAGAACGTGCTGCTCGAGCATCCGGCGGTGATGGAATCGGCGGTGGTGGGCAGCCCCGACCCGGACCGCGGTACCATCGTAAAGGCATTCGTCAAGTGCAAGCCCGGGGTCGAGCGGAACTTCCTGCTCGCGCACGAATTGCAGCAACACGTCAAGCGCGCGACCGCTCCGCACAAGTACCCGCGCGAAATCGAATTCGTTGACGAGCTGCCCAAGACCGTGAGCGGCAAAATCCGGCGCGTCGAGTTGCGCCGACTCGAAGAGCGACGCAAGCTCGGCGGGTCGTAGAGCGGGGCGCTGCGTTGCGGCTACCGGGCCGCGCGATCCAACAGGTTGACCTTGCCGGCAAAATCTTCGAGCTCGACTTCGGTGGTTTCGAGAACGCGCGCCACCATCCCCCAAAACCCGATCGCCATGATCAGTTCGACGACTTCACCGGGGCCAAGGTTTTTCCGCAACGCCTCGAGCGTTTCGCGGGTGCCCTTGACGTTGCGCGCGACCTCGTCGGTGAAGCGGAGCACGAGGCGCTCGAGGTCGTTGAAGCATTTCGCCGGCTCCCAGTTATCGATCGCGGCGACCTGTTCGTCGCTGAGTCCGGTGGATTTTGCGATCGGCACGTGCTGCGTGTACTCGTAGAGCGAGCCGCAAACGCGGGCGTTGCGCAGGATGGCGATCTCGCGCAGCTTCTTGTCGAGCTTCCCGCGCGTCATCAGCGAGTTGCCGAGCCGCGAGAAATTCTGGAAGACGGCGTCGGAGGCGTTCGCGATCATTCGCGCGACGTTGAGCTTGCGCGGGGTATTGCCCAGAATTTCACGAGTCTTGTCCGACGCCTTGCTCTCATCCACGTACGGTAGCAATGCCATCGATCCACTCCTTGCCAAAACGGGCGCGCTGCGCGTCGAGGACTGCGCGCGCGTCAGATTTTCCGATTCCGGTTGCCGCTCGCCCGGGCTTGGCGCGAAGCGTAGCAGGATGATCGACAAAAGCCCAAAGCCCGCGAAGGAAGCACCGCGCCTGGTACGCGATTATGACCGGTAATTCGGGAGCGCCTGGCGAAAGCCGGAGTCGCTCAGAAGCCTCGTAATCGCCTGTATGATCACGGCCGAGAGCGCGTCGCCGGGCTCGGAGAGGACGGGCGCCCTGTTGTCGGAATCCGTGATGTAGGGTGGTTCGCGCACCTCGCCAAATTCGGTGACAGAATAGAGTTCGCCACCGCGGCCGAAGAGTTTGAAATGCATCTGCGCCTGCGCCGACAGGATGAACCTGGGATGAACCTCCGCCGCTTCCGGAACGAAGCGCTTGACGCACCGCAACTGCTCGACCGTGGCCTCGATTACGAAGTCGATGCCCATCGGCAGGTCACCATCGGCAGGCGCGCTCGCGATCGGCACCGGTTGCAGCCCCGCATCCGCAAGGCTGCGCATGAGCAGGTTTGCGACTTGAACACCGAGGTCGGGAACGAAAAATCGCGCATCGCGATAGCCCGCGGGGTCGAAGACGGCACCCAGGTCGAGATCGTTTGGGACGGTCGCGGGAACCACCGCGATCTTGGCGGGAGAAAAGATCTTTTCGGGATGCGGCGCATATCGCAGCTTGAGCGCCTGATGATGTTCGCATCCGGGAGTGAGGAACAATGCGAGAAGGAGCGGTATGCGGATGAGAAATCTAGGACTCGGGTCTGGGCTGATGACGTTCGCGCGGCCGGAAAACCCAGATCGCAGCCAGGACCAGGAGTGCGACAATCGCCATCCAATGGCTCGCACGGTGCGCAACATACGTTACCCATTCTAGCTCATCGCCCACCAGGTATCCGACAGTAATAACGAGCGAACACCAAATCAGAGCGCCCAACAGGTTCCAACCAAGGAAGCGCCAAAAACGCATGCCGGCGGCGCCGGCCATCGGACCTGCCATGAAGCGGGCACCGGTAATAAACCGCGCCATAAACACGGCTTTGCTACCGTGGACGTGGAAGAATTCCTGTAGCCGGTCATAGCGTCGACGCACGAATCGGAATCGCTCGGCGAGTCGCTCGAAGAGCCGCTGTCCTCCTGTTCGTCCGAACATGAAGCCGCAGCAATCGCCAGCGACGGCACTGCCGATCCCGACGAGGTATACCGTTCTTAAGTCAAGCTCGTTGCGGCCGGCGAGAAACCCCGCCACCAGCAATACGGTTTCCTCCGGCATCGGTACTCCGAGATTGCCGATGAAAACAAAAAGGAACAGGCCCCAATAGCCCCAAGTGGCAAGCTGTTCGGTCATAGCCGAGGGACTAAGGAGTTGGTGCATTGGGAACCGGCCCGGCGAGACGCTCGTTGCCGTCTCGTCACTGCTCCGAGCCTTCTAAGCTTGCCGGATCGACGTGCCGAAGGTAAGAGGCCCGATCAGGCGGGCTTCGTTATTTTCGTGAAAATGCGCTATTGAAGAGATTAGCTTTCTATTCGCAACGTTTAATCCTCACGGATGGTTCGCGGTGCTGGGCCCACATGAAAACTCCGACGAACAGACTGCGAGCGCTTGAAGACATAGAAGCAATAAAGCGCCTCAAGTCGCGTTATGCCGCGGCGTGCGACAACAACTATGACGCCGACGCGATTGCCGATCTGTTTACCGAAGACGCGGTCTGGGACGGCGGCTCGCTGGGCAAGGCGGATGGACGCGCGAAGATTCGCGCCTTCTTTCGGCATGCACCCAAATTCTTCCCGTTCGCGCTTCACCACGTGATGAACCCGATCATCGAGGTCGACGGCGACCGCGCGACCGGACAATGGCATCTACTACAGCCTGCGACGATGAAGGGCGAGCAGGCGGTGTGGCTGGCCGCCGCTTATCACGACGATTACGTGCGCATCGGCGGCAAATGGATGTTCCAGCATCTGCGCGTCACGGCGCATTTTCTCACGCCGTACGAAAAAGGTTGGGCGAAGAAACCGTTCGTGTAGGAAGGCCCTGGTTGCGGCGAAAGCAAACCGCAGCGATTTGGTACAAATTGACACAATTACAAGGGAGGCAACGATCATGGCGCTGGCGGGCGAAGTCAAAAATCCCGAAATTCTGGACACCAAGGATATCGCGTTCACCAGCGACGGTTTCCAAATGAAGGGCTATCTGGCGCGGCCCAAGGCGCCCGGCACCTACCCCGGCATTCTGATCCTGCATGAGGCCTTCGGATTGGTCGAACACGAACGCGACGTCGCGCGCCGTTTCGCCAACGCCGGCTTCATCGCAATGGCGCCGGATGTGTACTCCCGGGTCGGCGCGCTCAAGAACGCCGGCGACATGAACGAAGTTCGCACCAAGATGTTTGGTTTGCCCGACGCGCAACTCGTGCGCGACTTCGAAGCGGCCGCTGCTTTCATACGGTCGCAGCCGGGATCCAACGGCAAGGTCGGATGCGTCGGTTTCTGCGTCGGCGGCCGCTGGACCCTGCTTTTCGCGAGCAGCAGCGACAAGGTCAACGCCGCCATCGATTGCTGGGGCGGATTCATCACGCGCGCCACTCCCGATGCCGTCAGCACACCGCAACGGCCGACGCCGGTAATCGATCTCGCTCCGCGGGTCCACTGTCCCCTCTACATCGTCTGCGGCGAGGAAGATCAGAATCCTTCGCCGGCCGACGCCGAGGAATTGCGCAAGCGCCTGACGCAGGCCGGTAAAACCGTTCACTGCGATTTGTTCAAGAATGCGGGCCACGCCTTTTTCGCCGACTATCGTCCCAGCTATCGCGAAACGGCCGCATTCGAACTGTGGCCGAAGATGGTCGCTTTCTTCCAAAGCCACCTGAAGTAGCATCGGGCTGCGATGGGCACCTCGATCTGGAGCGCCGCGATCGCGCGGATGCGCGCGCGCATCGACCAGACCGCCGAAACCGTGGGTGAAAAATTTCCCCATCACGCCGAGCCGTCAACCGGCGCATGGACCACGACTCCATCGGGCGACTGGACCGGCGGTTACTGGAACGCGATGCTCTGGCTCACGGCCGCGGCCACCGCAGACCAGCGTTACGCACGCCTGGCGGAACGCTGGACCGCAAAGCTCCGTTCGCGCATCGATTCGCAGACCTCGGCTAAGGGTTTGCTCTTCTATTACGGGGCGGCGCTCGGCGCGATCCTCGACGGCAACGCGCTCGCACGCGAGATCGCAATCGCGGGCGCGAGGTCGCTTGCCGCGATGTACAATCCACGCGCGGAGGTGATCCCGCTCGGTTCGGAATTCGAGGAGGTCCATAGCGTCGGGATGACCGAATCCGAGGTCGACGTGGTGCAGATTGCAGCCCTGCTGGCGTGGGCCGGCCGCGAGACCGGTGACGAACGGCTGCGCTGGATTGCGATCAGGCACGCGCGCCGCCATATCGAATTCTGCCTGCGCGAGGACGGTTCGATTTGCCAGTCGGCCTCGTTCGATCCCGACGGTGGCCGGATGACGCGGCGCTACACGCACAAGGGAATCACCGACGAGAGCACGTGGGCGCGTGCGCAGGCATGGGGAATGCTCGGATGGGCGCTGGCGGCGCAATGGACCGGCGACCTGAGTTTTCTCGAGCCGGCCGCGCGCGCAGCGGATTGGTGGCTCGACCATGTGCCGGCGGACCTCGTCGCCTTCTGGGATTTCGACGACCCAGCGATCCCGCATACCAACCGCGACACTTCGGCCACCACCATCGCGGCGGCGAGCATGCTCAAGCTGGCGGCCCTTGCCGAGCTGGAGGCGAGACGCAGGCGATATCGCGAAGCCGGCGAGGCGACTGTGCGCGCGCTGGTCGAAAAATACCTGGGTGCCGACGGGGGCCTGCGGGAGGGCTGCTACAACAGACGGATCAACCTCGCCACAAAGCACGAATTGATTTGGGGATCTTACTATCTGTACGAGGCCTTGAACGTTCTGACCGGCTCGATCGAAGCGACTCGCGTTTAGGCTCGCTGTCGCTCTGCGCTCCTGGCGGCCGGAGTTTTCTAATCGGATCGGGTTACGTGGGGAACTACAGGCTCCGCTCGATTATGGCGAAGGCTTCGGCGAGTTCGTTGTCCGTAAGCACCCCCGCGGGCAGGAACAGCCGGATGCAGGCCGGTTCGTGGCCGCCATAGTAGAGCACCAGTCCCGCATCGAAGCATCGCCGGATAAATTCGCGCGTGCGCGCGAGTGCGCCGTCGCCGATCCGAAACGCGACCATCGCGCCGACGCCGTCGACTTCCGAGATCGCTCGCGGGTGGTTGCGGCTGAGGCGCTCCAGATGGTCGCGCGTGAGCTGCTCGAGTTGTTTCTCGCGCCCTTCGGGACCCAGGAACCCTTCGGTAGTGAGCTTCTCGATAATCCGGATCGCCACCGCCATCGGGACCGTCGCGCCCGAATAGGTGCCGGAAATCAGCGCGGGGTCCGGCTCGAAGCCCTTGCGGTGGAGCATCGCGCTCCCCTGAAAGACCTTGCCGATCGTAATGACGTCGGCGTAGTCGGCGAGACCCAGCAGATCGGTGGCGAACAGTTCCGAAACACGCGAAAAGGTCTGCACCTCGTCGATCCAGATCGCGATTCCTGCTCGCCGGCACTCTTCGAACAGCGGCACGAAGAAGTCCCGCGGCGCGGTCACGAAGCCCGCCTCGCCCTGGACCAGTTCGACCATGAAGGCCGCAATCCGGTCGCCGCCGCGCCGAATGATCTCGCGCAGGGCGCCGAGCGTCCCGGCTGGAGAATCGGGGTCATGGCGATCGAAAAATGGAATGTATTCGACCGGGAAAGTACGCGGCTGCCCGACGCGGTAGTCGGGCCGATCGGTGATCTCCGCCATCGCGCTGGTGCGCCCGTGAAAGCATCCGCGGAACGCGACGATTCCCGGACGTCCGTCGCGCTTCTGGCGTATCAGCTTGAGCGCGTTCTCGTTGGCGTCCGCCCCGGAGAGCGAAAGCCAGCAATGCGCCATCCCGCGCGGCGCATGCGCCAGCAGCGTCTTCATCAGGCGGCCGTACTCGCGATTGAACACCAGGTTGCCCTGCATCACGAGGTCGGAGGCCGCGGCGCGAAGCGCGGTCTCGATCAAATCCAGATTGCCGTGACCGAACAGATGCACCCCGATGCCGAGGGTGAAGTCGAGCACCCAGCGCCCGTCGGCGAGCATCGCTCGCGCGCCCCTGCCGATTCCCGAGCCGAGGTACGGATAGAAGGCCGGACGGCCGCGCGAGGCCGCCAATTCCGCGAGCTCGGATGCCATCCCGGCGGGCGTAAGCGGCGCGCGGGCGGAGTTCTGCGCCTGTGCCACGGCTTCGATCATCAGCCGAAGCCCCTGGTCGAACTTCGGACCAAAATCCATCGTTCCTTGCCCGAAAATGAAAGCGCGAGCGCCCTACTTGAGCGCGCGCATCGAGAAGCCGCGGTCGTTGAAGCACAGCAGCGAGCGTTTGCCCTGCAGCGTCGTCTCGAGCACACATTCGCGGCCCCACAGCTTATAGGCGAATGCGAGCGCCTTCTCCGCGTATTCGAGCTGGAGGTCGCGCGCGTCGTGGTAATGCTTGAGGTAGAGCGTGCGGTTGTGGCCAAAGTCGGCGTCCTCGACCTTGATTACCGGGATCGAGCCTGCGCCGACATTCTTGATCAGCGTCTCCTTGACCGCCTTCCACCCTTCCTCGTCGGAGACCTTGTCGATCACCAGGTCGTCGCCGCGCGCTTCGTACTCGAACATGTCCATCTCGCGCATCAGCTCCTCGGTCAGGTAGCGGCGGAGGAAGGAGCTGTCGCGCTCGACTTCGCGCGCCTCGAAAATCTTGTCCTTGCCATTCTTGGTCGGCGCGCCGTATTTCTTGACCTCTTCCGGCGTCGGATCGGTGTGGCGGCGATACATGTCCTCCCAGATCTTGAAGCCAAGATGATACGGATTGATCTGGCCCGGGATCGGCCGCAGCACCTGGTTGTGGCGCACGATGAACTCGAGATGCAGCCCCTGTTCGAGCTCGAGCGACTCGAGGATCTTCTTGTGCCAGTAGCTCGCCCAACCCTCGTTCATGATCTTGGTCTCCATCATGGGCAGGAAAAACTTGGTCTCCTCGTCCACGATGGTAAGCAAATCGCGCTCCCATTCCGCCAGAAAGGGATTGTGGTCGCGGATGAACAGCAACAGGTCTTCGTCGGGTTCGAGCGGAACCTTGTGGGTTTCCGGCTCTTTGAATTCGGGGCGGGCGTGCACGCGCTGAAAGGGGTCCTGCCGCGGCCGCGACTCCTCGATGGCGCGTTCGATCTGCTCTCCAGGCGTCAACTTGCGGATCGCGAGATTGCGGCGGCATTGCCACGACAGCGCGTGCCCCGAATCGAGCACGCGCTCGACCTTGTCGACGCCGATCGAGGGGTCTTCCATGTAGCGCCGGACGCGCAGCGCGTGCGCTTTGAAGGTTTCGATCGTCAGTTCGGCGCGCGTCGATTTGTAGGTGAAGTTGTTCTTGAAGAAGTCGTTATGACCGTAAACGTGCGCGATGGTCAGGATCTGCAGCAGCAGCGTGTTGTCGCGCATCAGGTAGGCGATCGCCGGGTTCGAATTGATCACCATCTCGTAGGGCAGTCCGTTGACGCCGTAGTCGTAAAGCGTCTTCAGTTTCTCGTAGGACTTGCCGTACGACCAGTGCGGGTAATGCGACGGCATCCCGGAATAAGCCATGTAGCCGAGCATCCCGTTGTGATCGCAAATCTCGAACTCCTGCGGATACCAGTCCAGCCCCAATTCGGCCGCCTTGTCGCGAATCCGCTTGTCCCATTCGGCCAGATCGCTGATTTCGTAATTCGGCATCGCAACTCCGCGGGCCGCTCGCCCGCGCCCCGCGCTATTCCTTGACCCGGTCCTTGGACAGGAAGGCCTTGAACGACGGCCAGATGTCCTCCTTGCGCTCGATCAGCACCGCCTGAAAGTTCGGCGCCTCGAGCCGGCGGAACACGTTCAGCATCGACGACTCGTAGTAGCGCGATCCCAGCGGTTTGATCTCTCCGTAGCCGAACAGGTTGCACAGATCCGCCAGTTCCTTGGCCGAGCGCAGCGCCGCCGGATTGTCGGAGTCGAAATTGTCGCCGTCAGAGCAGTGGAACGCGTAGATGTTCCAGAGCGACGGATGGTAGCGTTCCGCGACGATGTCGAGCGCCTTTTGATAGCCCGACGAGATGAAGGTGCCGCCCGATTCGCCCTTGTGGAAGAAATCTTCCTCCGTCACCTCGTTGGCTTCGGTATGGTGCGCGATGAAGACGATCTCGACGTTGCGATAGCGCGTCGAGATAAACTGGTAGAGCAGAAAGAAGAAGCTGCGCGCCAGATACTTCTTCATCGTGTCCATCGAACCCGACGTGTCCATGATGCACATCACGACCGCGTTCGAATCCTCGCGCGTGTCGAGTTCGAGATGCTTGTAGCGCAGGTCGTCCTGATGGAAAGGAAACCTCCGCACTTCGTCCGCACCCGCCGGCGATTCATTCTCGCGCGCGACCGACTGCGCCGCCGCTTCCGCCAACCGGTTCTTGCGCGTCGCCAGCATCCGCACCACGCGCTGGCGCGCCGTGCGCCGCTTGTCCAGGCGCACCCGGATACCAACGTGGCGGTAGCCCTTGCGCTTGCTCGAACGGTCCGAGGGAATCTCCCGCAGCGCGCGCCGTTCGAGGTTGGGCAGTTCGAGATCCTCGAACATGATCTCGACCAGCTCCTCGAGCGTAACGTCGGTCTCGTAATAGTCGACGCCCGGCCGGTCGCCGGCCTGGCCCTCGCCCTGCCCTTCCTTGCCGGTCTTGCCCACCACCTGGCCTGGACGCGCCTCGCCGTCGCCCTGGCCGACTCCGGGAGCGTTCTCGCCGTAGATAAAGCGGTATTCCTTGATCCCGCGCAGCGGGACTTTGATTACCTTGTCCTTGTTTTTGCCGATGATGGACTCTTCGGCGATGATGTCGGCGATATTCTCGCGGATCGACTCGCGGACTTTCTCGCGATGGCGCAGGCGGTCACCGGCGGAGCGGTCGGACCGTTCCGCATCCGAAGGGCGGTATTCACGAAAGATGGTATCGCTCATGGTCAGAACCCCCGCCTCCCCAGGATCCCTGCCGTCATTATACTCCCGCACCGGTGTGATGCGCGATGCGCAGCCATAGGGTCCGGCCGGTACAAACAAAGCCCCCGCGGCGTGGTTTCTCCTTTGCCGAGAAGCCGCGCCTGCGGGGGCTGGTCATCAACCCAATGCTTCCTCAATCCTTCCAGAGATTGTTGGCGGCGTATTTCAGGACCACGTCCACGCACGATTCGCAGTAACCGTTCTCGAGCAGGTTCTTCACCATCGAGCCGTACTTTTCGCTCTGCTCCTCGTCGCGGGTACGGGCCTTGGTGATAATCCGCGACATGTCGCGGACCGACGTCATCAGCTTCTTCTCGATCGCCTCCTTGAGCGGCTCGTAACTCCGATAGCTGACCTTCTCGCCGCGCCGCGAGCTCGCCCACAGATACGCGATCACTTCCTGGCGGAAACCTTCCGCCGCCGAACCGATTATCGCGATCTGCTCCTCGATCGATTTCAGGAAACCCTCATCCGGCGACAGCTCTTCCTTGGTATTGCGGTCGCGCACCTTGGTCTTGTTGACGTACGCCTCGGCATGGTCGAGGTAGTTCTGGAACAGCGCCTCGGCCTGCTCCTGATAGGAGTAGACGAACGCCTGCGTGATCTCCTTTTCCAGCAGGTCGAGATATTCCTTGTGCAGGGTGTCCTGCAGGAACTCGAGATACTGCTTGCGCGTATCGTCGGCCAGGTCGGCCTCCTTGGTCATCGAGATCAGCGCCTCGCGCACGTTGATCGGATTGATGCAGTTGCCGGTAACGTTGTCCGAAAGCGCGTTGTCGAGCGCCTTCATGATGAAGCGGGTCGAGATCCCGTTCATGCCCTCGCGCTTGGCGTCTTCCTTGAGCTCCTGCACGTCGATCTTCTTGGTGCGTCCCTTCTCGACAACCTCCTCGCCGTTGTACAGGCGCAGCTTGGTCATCAGGTCGCATTTCGAGGTCGGCTCCAGCCGCGACAGGATCGCGAACATCGAGGCCAGCTCGAGCGTATGCGGCGCGACGTGCGCGCGGAAATCGGAGTTGCGGATGATCTTCTGGTAGATTTTCACCTCTTCCGACAGCCGCAGGTTGTAAGGCACCTTGACCACCACGATCCGGTCCAGGATCGCCTCGTTGGTGTGGTCGGCCTTGAACTTCTGCCACTCGGCTTCGTTCGAATGCGCGATGATGCAGGTGTCAACGTAAACCATCCCGTGGCGGCCCGGCGCCGGAATCACCTTCTCCTGGGTCGCCGTGATCATCGCGTGCAGATACTCGGTCTCGTTCTTGAACACCTCGATGAACTCGACCAGTCCGCGGTTGCCGACGTTGAGCGCGCCGTTGAGTTCGAGCACGCGCGGGTCGCCCTCGGAATACTGATCCAGCTTCGAGATGTCCTCGGACCCGATCAGCACCGACGTGTCCTGGTTGTTCGGGTCGACTGGCGGCACCACGCCCACACCGACGCGGTTGCGCTTGGAGAAGTTGCGCGTCTCGATCGGGAACTCCTCGTAGCGCAGGTTGAACTCCTCCTTCAACCGGTAGCGGCAGACCGGGCACAGGTCGCCCTCGATGTGCACCCCGAGCATCTTCTCGAACTCGCGCCGCAGATGACGCGGGATCAGATGCAGCGGCTCTTCATGCATCGGGCAGCCCTCGATCGCGTAGACCGGGTTGGCCTGCTCGAGCCCTCGCTGCACCCGCTCGACCAACGAACTCTTGCCCGAACCGACAGGCCCCATCAGATAGAGCACCTGCCGGCTCTCCTCGCCCTTGAGCGAGGCGGAATGGAAATAGCGCACGATCTGCGCGATCGTCCGCTCGATTCCGAAAAACTCATCCGCGAAAAAGTTGTAGACCTTAATCGGCTCGTCCTTGTAGAGCCGCTTGGTCCGCGGATCGTCCGTGTCCGTGATCGTCCGCGTACCAATCAAAATCATCATGTCGTAGATTCGGGCATGCGACATCTTCGTCATCGTCGGATCCGACTTGACGAGATCCAGGTAATCCAGTAACGTGCCGCGCCATATTTTCGATTCACGAGCGGCGCGATCGCGCTTGATCACCTGTTCAAAGCTGCTCGATTCGGCCATCTGCTAACTCCTTGGTTAGACCAGCCTGTCTGGT
>Ga0335081_10008797_pt1 | contig 16207 bp, 15 predicted proteins | sample Lox_Sample_35_FD_206713 | JGI IMG/M metagenome (GOLD analysis project Ga0335081, IMG submission 206713) | Soil microbial communities from Loxahatchee National Wildlife Refuge, Florida, United States - Lox_Sample_3.5 | ecosystem: Environmental > Terrestrial > Soil > Wetlands | place: USA... | reverse complement strand
AACGGCACTTCGACGAAGGGTTCCGGAACGAGCTGCACATTCATCGGGTTGTTCTTGGTCCAGTAGTGATAGTGCTCGGTGAGCCGGTACGTGGTGCAGATCACATTGAAGCCCTGGTCAACCGTCCCATACTTATCTAGCGCGGTCTTGTACTTCTTTACTACCGGGTTGTTGGACTGGTTGGGGTGCAACAGATTTGCAATGGGGCTTTCGATCGGCTCGTAGTACTCGGGGAACGGTCCGTCAGCCATGGCGCCCAACGGCACAAACAAGCGGCCCACCCCCTCCGGATTCATGATGAACGGGCCCATGTGGTCCTTAGGTGCGGAATCGGGTTTGAAATCGGGCACGTCGTTGCCCACCCAGGACTGCTTCCCCTCATCCCACCAGACTTGACGGCGTGATGCGTCCCACGGTTTGCCGTCGAGGTTGCATGATGCCCGGTTGTAGAGCACCCGCCGGTTCATGGGCCAGGACCAGGCCCAATTCGGATAAATACCGAGTCCGGAGGGATCTTCCGTTCCCCGGCGCTGGGTCAGTGCTCCTGCCTCGGTCCATGAACCGCAGTACAGCCAGTTGCCGGAAAGTGTAGTGCCGTCGTCTTTGAGCCAGGCAAACCCAGGAAGTTGCTGGCCAGCCTTGAGGGTCTGGTTTGTTTTTGGGTCAGTCAGATCCGCCAGCGCTTTTCCGTTGATCTCCTTAGCTACTTCTGCGAGTGACGGATTATAGGGATTCGTATAAGCGAACGACGCGTTCAGAATAGGATCCGGAAATTTTCCGCCCTCTTTCTGATACAACTCGCGTACTTTCAGGAAAATCGTCGCCAGAATCTCCTGGTCCAACCGGGCCTGTCCCGGCGGAGGCAGGGCGACATTCTTCCACTGCAGCCAGCGGGCGGAATTCACGAACGTCCCGTCTTTCTCCGCAAAACCCGCTCCGGGCAGCCGGTACACTGTGGTGTTGATCTGCTTCATCTCATCCGTCGAGATGCCCGGAGCGCGCCAGAATTCGCTGGTCTCGTCGGGATAGATCTCACAAACCACCAGCCAATCGGCCTTCTTGAGTGCTTCGATGTTCTTTTGAGAATCCGGTCCGATCATGACTCCATTCATGCCAAAGGCAAAAATCCCTTTGACCTTGCCTTCGTACATGTCGTTCCAGATGTTCACCCAGGAGTAGTTCCGGTCGATCTTGGGAAGATAGTTAAAAGCCCAGTCGTTTTCCTTGGTGGCAGTCGCGCCGTACATCGCCTTCATGAACGACACCGCGAATTTCGGCGTATTCGACCAGTAATTGAAGGAATCCCAGGGATCCGGTTTCGAAGGGGTCGGCGTGATTCGCTTCAAATAGGTCGCAAAATCCACGTCATTAGGATTCGGCATCTTCAGATAGCCCGGCAGGATGTCGAAGATGCCGGCCATATCGGTGGCGCCCTGAATGTTCGAGTGTCCGCGGAGCGCATTTACGCCACCGCCGGCGCGTCCCACGTTGCCCATGATCAGTTGCAGCATCGCCGCCGTGCGAATGATCTGCGTGCCAAAGCTGTGTTGCGTCCACCCCACCGCGTAGATGATGGTGGCGACCTTCTTCATGTCGCCATCCTTGCGGACAGAGGTATACAGGTCGGCGGCCTTCAGGAACTGGTCCTTCGGGATGCCGGTAATGCGCTCCACCATCTCCGGCGTGTAGCGTTCAAACTGCTTCCTCAGCAATTGAAAAACGCAGCGCGGATGCTGCAGAGAACTGTCGAAAGCGACTTTCGGAGGGAGTTGCGGCGCTGGTGGCGTCCCGGCCTTTGCGCCAGAGGGAGATGCTGCCTGATAGCCCTTCCCTTCGTGGGTATCGCCCTGTCCCGGTTTCACGTTTTGAGCGGCCGGGGTAGGCATTACCGGTTTGCCGGTCAGATCTTCGCCTTCCTCGTAATTCCAGGTGAACTTGTCGTAAGTCTTCTTTTCGGTATCGAACCCGGAATACAAGCCATCCTCGGGCAGCTTGAACCCGTCTTTGATAATGAACGCCGCGTTGGTGTAGTTCAGGAGATAGTCGTGCGCGATGCGATTGTTCTGGATCGCGTAATTGATCAGCCCGCCCAGAAAAGCGATGTCTGATCCCGCCCGGATCTGCAAATAAAGATCGGCGGTTGCCGCTGTCCGCGTCAGGCGCGGATCAACCACAATCATTTTGGCGTTGCGGTGCAGCTTGGCTTCGATGGGCCACTTGAAGCCGCAAGGGTGGTTCTCGGCGGGATTGCCGCCCATAATCAACATCAAGTCCGTATTCTTGATGTCGATCCAGCCATTGGTCATCGCGCCGCGTCCGAATGTGGGCCCCAAACTGGAGACCGTAGGGCCGTGTCAAACACGGGCCTGGTTTTCCAGGTAGCAGACCCCCAGGCTGCGCATGGTCTTGACGACCAGATAGTTGAACTCATTCGTATCAGTGCAGCCGCCGGTGAACGCGATGCCCTCGCAACGGTTCACGGTCTTGCCGTTCGCGTCTGTCTCGAGGAAGGTGTCCTCCCGCGTCTTCTTTACGCGTTGTGCGATCTCGCTGTAAGCCTGCTCCCACGAGATGTCTTCCCAATCTGTAGCTCCCGGGCGCCGCACCTGCGGCTTGAGCAGCCGGCGGTCATTCAGGATGTCCTGCTCGAGCGACGAGCCTTTGGGACAAAGTGTTCCGCGATTGATGGGATGATCGGGATCGCCCTCGACGTGTACCACCTGCGGAATTGCGTTCTTGGCCTTGTCGCCCAGCGTGTAGATGATGACGCCGCAGCTCACCGAACAATAGGGACAGGTGCTGCGGGTCTCGCTGGCGCGAGAAATCTTCAGGCTCTGAGTTTGTGCATAGACAGGCTCCAGGTCGAAGCCCAAAGCCGACGAACCAGCCCCGCCTGCCAGGCTGCCCTTGAGGAAGGTCCTGCGGGAGAATTCCATGGTCATCCTCCGACACCCTTCGAATTGTGACCCGAAAACGCGCTGCCCTTCGAGACAACAACCGACAGCACAACTGAGACGGAGGCTCCTTGCGGGCGACGCGCGAACCCCACAGCGTCTGGCCGCAACACAGCAATTGCGGAGAACTATAGCCCCGCCAGGGGCCGGAGTCAATAAGCTCGGGATGGTAGTTCGGCAGGCTCTATGCGCCAAATAACCTGCCGGCCACGGTTGCAGCCTGAAAGTGCTGAGCCGATAATCGTGCGATGGCTACCACACCCTGGCAGAAGCGCATCGAGCGGGCCCACACCTTAGGCCGCCAGCATGCCTTCGCAGCAGAAATACTGGGCTTTTACGTCCGGCTGGCCCTTTTCCAGGAGGAACTCTATAGCCGCCTGGCGGCACTGCCCGCAGAACGGAACGAGGCATCGGCACTATTCGCGCCCACGGTGGAGTCGGAAACCCTGGCCAGTTTCAGGGAGTTCCTCTCACTGGTTGAGCAGTCCGGTCCTGAGCGCTTGACGGGGTTGGCACGAAGCCTCGCTTCCGACCATAGCTCCTGGGAAACTCTGCTTCGCGCTTGCTGGTCCGGGCCTCAGACCTCCCCGGCTTTGCCAGAGCAACTCCTCGGAAGAGCTTTCCTTCAACCTTATGCGGAATTCCAGCGTGCCCGAATCTCGCCGCCACAGAACGGATACTCCGCGCCCCTGTGCCCGTTTTGCGGCCGCAAACCCGGGACCGGCATCTTCCGCCAGCAGGGTGAAGGTGCGGTTCGGTCCCTGTTGTGCTTTTTTTGCCTCGCAGAATGGACCTTCCGAAGAATCGTCTGTCCAGCCTGCGGAGAGGAAGATAGCCGCAAGCTGCCCGTGTACAGCGCGGAAGAATTCGATTATGTGCGGGTGGAATGCTGCGACACCTGCAAGGTCTACATCAAGGCTATTGACCTCACCCGCAACGGCCTCGCCGAGCCCGTAGTGGATGAAATTGCCTCCGTGCCGCTTGACCTCTGGGCACACGAGCATGGCTATTCAAAAATTCAGGTCAATATCCTGGGGATGTAACCGCTTTCCACAATACCTCAAGAGTCGAGGCACGTACAAAGGCATTGAATGGGACGTATCTAAGCTCGTCACTTTGCGGGATTGCCGCTGAGCAAGCAAATCTCGTCCGATCTGGCCGAAATCGGCTCGCGTCTGTTACGCTGGCGTGTGAAACGCAAGTTCAATCCGGGCGAGCGCACCCGCTTGCAGCGCAACTTCTGGCTTGTCACCATCATTGTCACCGTGATCGTACTGGGACTCACCCTGCTCGATGCCTACTACCTCGGCTTCCACTAACACTCGGCATTCGTTTGCCGTTTGTTAGACTTCCTTAGACCTTCGCACCGAGGAGAACCATGCATTTCAAAGGCAGGAGATGTCTGTTTGCCGGGATCACGATCGCCGGGTGGCTCATCATGTCCGCCGCCGTCAGCGCCCAAGCCGCGCCCGCGCAGTCCCCCTCAAAACCCAGGACCACGGACGAGGCCTTCAAGAACATTCAGGTTCTCAAAGGGATTCCCGCTGATCAGTTGATTCCCACCATGCAATTCATCGCCGCCTCGCTGGGCGTAGAGTGCGATTTCTGCCACGTCCAGGGCGCGTTTGAGAAAGACGAGAAAAAAACCAAGCAAACCGCGCGCCAGATGATGCAGATGCTGTTCGCCATCAATCGCGACAACTTCAACGGCTCGCGCGAGGTCTCCTGCTACTCCTGCCACCGCGGAAATCCCAAGCCGGTGAGCATCCCGGTGATCAGCGAAGAGCAGCCGGTGCTTGCCCCGGAAACAGCAGAAAAGAATGAACAGGCCGCGCCCAAGCTCCCCACAGTCAACCAGGTTCTCGAAAAATATCTCGCCGCTTTAGGCGGAGCCGCCGCCATCCGTAACCTGAACACCCGGGTCGAGACAGGCACCGCCACCATCGGCAGCCATCACGTTGCGGTCGAAATCTTCGCCAAAGCGCCCGATCAGCGAATTTCGGTGGTGCATATGCCCGAGGGTGACAGCGTCACCGCATTCGATGGCCAGTCCGGCTGGCTCGCCGTTCCCGGACGCCCCCTGCGCGACATGGGAAGCGGCGATGTCGAAGCCGCTCGCCTGGATGCCGACCTTCACTTCCCCGTTCGCATCCAGGAAATTTTCCCCGAGCTGCACCTTGACGCCGACAAAATCGGCGATCGCGAGGTCTATCGCATCACCGGCGTCCGCGAAGGCCTGCCGCCGGTAAAACTCTATTTCGACGAGCAGTCAGGTCTGCTCCTGCGCATGGTCCGCTATCTGCAAACGCCCCTCGGGCTGAACCCTACGCAGATCGACTATGCAGATTATCGGGAATCAGGCGGCGCCAAGACGCCGTTTCGCTGGACCATCGCCCGCCCCGGAGGACGATTCACCATTCAGGTGGAGCAGGCAAGGGCCAATGTCCCGATTGATGACAAGAAGTTCGCGAAGCCGGCACAAGTTCCCAAGCTCTGACGGAGCAGGTCCATCTCATTTCTGCAGGCGCCGTGACGAATAAACGAGCCGCAACTGCGTCTATTCCCTCTTCTCGGCCACTTCCAGGCGAGTTTCGGCCCGTTCCAGGTCTCCCTTCGCCCGCCCGAACTCAGCTTCGGTACCGCTTTGCTTCAGTTCCTCTTCCGCGCGCTGGCGCGCGCTTTGCGCCCGTTGCACATCAATTTCCTCGCTGCGCTCGCAGGTCTCGGCGAGAATTGTGACCTTATCTGGCAGAACTTCGGCGAATCCCCAGGCCACCGCGAGATGGTGCGTGTGCTGGCCGTTGCGATAAGTGATCTCGCCTACGGCTAATTCCGTGATCAGGGGCGCATGTCCCGGCAAAATGCCCAGATATCCGCCTTTCCCCGGAATCTGCATCTCCTCCGCCACATCCTGCACAACCATCTTGTCCGGAGTGACAATTTCGAGTTGGAACGTGTCCGCCATCGCTAGGCTGCGGCCTTCAGCTTCTCGGCCGCTTCCAGCACCTCGTCAATCGTGCCTTTCATGTAGAAGGCTTGTTCGGGGATGTCATCGTACTTGCCTTCCGTAATCCCCTTGAAGCCCTTGACGGTATCCGCGATCTTCACGTACCGTCCCGCGGCGCCGGTGAACTGCTCCGCTACGTGGAAGGGCTGTGACAGGAACTTCTGGATCTTTCGCGCCCGCGCCACGGTGAGTTTCTGGTCTTCGCTCAGTTCGTCAATGCCCAGAATGGCGATGATGTCCTGCAGGTCTTTGTACGTTTGCAGCGTCTTCTTCACCGCCTGCGCCACGTCATAGTGCTCCTGGCCCACGATGCGCGGATCCAGAATGCGCGAGGTCGAAGCCAGCGGATCGACCGCAGGATAGATGCCGATCTCCGTCAACGCGCGGGAAAGCACCGTGGTTGCATCCAGGTGGGCAAACGTCGTGGCCGGCGCGGGGTCCGTCAGGTCGTCGGCTGGCACGTAAATCGCCTGCACTGACGTGACCGATCCTTTCTTGGTGGATGTAATCCGCTCCTGCAGTTCACCCATCTCCGTGGCCAGGTTCGGTTGGTAACCTACGGCGCTGGGCATGCGTCCCAGCAGGGCCGACACTTCCGACCCGGCCTGCGTAAAGCGGAAAATGTTGTCGATGAACAGCAGCGTATCCGCGCCTTCCTCATCGCGGAAAAATTCCGCGACCGTCAGTCCAGTCAGCGCAACCCGCAGGCGTGCCCCCGGCGGCTCGGTCATCTGCCCGTAAATCAATGCTGCCTTCGATTTGCTAGGATCGCCCGGCTTGATTACGCCCGACTCGCTCATTTCCAGCCACAAGTCGTTGCCCTCACGGGTGCGCTCGCCCACGCCGGCAAACACGGAGAAGCCGCCATGCTGCTTGGCGACGTTGTTGATCAACTCCATGATGACCACGGTCTTGCCCACGCCCGCGCCGCCGAACAGGCCAATCTTCCCGCCCTTCAGGAAGGGCTGGATCAGGTCAACCACCTTCACGCCGGTCTCGAACATCTCCGCCGTGGTCGCCTGCTCATCGAACAAGGGAGCCGGGCGATGAATCGGCATGGTCTTCTTGTGCTGGATCGGTCCCAGTTGGTCCACCGGCTGCCCGATCACGTTCATGACCCGGCCCAGCGTGCCTTGTCCAACCGGCACGGAAATCGGGCCGCCCTGGTCGATCGCTTTCATGCCGCGCACCATGCCGTCGGTCGGCTCCATGGCCACGCAGCGAACGCGCCCTTCTCCCAGGTGCTGTTGCACTTCGAGCACGACCTTGATCGGCGCGGGAACGGTAAACCCATCGCTCACGACCACCAGCGCCTCATAAATGGGCGGCATGGAGCCTTCGGAAAACTGCACGTCCACCGCCGGTCCCGCAATCTGCACTACGTGTCCAGCGTTCTCTGCCATAAGACCTCAGGATTCGCGTTCTTTCGGCTCGCCTTTCGGGCGGCCGTGAGCGTGCACACCGGCTACAAAGCCGCTGCGCCGCTCACAATCTCAATAATTTCTTTCGTGATCTTCGCCTGCCGCGCCCGGTTCATGGCGAGCGTCAGCGAATCAATCATGTCGGTTGCATTGTTAGTCGCCGCATCCATGGCGGTCATGCGCGCCGCGTGTTCCGCCGCCACAGACTCCAGCAGCCCATGGAAAATCTGTATGCCCACATACTTGGGCAGCAGGCCGGTGAAGAGCTCCTCCGCCGGCTGCTCGTAGATGTAATCCACCGGCGCCGTCGCGAACCGGGACGCCGCCACATCAATCTCGTGGGTGTCCGCCGGACGCAGCCCAACTCCGGCGCCCTTGGCCGCCTCCACCGCCTTTTCTTTTTCCTTCAAGCCCATTTCTTCCGCCTGGGCCACGCTCACTTCGCCCACTTGCTCGATAGGCAGCACCCGCTCCACCACCAGCCGCTGCGAGATCACTGACTTGAACTCGTTATAGAGCAGGTAAACCGAATCGATCTCGCACTTGCCGTATCGCTCAATCACGCGTTCGGCCAACTCCGAAGCCATCGCGTACTCGACTTTGTTCAGCACGCCAACCTGCTCCCCGACCAGCACAATGCGCGCCGCTTCCTGCGATTCGCTGGTGCGGGGCGCGGCCGAAGGATAACGCCGCTTCAGAAAGTCGCGCCCTTTCCGGCCAATGGCTTCGATCTCCACATTCTTCCCTGCCTTCGACTCCAGAAAGCGAGTGGCGGCTTTCAGAATATTTGTGTTGAACGCTCCTGCCAGCCCCTTGTCTCCCGTAACCACGATCAGCAGGACATTGTTCTCCGGCCGCTGCGCCAATAGCGGATGTTTCGGCTCACCGGTTTCCGGATCGTAAATCTCCGCCCGCGAAACCAACGACTTCAGCACGTTGGTCAGCATCTGCGCGTAGGGCCGCGCCGCCAGGGCCCGGTCCTGCGCCCGGCGCAACTTCGCGGCCGAAACCATCTTCATGGCTTTTGTGATCTGCCGCGTGTTGATCACGCTGCGGATGCGCCGCCGGATGTCGAGAATATTTGCCATCAGTCTTCGCTTGGGTGCCCCATTCTAAATTTCGCTGGTTTTGCGAAATTTAGGGTGGGGGCTTTCTGTCACCCTTACTTCGCCACCGCCTGCGGGTGCCCCATTCTAAATTTCGCCGGTTTTGCGAAATTTAGGGTGGGGGCTTTCTGTCACCCTTACTTCGCCACCGCCTGGTGTTGCGCGACGAACTGCTCCTTACACTGCTTGATCACTTTCGTGAGCTCCGCCTTCAACCCGTCATCCAGGACCTTTTTCTCCATGATGGAGCGCAGCAGTCCCGGATTCGTGGCCTCCACGAAGGTGTAAAGCTCTGCCTCGAACTCGCGCACCTGCTCGACTGGCAGGTCGTCGAAATGTCCGCCCGTGCCGGCGAAGATCACCAGAATCTGCTTGGAGAACGGCAGCGGCGAGAACTGCTTCTGCTTCAGCACTTCCACCAGCCGCTGGCCGCGGTTGAGCTGCGCCTGCGTGGCCTTGTCAAGGTCGCTGCCAAACTGGGCGAACGCCGCCAGTTCCCGGTATTGCGCCAGTTCCAGCTTCAGACTTCCCGCCACCTGCCGCATGGCCTTGATCTGCGCGCTGCCGCCGACGCGGCTCACCGAAAGTCCCACGTTCACCGCCGGACGAATGCCCTGGTTGAACAGGTCGGTTTCCAGGTAGATCTGCCCGTCCGTGATGGAAATAACGTTGGTCGGAATGTACGCGGAAACGTCTCCCGCCTGGGTTTCGATGATGGGGAGTGCGGTCAGCGATCCGCCGCCTTGCTTGTCGCTCATCTTCGCCGCGCGCTCCAGCAGGCGCGAGTGCAAATAGAAAACGTCGCCCGGATACGCCTCGCGTCCCGGCGGCCGCCGCAGCAGCAGCGATATCTCGCGATACGACGCCGCGTGCTTTGACAGGTCATCGTAGATGACCAGCGCATGCTTGCCATTGTCGCGGAAGTACTCGCCCATGGCGCATGCCGCATAGGGAGCGATGTACTGCATCGGCGCCGGCTCGGAAGCCGATGCCGCCACCACGATGGTGTAATCCATGGCGCCGTAGTCGGCCAGCAGCTTCACCACCTGGGCAATCGAGGAGCGCTTCTGTCCCACCGCGCAGTAGATACAGATCAGGTCGTTGCCCTTGTTGTTGATGATGGTGTCAATAGCCACGGCAGTCTTGCCGGTCTGGCGGTCGCCGATGATCAGCTCGCGCTGTCCCCGCCCGATGGGAATCATGCTGTCGATGGCCTTCAGCCCAGTGGCCATCGGCTCCCGCACCGGTTGCCGGTCGATAACGCCCGGCGCCAGCCTCTCGAGAGCGATGAACTTGCTGGTGGTGATCGGCCCTTTGTCATCGATCACCTGACCCAGCGAATTCACCACGCGTCCCACCAGGGCATCGCCCACGGGCACGCTCATGATGCGTCCGGTGCGCTTGACTTCGTCGCCTTCCTTGATCTCGGTGTAGTCCCCGAGCAGCACCACGCCAACCTGGTCTTCTTCCAGGTTCATGGCGATGCCGGCCACGTCGTGCGGAAAAGCCAGCAGTTCGCCGGCCATGACCTTGTCCAGCCCGTGCACGCGCGCGATGCCGTCGCCCAGGGTGACGACGGTGCCCACTTCGTCCACCGCAATCTTGGACTCGTAATTCTCGATCTGCTGCCGGATTAACTGTGTGATCTCGTCTGCTTTGATTTGTGCCATAAGTTCAGCCTAGCCCTTAGCAATACGCTTATGCGCGGATCGCTGCTTTGATCCGCTCCAACTTCCCTTTTACCGATCCGTCGTAAATCGTGCTGCCCACTTTCACGATGGCGCCGCCCAGCAGCGACTCATCCCGGGAATACCGGGCCCGGACTTTCTTGCCGGTAAACTTCCCTACCTCGGCTTCGAGCGCTCGCCGCTCGCTTTCGTCCAGTTCGCGCGCGCTCACTACTTCGGCTTCCGCGAAGCCCAGCCGCTGGTTCAGCTCCTGCTCCAACTGCTTTACGATGGCCGCCAGAAACGCGGTCCGCCGATGCTCGATCAGCACTGCCGCGAAATTTCTCAGCGGCCGCGAGAATCCCCCGCGCGCCGCAATGGCATCCAGCACCGCAATCTTCTGTGCCGCTGGAATCGAGGGCGCTTCCCACACTTCGCGCAGTGCCCGGTTCGTGCCTACCAGCTCCGCCAGTGACTTTGCTTCATCCTGCGTCTTGGCCGGGTCGAGTTTCGCCGAAAAAACCACATCGGCGAAAGCCCGCGCGTACGTGTTGACCAGCGACGCCATCGGTTATGCCGCGCCCTTCCGCCCGCCGTTGGTGCCGGTTCCCAGCTGTTGCACGAAATCCCGCACCAGCGCCCGGTCCGTCCCCGCATCCACCTGCACCTGCTTCTTCGCCAGCGCCACCGCCAGGTCCGCAGCGTAGGCCGTCAGGTCGCGGCGCGCCGCCTTGGCTGCCGCCGCAATCTCCTGCTCCGCCGAGTCGACAATCTTACGGGCTTCCTCTTCCGCCGCCGCTTTGATTCTGCCTTCTTCCGCGGCCGCTTCCTGCTCAGCCGCCGCGCTCATCGTGCTGATCTCCGCCCCCAGCCGCGACAGGCGTTGTTCAATCTCCGCCAGCCGCCGGTTTGCTTCTTCGCTCGCCTTGCGCGCTTCCTCCATCGCTTTCTGGATCGAAGCCGTGCGCGCCCGGAATATTCCCGGCAGATTCTTCTTTGAAGCCCAGACAATCAGCGCTGCGATCGCGCCAAAATTCAGCAGCACGCACAGCCAGTAGGCCTGCTCGATGGACATGCCGGTCGCGTGGGCCAGCCATTGCACCTGGGCTGAATGTTTGAACTGCTCTTCGTCGCTCTCGCCCGCCGCCTCGCCCTTCTTCGACGTGTTCTCCGGCGCCGATGCCGCTGGAGGTTGCTGGGCCGCCGCAGTTGCCGGTTCCGCCCGTGCGGGAACTGCGGCAGTCAGGATGCAAGTCGCGTACAAAACCGCAGCCAGCCCGGCCAGCCAATGTTTTTTCATCGGCCACTCCCTGCCGGCTGCAACACCGTGCGGATAATCTCGGCCGCAAGTTTTGAACTTTCCGCCTGCAGCGCGCCCTGCGCCGCCTGGCGGTCCTTTTCGATTCCCGCTCGTGCCTGCTCTACCTGCGCCTGGGCGCGCTCCCGCGCCTGCGCCAGAGCCGCCGCCTTGGACTGCAGCGCCTGCTGGCGTCGCGCTTCCTGGTTCTTGAAAACTGCCAGGCGCGCCTCCCGCAATTTCTGTTCGTATTCCGCGGTGCGGGCTTCACTGGCGGCAATGTCCGCGCGAGCTTTTTCCACAGCTCCCTCAGTTTTGCTGCGGCGCTCTGCCAGAATCTTTACCAGCGGCCGGTGAACCACCAGCGAATAAATCGCATACAGCAACACCATGAAAACAATGGTGGGTATGGCCCCGAGCAGTAATCCGCCTAGTTGTCTTAGCGTTTCGTCCATTGGGCTGCTGATTAGGTCCCGAGCGATAGAGGGCTTAAGAAACCAATAAACCTAACATCCTGCAAGGCTTAGTGTCAACGCGAACCGCCCCTTCGAGGCCCTCCGTCGTCCCGCGCTGGAACTGGTTTCCGAGCGCCTGTGACCCCCGCTACTTCCGCGTGGAAACAATCCTTGACTTCTGGGCTGAGGAGTCTAGCATGGAACTATCACCTCCGATCCGTTTCAGGATCGAATGGGCCGATAGCCAAGGAAAGTCACCGCTTCTTGGTTGCCGGCCCATTTAATTTTTGCCGCCCCTTTTCCCCGCAAAAGCAAAAGGCGTCCGCGGGGCGGACGCCTTCGGCAAACAGCTTCGTACCTTGCTTAGAACACGTTCTTGCAAACCGCGGGCTCGTTCTGTCCACGGTTGGTGGTGGTCAGTTCCAGCATCATCTGGGTGATGTAGGCATGACCGGCGAACTTTTCGTTGTAGTGCGAGCCGTTCGGGGCAATCTTGGTCCGGCCGAACTGCCACGCACAGCAGTCGCCTGACTCGCTGCAGCTTCCTGCCCACGCGGTGTGCAGGTTCACTTCCGGATCACTCACCGTCTCCGAGAACTCATGCCACATGATGTTCACGGTGCCGTCGGCTCCGGGGTCGCCATTGGGGCTGGTCGAATCGCCCAGCACCGCACTGGCTTCGCAACCGCTCGGGCAGGCCGCGGGGTTGCCAACCATCGAATACTTGATGATCTCGCCGCTCTTGATGGTGGTCGAGGGGCCATGGTAGCCGCAGAAGAAGCTGCACTGTCCGTCCGGATCCGCCACGTCCTTCGCGGTCAGAACGAAGTAGATACCGTTCTGGTCGTTCGGCAGGTGGCCGGCGTTGATGGCATTGGCTACGATCTGCTGAATCTGCGCGTCACGCACGCTCTTGCCCATCGAGTAGTTGTCGTTGTAGCTGTTGGTGGCGGCGTTGTAACCGACCGTGATCGGCACGAAGGTGTTCGTGCTGTCGCTGTAGGTGGTGTTGATCTTGTTCATGGTCGTGCCACCGAGCGTCGAGAAGAATCCATCGATGACCGTGTGGTCCTTCCGGGTCCAGTTGCCGTAGTACACGATGTAAACGTTTGGAGTAACTTCGAATACCGGCCCGCCGTTGTACGAAATCGAGAGAGCAGCCGGGTGTCCTTGCTGGCCGAACGGCCGCAGGGCGTGGATGTTGGAGCTATCTTGGGCAGCCACGCAGGTCACCACGCATGCCACCAAGACAAGACCGAGCCATTGCTTCTTCATTGTGAATTTCCCTCTTTTCAATTTTGGTCTCAGAGATGTCAGAACCCCATGAGGTGAGAGCGTCCGGCATTCTGACGGGAATCGCGCCCCAAGTCAAGATGAAAAAAATTGCACATTTGTGGATCAGGTTCCGCCGGAAGCCGTACCCGGTGCGCCTTCCCGCCCGGCCGGGCTCAAGATAGTCAACAAAAACATTCGGCCAAAGTTATGCCACGACCCACTCCCGCAGCCGCCGCGCCAGCGAGGCCGGCGCTTCCGCTTCCAACTCCACCAGACCGTCCTTATACTGGCGCGAATAAATGCGGGCCCGGGCCTCCAGTAGGGCAAGGGCTTTGCCCTCCTTCTGGGGAATGCGCAGGTGAATCCTGCTGGGCCGGTCTTCTTCCAGCGTCTGGTCGATTCGGTCCAGCAAAGTGCTGATTCCAATCCCTTTGGACGCAGAAACGTGCACCGTACTGGCATCGTCCCGCAGCGCGTCCCGCTGCACCGCGCCCAACAGGTCAATCTTGTTCCTCACCCGCAGCCGCGGCTTTTTCTCGGCCTCCAATTCCTGCAGCACCTTCTCCACCTGCGCATCCTGCTCCGCCGAGAGCGCGCTGCTGGCGTCTGACACCTGCAGAATGAGAGCCGCCCGCTGCACTTCTTCGAGCGTCGCGCGGAAAGCCGAGACCAGCGTGTGCGGCAGGTTGCGGATGAATCCCACAGTATCCGACAGCAGCACTTTGCGCCGCGAAGGCAAGGTCACCGCTCGAATCGTCGGATCGAGCGTGGCAAACATCTTGGGCGAAGCCAGCACCGCCGCCTGGGTTAACGCATTGAATAACGTGGACTTTCCCGCGTTCGTGTAACCCACCAGGGCGACCGTCGCCACCGGGACCGACTCGCGTCGTTGCCGCTGCTGGGCGCGAATGCGCCGCACATTCTCGATCTGCTCCTTCACATGCCGGATGCGGCGGTAGATTTTGCGGCGGTCGGTCTCGAGCTGCGTTTCGCCCGGTCCACGTGTCCCGATGCCGCCGCCCAGTTGCGACATCTCCACGCCGCGGCCTGCTAATCGCGGCAGCAGGTATTCCAGTTGCGCGAGTTCCACCTGCAGTTGACCTTCACGCGTCCGGGCATGCCGGGCAAAAATGTCGAGGATCAGTTGGGTGCGGTCAATCACCCGCGTGTGCACGACGTTTTCGATGTTGCGCTGCTGGGATGCGGTCAGGTCGTGATCGAACAGCAGAAGATCGGCGGAAACGGAAGCCGCCGCGCCCGCAAGTTCTTGCAGTTTTCCCTTGCCGATCAGCGTCGCCGGATCCAGGCGGTCCCGGCGCTGCAGCAGTTCACCCGCAATCTCGGCGCCTGCGCTGCTGGCTAAACTCCGCAGCTCGTCGAGCGATTCCTGCGCGCTGAATTCGGGAATGCGAGGCGCCTTGGAGGTCGCACTGCCTGCGGAGCTCTCGCGCGCCGCCCGGGCGCCGCTCGTCAGGCTGCCCTTCGCGCTGGCTCCCGCCCGCGCGCGGCAATCCACGCCGATCAGAAACGCGCGTTCCGGGCGCGCCTCGCGGGTGTTTCGGACTACACTGGAGCCTGACCTGCGCACAGGGAATGACGCCCTATGCGTCCGTGCCCGGGCCCGGCGCAGGCTCTGCGCTGGCGGCTGCTGCCGCCGCCGCGGTGGCCGGCTTCTCTACATGCCCGTGTGACGGCCGTCCCATGGCAACCGTGGAGATGGCATGCTTGAAAATCAGCTGCTCCTGGTTGTTGGTCTCCAACACTACAGAATATTTATCAAAAGAACGGATGCGCCCGGTCAGCTTCACGCCGCTCAACAGGTAAATGGTGATGTTGGTCCTTTCTTTGCGGGCGGTGTTGAGAAACGAGTCCTGGATGTTCTGCGCCAGCTTATTCTCCATTGCGATCTCCTTAGCCTTCTTGACTTCGAAGGCTTTCTGAACCGCGTGCCAGCATCATCTCCCGCCACTAGCGTAGCGAAGAGCAGGGGGAAGCCCGGCGCGGCTTGCGCTTAGCCAACTCCGCCTGTCGCAAAACCCGGGCGACAACTCGTACAATACGGTTTTGCCTGCCACTTTTCAACCTCTTGCGCGCTTGCGCACAATCATTGTTGTACAATCCAGACGCTTTCCGCCCCGGTCCAGGTCCTGCTGTGTGGAAATCCTGCTTTTCGGAGGAATGTGATGGCCACTTCGCACCTCTTTGCCTTCGTCTCCACCCCCAATATCGTGCTTCCCGATACCAACGCGGGCGTCCTGATGCTGTATCGCTGGATCCACTTCCTCGCCGGGATTATCTGGATCGGCTTTCTCTACTGGTTCAATCTGGTCAACGTCCCGTTCATGAAGGAACTCGATCCGGCCACCAAAGGCAAGGTCGTTCCCGCGCTGCTGCCGCGCGCGCTCTGGTGGTTCCGTATGTCCGCCGTGATCACCGTCTTCGCCGGGCTCCTGTACTGGGGCAACATCGTTGCCACCGATGCGCACAACGGGCAGGCCTCTTCCGGGCCGGTGATGGGCAGCTTCTTTCTCATCTGGACCGTAGCCTGGGCTGTCATGTATGCGTTCCTGATTCCGGGCAAGGGCATCCTCGATAAGGGTCCGGTCCTGGCTGTGTTGGATGCAATCGTTGTCATCGCTGCCGCATGGCTTTTTCTGTGCCTCAACTCACACGGATGGGAAAGCAATCGCCTGCTTTCGATCGGCATCGGCGGAGGCATCGGCTGGATGATGATGCTCAACGTCTGGGGAGTCATCTGGCGCATTCAGAAGCGCATGATTCAGTGGACGAAAGACAACGCCGCCAACGGCACTCCCATGCCGGAGAAATCAAAAGCCATGGCACGTATGGCTTTCGTCGCTTCGCGCACCAACGCTTATCTGTCCGTTGTGCTGCTGTTCTTCATGGGCGCTGCCAGCCACTATCCCATGTTTGGACGATAATGTTCGGACGATAAAGCCTGGGCGCTCGATTCGCTCGCAGGCCGCAGTTCCGCCGCCCTGCTTTACTATGGAACACGAGGAGA